>WLWD01002797.1_pt1 | contig 51893 bp, 43 predicted proteins | sample 6712731 | NCBI WGS metagenome assembly WLWD01 (sample SAMN12718690, study PRJNA576275) | sponge metagenome | isolation source: marine sponge | host: Mycale hentscheli | place: New Zealand: South Island, Marlborough, Capsize Point | collected 2014-11-01
CACCTGACAACTTCCTAGTTGGTGTCCACACCTTCACTGAACCCACCGTCTCTGGCTCTTCACTGATCGTGCCTACACACACACACACACACACACACACACACAACAACAACAACAACATATACAACACCAGTGATTATACACAGTGTGAGGATAAATCACCTTCCGCAGAACTAAAAACCAAGATATACATTATCATAATAACCTCCTCAGATTGTTACCAATAGCAACTTCAGAATCTCAACTCACAACTATGCTAGTAGTAACTAACTCTAGATAAACCACAGCTGGTGACAATCCTCAGCTCCATCAAGGTAAAACTGCCTTTTTGAGACATATACACATACATGCGTATATGTTGCTGAGGCAGGTGAGAACACGCCCTTCAAAGTTAGCCATCACCACTATGGTATTATCCACTGCATAATCTCAACCATGTACATGTATTTCCTATTACCTCTATAGTTTAGTGTAATCCTATAAATTCGTAATTTCCTGTTATATTTTTTAAGCGCACATATAATATGTACAACGTACACCCGTATTGAAGGTAGCTGAACTCACTACATAAGAGTGACTGCACTCTCCTTCTGTCTGGTTACCAACACTGCATCTCAGAGACTGGAAGTATTAAGATGCTTGCGCTATTGACTATATTTAATGTGGTAGTGCCATAAAGCTTGTCCTGATCCTATTTCCATTGCCTATTTAAAGTCATGCATGCAATTCTGATTCAGTCCACAGTCACAGTGTTGTTGCTGTACTAGTTTTTGCTAACGTGGTACACATCAACATTAAGAATGAAGTGTTACTCCTAGTAAAGAGGAAAGGAAGAAGTGCTCAACTTATCGCACGTAAGCTTCACTTGCACATATCTATGGTGGGGCAGAGAAGAGGTAGGTTGCTACCAAGCTTCAGACGAGCGTAGGTGACCAATGAAGGCTCTCTAGCATTGGGAAACCTACGTATGTACCAGGTTAGCAGAAGGTCGTAAGGCCCACTGACAAGAGCACTTGAATAGTTAGGCCGTAACTTGGTAATGGTCTTCACAAAGTGAGGTCAGAGCTGACAAGATGTATGATGTAATGATGCATGTAATGACCACCGCACATGTGCAGTTGTGTTTTGTTTATCCAATCGTTGAAGTAAAGCACTTCAATTTCCTTTAAGAAATTTTTAGTTTAAATTCTCACTAGTTTTCATTATGATGTGTCTAACGGAATTATGACAGCTAAAAGTACACAGAGATACAACAATATGAAGTTTTGCTGTGCAATACTTAAAACATGTACTGATAGTAGAATTCACCACAGGGCACCCCGCCCCCTAGTTCTATTCTGGGAAATGTTTTCAAGATTCCCTTGGAATTATCGGTTTGGTTTCTATATTCCTTTCAGATTCAGTTAACAAATACATACCAACATCAACTAATTATAACATTTACGTATATTCATATGCCACATCTTTGGCTACTTAATAACTTACGGTCATCGACCAATTCCGGGATGTTAGCCTGAAACTCCATCCCTATCCTCATGCATGGCTCTAGCAAAGGGAAAAATTACAGTCAAGTTACATCAGATTTTATGTGACTTGAGATTGCAACAAAATAATAACAAAAGCCACACCAATTGCCACACCCCACTACTGACCTCCCCTATTGGGCATGCTCTCCATGCCTCCGTGTGCCTGCAGAGCTCGCTGGATACTACGAGTGTTCATCTAAACAACAACAAAAAATTAGGCAATTAAATGCATTACAATTAGACAAAAGCAAGAAATAACAACCATAAAAATGAACAAAAACATACCAGATACTTCCTAAATGACTTGTATTCAAATGTAAAGCTACACAAGTACATATTGCACTATCCAACATGAAAGGACTTTGGGATACAATCACTTAGTAGTTACACTAAACTCCCGATGACAATAACTTATAACTGAAGGTCAAATATCACTTCCATGGCAACGAACTACCCTAAGAGTTCCCTAATGTAAATACTCCTGCTTATCCACCAAAAGATCAACATATCAATCTTGATGTTGCTATGGCAGAGTTAAAACAAACATATCCTGACCCAGAGAGAATGGTGGGTTCTAAGACAACAAAAACTACCTTTCTTTATTTAGTAACTAATTGTTTTCACTTTTATTTTTTTTTATTTTTAGGGTGAACAGAGAAGTAGTAGTAATACAATCTTATTGAAACAATAGAGTACATGAAACAATGATAAAGGTCAAAGTTCTAATGTTTATTCACTTCATCTAACCAATCACATTCCTCCTACACTAATCACCCTGAAGCTGACTCTGACAGACAAACAAACAAACAAACAACAACAACAACAACAACAACAACAACAACAAAAGATATTGCAGCCTGCATACCTAACTCGTCACTTCTAAAATTAACGTTCTGGGAGAATATGAGATTAATAATTTATAAAATATCCTTAATCAATTACGCATTATACAGAGTGAATAATTAAAATAAATCAATAAATCTAATACAAAACAGTGTTTCAGGAATACAGCCAGCAGTGTACCACTGGCATTTATATACACACATAGTACTACTCCTGAGTCAGCTGTCTATATACATATGTATATAGAACAACACCACATACTCACCACATATACTACATGCTGGACAGGAAACCACACATGACATGTCCTTATTCTATACCTGCACTCACTCACTCACTCACTCACTAACACAACTACAACACGGTCTTCTTTCTCTCTCCTGAGCTGCATCAGCTGTTTTCACATTCCTGTCATGCCAAGTGATCAAAGGATAATCCGACAACAAAATGCAATCAAAACTGCCAGCAAAGCTCTACAGTCCATGGAGCGCTGCAGGGAACAGTCTAGCTCTGCAGGAAGTGCTATGGGGCAGGGTCATACGAAATGGTTGAACTTTAATTAGATCAGTGAGCGTGATCGACACAGAATTAGACAAATTCTTTCACATCCTCTCTCCCCATACCTAGTCATTATGGAGCTAGGGTCAGAGCTAGGGTAAAGGGTAAGTAATTAATGATGTATAAAACAACTACTGGAACACTTGCATTGCCTTTACCAGCATTCTGTACAGATTATAATGGAAAACATAACAGCTAATCTGGCTCAACTATGCTAGGCTCCTGGAACAACAGTCAAACCAAAACATTTTCGTGAGTTTAATATAAATTGAACACTTTAGTGGCACAATAGAATGTTAAATCAGGCCACAATAGTACAAATCTTCTGTATAAGATACTCCAACACCTCAAAATTCATTAGGTTTGAATAATTTGAGCAGCCTATTTAGTCAATGCTAATATAAACTAAGCTACACTCTAGTGATCAGAGAGAGTGGTATCACTTTACTAATGTACGCTATCCAAACTGAAAGCTAAACAATATTAGCTCATTAACTCATTAATATAAGGGGACATCCCAATTAGAAGAAATGATTTAACATGAACTAATTAAACTCACACACAAACAGGGACTTCCTCATCGCAAACCTCCAACTCAACCACCGTAATAAATATAACACCTACTGAGGCGTCAGATACTCTTAGCACCTGAGGCTAGTAGGGTCACAGTACAATATGCTCATACTAATTTCAAACAAAATGCGGATAAAAGGAAAGATTTACAATATTGTATGCATTCGAGATTCTATTGACTATAGCTATTGTGTATATAAAATTTAAAAAGTTCAATATAAATGGCCTATGATCTCTAAAGTGGTTTCACACGTGCTAACTCAGGCATATAATGAAGTGTGATATCAGTGTTGATCTCAACTATTATAATTCATCTCCATACCTCACTGAAATACAACTGACACTAAACACCCAACACACCCACACACCTCACACAACTAAGTCTTCCATTATATTGTCTCCCCATTTGTGTGGGCCAGTGAACCGAGCAAGTGAACTCAGCATGTGAACCCAGCATGTGAACCCAGCAAGTGAACCCAGCATGTGAACCCAGCGAGTGAACCCAGCAAGTGCTAGAATCACTGATTCCAGTACGTCATTCAAACGTTATTCCATAACAGCCTCTCCAGTTGTATTCTACATTACTGTCAGGCTGCCCTCTTTGCCATACAACAACCCACCCCGCCAAACCCCCCAGTATCGCAGTGTTAACGAGATATAATTTCATCGAGGGGGTGAAACATATGAATATGTCAAGTCAGTCACAAAGAGGAACACTTACCTCACTCTCTCTCTCACTGCTCATAAAACTACAAGTCTAACACACGCATACACACACACATACACACAAGAAGTCAATTAACTCTCACCTACCACGATCTGCTATAGGTAACTGCACCGCAAATATTCTATCTAAAGCACACCCAGCAATTGACCACTCCCTATTGTCACAAAGCTGAATGGCCACTATATCATCTGGTATTCCTATTGGAGTATTCTGGCAGTTCAATACACTGCACTAAGCATCTAAAATAGTCATGTTTGTGATGGAATCTACTATAGGTGTGAACCCTCCTCCCGTCTGCGCTATTATACACTAGCTACGTAGCTATTACAATCTCAGACCAAAAGAATAATTATCCACTATTCTAATCAGGTATCGATATAGCTCCTACTACTAAAACGGTACAAGTAAACACTGTCTTCATAAGAAAAGAAGCTAAACAGGCCAGAGACACCCACTGGTATATATTTCCAGTGTCAAACTCCACTTCCAGCACTCTGTTACTTTGCACAGGCAGCAAGAAATTATTCGCCCATGTGATTACGATGTGACGATAGGGGCACTACCCACAAAAGCTAGTAACTACACGGAGCAGACAATTTGCACAATCTAAAAAAATCTGCCCGAAATTAAAAGTAGCACAATAAAAGGTCTAAAAATCATCGTTTCGAGTAAGTTTATATCTAAATCAATGGTTAATTGTCAGTAATTCCTAACATCAGAGGGTGACAGACAGGACGACTACAATAACCCTCTCACGCATGCGTGCTGTAGGTTAATTAGTGATAACAGAATAAGGTAATATTGGCAGGTTAATCAAGATTCCCTGCAGGGCATGAAGAAGGTAATATATTTCAACAATCACATAACACGTCTACCCATTTACCAGGATGTGATGCAAGCTAAGCTTCTTAGAGTCATACACACCACGGAGCAACTCCAAAGCAAGCTAGGTATGAAGGAGAAAGAAAGATATGGGGTGGGAGGCGAGGGACTTCACAGCGGATGGTGTAAGTCAATGCGATCACAACGCTGGCATTTGTCTAAACCATTACATCATTCTCGCTTCAGTTTATGTATACATACATTACCACATAGTCAGCGTATTCAAACAGCATACACACACAATAGCTGTTTAATAACACTATCGTCCATATCAAAGCTAGCCGCCATGTCGATCCCTGCACTATAAGAATAATACCCACCAGGAAGGATTGATACCCTCTCTCACACATTGGGTCCCCCCCCCCCCCCCCCCCCCCCCCCCCCCCCCCCCAAATACACTACACATTTGCCTGCCAATATAGAATATTTTAGGAAACAACACAGCATTACCATTGCCAAATCTATTTAATAGTTTCCTGAGAAAAAGGCTGGATACCTGCCATATTAATAGCAAGTCTCATCAGGTGTTGCCTGAAGTCATCAGCATTTCAATATCCGGCACTTCCCCTGCTCCTTAACTGGTATGAGGTGAATGGACTCACTGTTTTTGTAACCGAGGATAAAAAGGAACAAGTCTTTGGGTTATTGTTCTGGTTATTATAGTACCAAATTAGAAGCCATTTAATACAACATCACGCATACCTTCTCTCCATCCCACCACATGAGAGCCTAATATAGTACCTTTATCTGATAAATACACAACTCTGAGTGAAACAGAACCGATTTAAAGTTTCAAACACTTACCAGAACTAAGGGTAATTAAAAGCTTAACCACACTTAATCACGTAATAGTTTACCAACAATCATTTCACTAGCAACATGTCCCAGACAATGGACTTGATAACAACAGTTTGAGTTGTGGGTAACCATACTGGTAATTCCCATACTATTTAAGACTAGATTCCTATACAATAAACTCATTAGTCATAAATATGATGCAACTATTCCTGAAATAGCACACCAGTTAATAACGTAATACCCATGGAGGTTAAAAAAAAAATGGTAATATGAGACATAAATAGCTTGAGGGTTGAATGCCACTAATTGCACTACAGAGCCCTCTCATAAATCCTCTCACAAGGGGAAAAAAAGAAGAGAATCAACAAAACTTGCATTCTTTCATAAAATATAAATTATCACCACAAACCAAATTCGATCTGGGATTACTACTAATTACCTTGGCACAAAAAACAACATAACTTGAATCTGTACACACTACAACTTTAAATTCCTCTCAATTGAAACCATTTTACCACCTTAGCCTTAGCTAAAAAGAACAAGAGTAGAAATTATTAAGAGATAACATCGTTAGCTACTACAAATAAAACAATGTAAATAAAACTGGAAATGAATTCTCCGAAATACTTACATCTGCCTACCCGTTTTCCCTATAAATCTATTCTCAGCACGCAGTATTACAGTGATACGGTACAAAAAACATATACATAATTATTCTAATTGTCACTAACAAACATACACACACACACACACACACGGTACACAAATGGAATAATAAAAGTTCTAAAGGTAAGAGAACACTAAAAACATACTTATAAGCCATTATTTCTAAGTGAAAAAGATATACTGTACCTTTCTTTTTAACTTGAACAATAAATATAGCTACAATGAAGACTTCGCCGTGAAATATTCAGCAAAACAAGTCCGCATGCACTCGATGGTCCTCACCACCCTTTTCTGGCAAAGGATGCATTGTATTCTTACTCCGTTTACTGAGAAAACGGATTATTGCGTGTAATATTTTGGCGCGGGAAATTCAAAACCTGCTCCAGCTAGAATAGATAGCAAGAAAATCAAGAGTCGAGATTTCATATAATTTAATGCATAGTGAACTGCAACCATTGAAAAAATAAATGATATATTTTAGTTTTTGAAGTTCTTTAAAATGAATGCCACAATTTCATCCGTCATGGAGCCTCTGTTGAGTCCAGTTACCTGGAGACAAATGAATGAATACAATAAAAAATAACCATAAATCGTGTACAAAAATGGTTCTGTTGATTATTTCAACTTGTACACACCTGAAACAACTTGCAGTTGGGTTTTTGTCTCAAAGCCAGCAACAGAGGGTTTTCTTTGGGGGTTGGTTTGGATACAGGAATAGTGGCCAGTAACACACCTCTGTTTTCTTCGTGTGACTGATGGATTCCAAACAAACTGGCTACTCTATCCTTAAATCTGTCACTGAATAGTTCCATTTTCCCTATCTCATCTATTACCAACACTTCCCCTTTCATGGCCTTTACAGCACCAACACAATCCTCCTTATCTTCTTCTTGTGATGTAACATTTTCCAGCTCAGATTGCATACTATGTTCTGTCTTCCATTGAAGCATTGGCAGAACCATCTTCTCAAACGACTCTACATCCACACTGTATTTACCCACAATATACTGGGGAACAGCTTGTCGCATTCGACCCTCACCTTCTGGAGTAGGATAAGGACTAGAGAAAAAGCATTTCTATAATAAAGATATTACATTAGAACATAAGTTAGTTTGTGTGTATGTTTGTGCTAAAAGTTTTCCAAAAGTCTTGCTACACCAGACATTTCAAAAGAAGCTCAAAAGCTAACCTGTATGTCTGGATAATGTGATGAACATCAGGGTTTCATACAAGAGGCAGAAAAGTGCCCAGGGATCCTCCCTGCCCCCACCCAATAAAAAAAACTATTTGGAAGGTAATAATTACAGACAAATTTCTAAAGTTGAATTCTATACGTAGTAAGATACAAAATAAACATTATGTACCAACCACTTATCATTATGAAGTATACACTTTCATATAGGCATATGCATTCGGTATTCCCAGCGAGAAAGTTTGTATGACACCCTGAACATGGTTTTTCCCCCCTCTTTTACCTGCCCACTAACTCCTCCTCTCCAACCTCCCTTCTCATCATTCACCCTCTCACATAGCCTACATAGTTCTCCCTCCTTCAACACGCTCGACCTCCAGCTTACCTCGTTATCCTTGCCAGTGGCGCACGACTTCCATCAGTACCAACAACATCGAACCCAATTCTAATGCCATGCCCTCCTTGACCTCTGACCTCATTGGTGTAAAACCCATGAGCAGTCACATTGTGATTCTCTATCAATGCTGCACACACCTTCTGGACAAGAGTAGTTTTGCCTATACCTAGAACGTTTATTGAAAATCTGTTAAAAGACAAACCCCAAGAAATTGTGTAGTATTCATTTAAAAAAAATTTTTTTTTCCTACTACAGGTAATTAATTTTGTTACCTGTTCACTTCCTAAAGTGGAAAAGATCTTAATTTCAGTATCAATGACCTGTCCCAGATTACAGCACTAAATTACATACCTACTAGTATTGGTGTGCCAAAACTTATATAACTTACGGTTCTATTCAACATGTGGCCTCCAGAGATCAGAAGCACTAGATACTATTAGCTAGATCTGTTAGTTCAGCCAGTTACATAAGGATCAGCAACACCAGACAATTAAGGGAGAAATAGCTTCTTAAAATTTAAGTATCGATTATGTCCCTATTTACAGTGCATAGCCTGTACCTGGAGGTCCAGTGATTAATACATGCTGTAAAGAAGAAGAAAGCGAAGATGCCATGCCCACGCGAAAACGTTAACGGAAGAGGTGTGGCAAGCACAATTAACCTCTAACCTTAGGTCAAAAAATTCTTTTAAAAGCACACTCATAGACTAAAAGCAGTATGGTTGCGCACGCAGTGATCCCGGCTAGATTCCTGACCCTAATGGCTCATCTGGTTCTTAACTCAATGCTTTTCTGGTCCAGGGTGAGTTAAATTTAATATCACTTGCATTTAGATATTTAATGTAAGAAAAGGCCCTTTGTTGCCCCTAGCAACCACACAACAAATGTCCAGCGATAGTTATGATGGGATTTGCCTATTTGTGTGTAGGAGAACAATGTCTTAGCTTGTTTGCCAGTCATGCAAGGAAGAGAGTCCAGTCAGTACACAGCTAAAGATATTCAGTAAGTAACAGCAACAAAATTGTGTAATGATAGTACCAACAGTATTGCAAAATAATTACAACTTATAGCTAGTTTATTGAAAACTAAAATGTTTAGCATGGCAGCTCAAATATCATTCCTGTAGCAAGTATTCATATTTCAGTTGGACATACAGGAACCTGCTAAACCTTGCACACAGTTTATACCACTGAACTATTTTTGTAGTACTAGTGGTTTTATTAAAATGTTTCTAACTTGAAAGCTCTTCACCAGTTAGATTTGGAATGGAGATAATAATAATAATAATAATAATAATAATAATAATAATAATAATAATAATAATAATAATAATCAAACTGATGAAGAACCATGAGTCTGAAACATTTTGAAAAATTATTTACAATGAAAAATATATCTGTGGCGTAGGAACCACTCCGACCACTCCGGCCATAGCCTAACATACAATTTCACTGAGTGGGTTGTGGTCATCACAAAGGGCCATGGTTGACATAGTGACAAACAGCTGGTTGATTGGAATCTATCAAACAGCGTAGTCATTTTTAAAAGAATGAGGTGGTAGCTAGATTTTTATGGTACAGAATGCTCCAGAAGCTTCATACCAGCCAATATTATAGTTATACTACCCAAAGCACTCATTTGAGAAGACAGTAATTTTCAACCCTGGTTTCTATGACATTTCCTTCTTAGCCAGGATACTAATGATTTTGTGCTTAGTTACACGTGTTGAACAATGTTTAAAGGACTTAAAAACAAGACCAAGCATTTGTTTTCTCTGCGCATTAATTCATGGAACATATTGAAATGTATTGGAGCAATTAAGCCAAATAACTAGCCAGGGGTCACTGGGTTCGATTCCCTGACAACTGAGACTTTTCACATTTTACCTTTGCTTTTACTTAGACCCTTTGATTGAGAAAGGTTGGTTCTAGTTTTTATGGAGGGCCAGAACTTTGTAATTGTTGGATTAAATTTTAACTGTTAGGCATAATAGGTGAATAGCATTTAGTTGTTAAGACCACACCTTCATATGGGCGTGGTTTGGATTAACTGATGTGCTTTTGTTTGCTAGACCACTCTATGTTGCCAGGATTGTATGGGGCAATATTTATTAACATTTTACAGACGAGCACTTACTAATCAGCAAGGTAGATTCAGTTACAGTTGTAAATCATTGAAATTCCTTTCTCCATTTAGGTAGAATGCATACTCAAGTAGTTATTTTTGGACATAAGTTTTTGTTTTGTTTTTGAAATTTTATTTCAGACTTCGAATAGATCAATATAAACATACATACATACATACATACATACATACATATATTATGTACAATAATTTAGACTCCAGGAAGATGAACCAATCACACCTTCAATAAACTTAATTTTGAGTTCTCTATTAACCCACAAATAGCCACAACAATGATGGATGCCAGTTAACTGCAGACATACTATACTTGTGGTCTGTGATCATTCACAAGTTGTGTGGGAAAAGAAGCCATAGATGTCCATTACTTAGTCAATGAACTCGTCTCTGAAGGGTTCAGATTTCAATGTTGTAGTTAGTCACATGCATGAAATGACATGGTCTATTTCTCATTGGTGGGCTACAGTTGTTGAGGAAAAGTAAAGACTATTGAAACTGATTTGTTTTGTGTACTGTATGTAGAATTTCCCAATAGTGGGAAATGTTATTGTAACTTTCAGGGGGAATGGTCTGTACAGTATGCCCAAGTCAAACCTACGTGTCAAGTTAAATTGCTAATCTTTGCCACATGAATTCATATAGTCAGATCTATTGTAGGTAGTTGTACCGGTGCTCTACTCTGTCAATAGCTAGAGCTTCCACCACACAATGAATCTGACAAGTCGAACAGTCTTTAGGTAATAATAATTTAATTGAAATGTTCAATAAAAATAAAAATGCAGCTATTCTAACTTTCATCAGACTGAGCTACTCTATAAAAATCACAAGAATATATGCACAAACATGAAACAATGAGTCACAACATCGTTAACAGAGTAAAGGGGGGGGGGTCCATTAAGTATGAATAACTTGTCAATCAGGTCTCTTGTTTACAGTCTGGCTTGTCTGGGCTCGTCCCTTGTCCTTCTAGGGGGCTGTCCCTGACAGTAGTAAACACCACTTTTCAGCAGTGAACTTCTAGCACAACATCACTTGTCCAGAAACCTTTCCATTATGAATCGATCAAATCATCGTGGACCCGACACAAAGTAACTTGTTCTGTATCACACTCATTACATGTCAATGAATGGGACACGATGCATGGATGCATGTACCATCACATGATGAAAACTAACATTTTTGTATGTCTCCAACTGTAGGATAGGATAGTTCGTCTTTCATTCAACATTTCCTTATGGGTATAGCTCCAATTAAATTTGGAGCTATCCTCATAAAACATGGAATGAAAGGTGAACTATTCAACAGTTGGAGATAGGACATTTTAATTTTTGTCCTGTGCATTACTAGTAGTCAATTATGTATGTCACATTTCCTATAATGACCCAGGCTTATGTATTGGTGTGGGTGTCTGTCTATTGTGTGTAGGCTCCTGGTAGCTCTGAGTCTGACGATGCTCTTCACTGTCGTGGAGCTGGTGGGCTTCCTGTCTGGACTGTCGCTGTTCACCAGTCTACCCAATATGTTCTGTGAGTGAGTGTGTGAGTGGATTGCACATGTGCAGTGGAGAGTATAGGATATGGAAAGTATAGAATATGGAAAGTGGGCGGGGCTGGTCAAGTTGAAGGTGACAGATAAAACATCCAGACAAATTTGGCTGGTCAAGTGGAAGGTGACAGATAAAACATCCAGACAAATTTGAAATTTTGACAAAATTCTCAAGAGTAAGTTGTCAGTAGAATGATCTGAACCACACTTTAGCCCACCATTACTGAATGTGTTTGTGTGTGTGTTTGTGCAGCAACAGCATCACACGTAGCAGCCACCATATGCTCCGCCCTCTTCACCGTGAATGATTGGTCATGTGACTCTTACTGGTACATCTTCTGTCTGTGTAGGTAAGTGGCAGTGTGAGTGGGTGTGCTGTTGAATCAGTGAGATGGCAGTGAGTATGCTGATGATTTATTAATAGTCAATTCACATACCATTTCTAGTTCTTTCCTAATGTTATTATTTTGTCTGTAATAGAAGACTCCATAGGTCTGTCCTCTCATTTCTGTATTTCTGTTCTAGTATGCTATGTGTGTTTTCTGGAAAATTCTGGTGTCATCAACCCTTTCTTTTACTTGAACCTTGGAAAGAATTAACTTCCTTAGAACTGTCCTTAGATCAAAGTATCAGGTTATTTATCCAGCCTTAGAAGGTTTATTCTGAAATCTAAACTTTAATTTAAATGTCACATCCCTCTGAAGAATACTGAAGCTGCAGTAATGATATTCTACACCAGAGAGTAAAATGGCTAAATAAATGCGAGGAAACTGTGCCTCTGCCCTAGGAACAATCACCACCTAATCCTTATTTTTATTTATCTACTATTTATTTATTTGTTTCTACTATTTTATTATTATTGTTATTATTATTGTTTTTTTTTTATTATTATTGCATGTTTTATTACTATTATAATTATAATAAAATTGTTTTTTTTTTTAAATGATTCCCTTCTATTTGTCACGAAAGATCATGATGTAAAATTATCGTTTCAACCATTTATCTCACTTGAATTGAGATTGTTGAAAACCAATCACTGAGGGTTAAACGTCATTTCTACATGTCAATTTGAAGTACTTTGTTTTATAACTAGGTGCATGGTTGCACTTGATATGCATGTACAAAAATACCTAAGTGTGGGTGACATGACAGTTAAGTGTGATATTGAAGTACTTTACCTAATTCCACTATTGTTGAAGTACCCAGATAAATCAATACCACTAACTACATGTTTGTACCAAATACATGATAACCTTCTTGCTAACACAATGTACTATATATTGCAGTTTCCCTCCTCTGGTGGTTGAAGTATATGTCATTGCAACAACTCTCTTATTCAAAATATTCAAATAATGACTTTTCATCATTCTTTATAATTTTATTTTTATGGCGAAATGTTAATCAAAAAGACAGAAAGCAATAAAAGAATATTTGCAGTCAGAGTTGTCAGATGTGTAATTTCAACTCTAGCTGGTCCATGCTATAATAATTGAGAGGCAATGGAAACACCAGAGAGGTGGGAAAAGTGAGGGAGGTAAAGGGTCTGTGAGTGTGGGGAGGATAAGGGTCAGGGGAAATGACAGAATAGGGGCACACAAAGGTGAAGAAGAAATCTTGGTCAGTTAGACTGTTGTGCTCTAATTCATCTTGGACATTTCAAATTTGGTAGTCATCACTTCTTCATCAGAGTCCAAAACCAGAGGAAGTGCCCTGGCGAAAGAGATGGAAATTAAACCAAATAGGTAAACATGGAACAATACATAAAGAAAAATATGAATAAAGTGTTAAAAAAAAAAAAAAAAGAAAAGAAAAAAAAAAAAGAAATTTTTAAATATTTTTTTTGAAAAACAGAAAAGAAACGAAAAAAGAAAAGACCAACGAAAAACAAAAACAACAACAACAAAAGATGGCAGCATTGATTTCACTTACTTGTCCATTACTGTAGTGGGCAAGTTCTCCTCTACCCATCGCAAGTCATCCTCCTGGAACCACACAGAAACAACACATCATATGTACATGTAAATATGAAACAACAACTCTGCAATGAAACTGTATACGAGACAATAACTTCACTAAACAGTGTTTACACAAGTTCAGCTTGCAGTTTGCATGTGAGACTCTAGCTCAGGTGGGAGACTTCCCACTAGCAGTCCCAGTGGTATGACACGCGCTCACTCACTCACTCACCACTTGACTGGTGACTACTGGAGGAGCTTCTCCTTTGCTAACTGACCGCATCTTCACAGTTTCTATAACATTCACAGAAATATAGTATTCCATAAATAAATAAATAATTTCAATAAATTAACATGTGATGTTTAGTATATTTTTCCTAAGGGTTAGGTGTGCGCATGTGTGAACGTATACAAGCGTGTGTGTGTGTGAGAGTACATGTGTGTGAGTGCATGTATGTGTGTGAATTACAGAAAGCAAACTGAGATGAATCAGCAACTTTTAAATTATAATTTAACTTTGTAATGAAACAAATGTACATGTAGCTAAATAAATAACACACATGTATCAGCACACATCCTTCACTGAGCGTGCCCAGTAATACAGATTCAATCCCTCACCAAAGTTCTTGTTGGTGCCTTGCTCGAACACCACTTCCTCCTCATCTGCTACCAGAGAATAGGAAAAGCGACTGCGATTGGAAGATGGCCGCCAAATGATCATTACCACCAGCAAGATGAAAGCAAACAGCACATGCCAGAAGCAGTCTCGCAGCCACGCCTCCCCCCAGTCCTAAAAAAACAATACATGTTTAAAACTACACCAGTTGCCTTTGCGTGGGCGGATACGTAGGCGGTGTGCCAGCACCCTTAATGGTGGAGAAAATAAGTTTTTACAAACTTAACCATAACCATGGAAACAGTACATGATGATTAAACTCCTCAAACACTGTGACACAAACTTGAGTAGCAAAGTCAGCCGAATGCTCCTGCTTAAATTCAGTCTGAAGACTTTCCCATTAGTCTTGAGAGGGTGTACACAGAGACAGTGCAATTCATAGTGACAACCAGAATGGAAATACATACTTGGATATTTTAGGGTGCATATACATACCTACACATCTATCAAATATCTTTATCTTATATCTATATAATATTTGGGAGCACCAGAGCATTGAAACAACGAGAATTAGCACCATTGTTATGAAAATAAACAAACTCCTGCATCAGATAATTGAACAAATTTTGCTACGTACATATACAAGTACACGTATTTTCTTCCAAAAACATTGCCATGTACACCACACACACACACACACACACACACACACAAAGGGTAGGAGTTACAAACTGGAACAAAATGAATAATGTAGTATGTAAAAACAAGTAGGATTTCCCTCTTTCAATCCAACCAGTAACCACACCCACTGCCACTAAATACGTACGACAACAAACACACTCTTCATTCCCATTTCCCATTCTGGAATATTACACTCACGGTCAAACAGAATCCTGATGGGTACTCCAGCGCCACGAACACCCAGATGACAAAGGCTAGTGTTGCTAGCACAGCAAAGATGAGTGTGTAGGCAAAGTGATTGTACATGGCCAGCTTGACGTAGTTCTTCCTCAGACGTAAGGTACGTCGTGTGTCTACGATGGCAGTGAAGATCCAGTAGAATATGAATGTGTCTAGCAGTAGCAGCAGAGCCAGAGTGACAACAGAAGATGTGTCATTTGTGTGGAAGGTGTCCTAATTACACAAAGATAAATAAACAAATAAATAAATAAATAAATAAATACATATATAACATAGATGTGATGAAGATATTAAAGACCAGCAACATACAATTTAACATATGTAGTTCCTTGCTCTTAGCTATAATGTTTAAGATTTCAGTGGCTAAATACATAGTTTAAGGAATGTAGGCAGAGATTTAGATATATACATAAATAGTCTGTGAAAGTCCCACAAGACACAAAGAAGTGAGTACTAGTCCAGCATTGATAAAAGTATCCCCACATACCAAGAATACCACGCCCACACTCTCATTAACACATAGATTGTTACGAGCTGGCTGCAGTTCACATAAACATTTATGTTTGGCTATAATTATTATCTTTGTTCCTTTCAAAATACATACCAATGGTATCCCAAATGCTAAAATTTTGTAGCCATGGTGACCACATGTGCGTCACTTCAACTTACAGCGCGAGACCTCATGATGCCATCAACAAGAGCCAGTGAGAAATAAGCCACACCCGCTGCCACGACTTTGAACAGAGAGTCTCCAAGGCGAGGCCTACATTAAAAGACAGTAACTATCACCATCATGTCACATGACCAATATACTACGCCACCAGCATGTCACATGATCACATGACTAGCACCTCCATCCCAACACATGACTAGCACCTCCATTCCAACAGCATGTCACATGACTAATACCCATTTGTTGACACAAGGCTGACCCTTTACCAACTTGTGCTTTAGTGATGCCTATGCATGTTGTCAAATTGCTATCAAAATATACATACATACATACACAGATACACATAAATGGGGAATTGATATAGCCAATTCTTCACGTTATACATGCACACATTCTTTCTAAAATGTGCACAATAATTTAGACACAGTAGCAATATGTCTACTAACCATTCTACTGTCGCGTTACACTTGCTGTTTATATTTTTTTTCTGTAACTACTGCATTTTCTTCCAGTTGTGCCCTAAAGTGCACCACTGCATGTTTAATTCAACAGAAAAACTATATTTTCAAAGTTTCTTTCCTATTCGTATGAGTAATAGCATGGGCAACCTTGCTGTTGATCCCTAATAGCACAGGTTACCCGTGCTATCACTCGCTAATAGTAGGCCAGCTTTTTAAAAAGTCATATTTGCAATTGTAGCTACACTGTATCGTTCACTCACTATCTCCTTATTTCAGGATTAGCTTCCGCTGGAACTTCGTTTTCAATGTACGGCTCCTCCTAATCTGCTGAAAAAATTCCGTCTAATACGGGTAGAGCATCTGTGGTAAAGAATGACATTGTCTCCAACTAGAAACTGCTCGAACTGTACGTTTCCAAGGTTAATGCTCCATGTTTGTGCACTTACCCGTACTATCACTTAGCTACCACAGTATGTCACTTAGTTACCGAGGTATTTCAATTAGTTACGTGCTATTTCACTTTCCTCGTGCGATTTCAATTGAACAGCAATTTTTCCCATACATTTTTGAATGGGCAATTTACGCGCCATACTATTACAAATTAGAATTGTATCAATTTAAGAGTTCGTGTAAAGGGTTCGTGAGTGGGGAAGAAATTAAAAAATTGGGGGGGGGGGGGGGGGGGGGGGGGGGGGGGGGGGGGGGGGGGGGAGAGGTCTGCACTTCATTGTGGTATGGTGTAGTAATGTTTGGCTGGTGAGAGTATTAGTATCTATTCTTATCCATCTTTCTGGTCCTATCACTTACTTGACAGTGCCGAATCCCATGGCAACGATGATGAGTAACATACGAGACAAACCTCTCTTCACAGCAGACACAAACTCAGCCACAATGTAAGACCCATAGGCTGCAAACAAACACACAAACACACAGCTGGAGCATAAAGAACACCTCCGCCTCCTAATACCACTCCTAACCTCTTATTTGGCACATGAACTGAAGGGATAACTAGATATACACCTCGATACACACCCACAGACAAATGAAGACACACCCACAAAAATAGATACATATACTTAACCCTTTTGACGCCGACTTTCTTCAACACTTTGGGTGTCTTTTAGAATTCAAATTTGATGTTTGAATTTCTACCACAAACAGCCAAACAAACCAGCCAGGCATCCAAAGCAGGTAGCTATAGCCTTATAACAAGCAAAGAAGCTTCTAAAAGCCTGAAAAATAAAGCTAACAGTTATCAGTCCATCTTACAGTAAGTTTAGAGGAGACTCCAGAAACAAGACCAGTAATTTGCTCCTGATGTCCAGTAGAAAAAACTTTATCCATATTCTTCCAAAACACTCTCTGACTCTCTATAGGATTCATACTTTCTATTGTGAGTGTTCGAAGTTTGTAGCCAACAAAAAACTTGGGTGCTCAGTGCCCTGAAAATTCTCGATCTCTGTTTTCAGACAATTAAAAAATACACAACCTGCCTGTGTGAGTTCAAAAATTTGAAGGAAGTACAACGCCTCCTCCTCTGTGTATAAAAATCAAAAACAAACATAATAGCATTGAATAGATTTTTTAAAGAGAATGCAGCAGGCCTGTCCTCATCCACTTATATGCGGTTACGGCTTTGAAACGGCTAAGATATATTTTATCCAGAAACAGTATGGACGCATCAGACAGACAAATGATGCCAAAATGACAGGACCATATAATATACTTGTCTACAAATACTTCTTCTTTGCCTTTCTCCCCCAAACCCTGACTCACTGTCGTTGCCCAGGTTAATGGCACTGTACTCTGCCACAAAGAACGTCTTCTCCAAGAAGCCCAGTATAATGACCGCCATCACCCAGAACTGCAGGCGGACCAGGTCACTGAAGGAGCACAACATCATGATGATCCACGCAATGCCATATATGGCATACACTGACGTCATCAGACCGTAAAACTACAACACATACAAATCATTACGTTATACGTAGGCTCTTCATGCGATGAACCTATAGACTAGTGAAATAGTATCATGATGTCTATCTCCTGACACTCATAATTACTAGCATCAGTACATGGGCACACTGTAAACACTCGATCAGACGAGCCTACATTCCCTTCAGTTCACTCTGAGGGAGGACACTGTTAGAGGATTGTTTATTGGAAATTATTGAACCGGCTCTTCTCCAGTACGACTAACTCAATGCATATATAAAGATGTGGTATATAGAGACATACGGTTTTGTCAAATATATCTATTAATGGCTACCATGGGAGAGTGGCAACTATTTATTCTGAGTAAGGTGAGTGGGGATGCTACTAATCGTAAGCAGCTACTATATGGGACCTGCGTCTGATTGAACTTACTATGAAAGCAACACAACAGGATACGTAAATCTGAAAACAAATTAGTTTCAACCACAACAGCTGGAGATAATAAATAAAAGATGTAATCAACTCTTTTTGAGAGGACTACAACAACCGTATGAGAGCTTCACTGCTGTAGTTGGTCGGTGTGATCTGCCACGCCCACACATGTGATTGTTTGCCACGCCCACACATGTAATTGTTTGCCACACCCACACATGTGATTGTTTGCCACACCCACACATGCATTGCATGCATGGTGTACTCACCACTAGTCCAGGATAATCCACAGCACTGAGGTATCCATGAGGATTCCTCATCTTCACATCCACTATACACACAACAACAACAATGGCTAAATCTCACTCTCTCACTCACAAACTCCCAGAATAGAATCCGCTCACCGTGTGCCTCCAGCGGTGTATTGTCACTGGGTCCGTTACGAGCAATGTAGATTTGTAGTAGATACATTCCTGCCTTGTGTCCTGCTGTGTTGTTGCCAATGACAATTATAGGAGCATTCCCTTGCTATACACATACACAGGTCAAAACAGGCATCAAGATACCACATGCATACTATCAGGTCATGTGACCATCACATGATCTCAGTGTGGGTGTAATCAGAGATAAGAGGCTAATTGCACATCTCTATAAACATCTCTAAAATTAGAGATCCTAAGTGTACACAAAAAAAAATCTACTTCAATTTTCCATCAGCACATGCGAATATTTCTTAAATTGATTGAATGAGCTCACAGTCCACGCCCACCAGCCCCTCCCCTCCTTACCACTGATCCTCCATCAGTTGTGGCTTTAGCACTAGATGCATTTGGCTTACTCTTGTCCCCAGTACCTGCTTCAACTTCTTTCTTCCCACCAGATTTAGGTTTGGCGTCACGTCGGGTTCTAGAAGTGCTGTTGGTGAGAGTCACTTCGGTGTCTTCACCGTTTTTAGTCGTAGGTTTACTGTTACTGTTCGTATTCTGGGAGTCATCACTACCTTTAGCTGGAGCTGTTGTTGCACTAGTGGGGGGGATCACCTCCAACATGTCTGTCGGCTATATTATGACATACACAACAAGTGCAACACACAAACACAAATATTCATACAAACACAGAGGCATTTACAGGATGAAGTTATAGATGATAGGTGCACACTGAGGGGGAGTTATTTCCAATGAATGAGGTCTCCTGGAAGATAGGAGAAACTTTTTTTTTCATGGAGCACATGTGTGTATGTGTATGCGTATGTGTGTATGTATGTGTGTGTGTGCATGTGTGTGTGTGTGAAGCTAACTGCCAGAGCTACTAGAGATGGTAAAGATGAGAGAAGGAATACTGTGTTGAAGTGATGGATGATTTTCAAGCAAAGAAGGGTGACATAGTAAGTCCTTAATTTAGGATCAGATAGGCCTGGAGTATCTACAATACAGCATACCTAGTGAAAATTCTTCGGCTGTGATATTAGAAACCCACCACTGCCCCAGCAATACCATAGTCCATAGTAGTGATGATACTTTACCATGCTTTCATACAGAGGGGGGGGGGGGGGGGGGGGGGGGGGGGGGGGGGGGGGGGGATCCTCAACTCCCCTCAGAATTTTTGGAAGTTAATATTATATAGTACATTAGTTAAAATGGAATAGAATCATGCACAGGGTTTCATACAGGATTGTTTTCTGGGGAGGAGGGGCCCACACTTGTTTGACCACACCCACCTTTTGCTGAAACCACACCCATTTGATTAAAAATTGTCTCGGGTCTAGAATTAGTGACATCAATCTTGGAAGACTAATGTGTATTGCAATTGAAGGACCTCAATACTGAAGTGAACTTTCACCAAATATTAGATATATACAAACAACAAAATCACAGAATACCATTATAAATCATAACTACAGAATACCAGTAAGTAGTAAATATTATTAATTTATTTCATGAAATTCTGGGGGGGGGGGGGGGGTGGAAATCCCAGGGTGCCCCCTACCTCTGTATGAAACCCTGATGCATGTGACCAAACACTGATCAGTGTGAAGTAGGCATGTGCACCAAAGTATGGTTAAAAAATGGGTGTGGCTAAATACAAGCAATGTCTCTTCCCCCCCCCCCCCCCCCCCCCCAACGAAAAATCCTGTACAATATCTTGTTTACCCACTCACACATTGCCAGGTGCTAATGTTCATTAAGGTGTGGTCTCCTACATTAATATTAGGAGAAAAAAATCAATTTCAGCCACACGGGGGCGGTACCTAGAGCTACGTTTTGTAAACAGTGTAAGTATCATAAAATGCATTTTCCCATTATACCAAATCTAATGTCTACATCATACAAGTTTACCACACCCCAGTACCCCCCCCCCCCCCCCCCAAGTATTCAGTACCACACCCCCAGTACCACACCTTCAGTATCACAATCACACTGCACTCACATTTAAAATAAAATCTTCTGTGCTCGTAGACTGAATTAGTTTGTTGATGGAACCAGTCACGACCAAGGTCACGTCACCGGAGAACCTATCCAAGGAAGATGAAGTACCACAGCTCTGGAAGAAACAAATTGACACGAATATGACGGAATGAAGAGAAAGTTAACAATTGTATGTGTGTGCGTGTGTATGTATGTGTTTTCTCGTTAGTGTCAGCTTTCTCTTAAAACTTAAAAATCATATTTCTCACTAATAGAATTGACCACATTCAGTTCCCAGGCCACTAGTGGTGGCTGTATTATCTTGTGTAACTGCTCTGCCTTCTTTTTGAAATAATAATGAACCAGCTTAGTTTTCCGGACACATAAGCAATGCTATTATAGCAATTGAGGCCGCAACAGTTTCAAAAATAGCTAAAGGACTACGTAGATAAGGGATCAAGCTAAGATTAGAAGCAGCACTAGTGAGGTGCCCTTAGCCTTCTTGCTGTAGTGTGATACTACAAGATATAGCTAATGCACAGTATCCCTAGGATATCACGCTGTCTGTTATTTTAATTAATGGAAACAAATTGGTAGAGTGTCCTAAACATTATATCTTTGGTTCATATTACAAGTTTTAGCTAATGCATGATGTCCTTAGGGCATCTGGCAGTTGCTTAAACGAATCGGACAAAATAGATGATGGGTCTGGTCTAAACCTTGAACTTCAATTTAAGTGGGGCGTTTTCTTCCAAAGAACATTGCAATGCCTGTCTACACACACACACACACACACACTATCCTGACCTCATCTTTCATTTCCGGCATGACCAAGAAATTGGCACATCTCATGGTGTACAACCTGACACCAATGGTCACATTGACTCCTCCTTTAGGCACTACACACACACACAGAAAAATTAATATACCATGACTCAGCATAGTTCTAGATCATGTGTTTTAGTTGCATAGCAACAACTGTACAATAGTACCTGTCAAAAACCACCTTGCGTTATTTAAATTATGTATATGCCCCACATGAATGGAAAAACGACAATAAAAAACAACAACACGCCCACTGCTCCTCCTCCCTCTTCCCCAGTGCTCAATCCAAACCTCACTCACCAGTTGCCAGTGACATGCCGAGGAAAAATAAGACACGCCCACTTCCCCACCCGCACATTCTTTCTCAACCTCACCATCCCCGCCCTCTCACCTCCACCGCCCTTCCCCGCCCTCTCACCTCCACCACCCTTTCCCTGCCATCTCACCTCCACCACCCTTCCCCCGCCCTCTCGCCTCCACCGCCCTTCCCCGCCCTCTCACCTCCACCGCCCTTTCCCCGCCCTCTCACCTCCACCGGCCCTTCCCTACCTCTCACCTCCCCGCCCTTCCCCTTCCCTTCCCCTCCCTCATCGCCTCCACCACTTTCCCCTCCCTCTCCCCAATCCCCTCGCCTTCCCCTTCCCTCTCCCCATCCACCACCCTTTCCCTGCATCTCACCTCCTCCTCACCCTTACCCCCACCTCCCTCTCCTCTCCTCCCCCTATCCCTTCCCCTCACCTCTCGCCCTCCACCGCCCTTTCCCCGCCCTCTCCCCTCCACCGCCCTTCCCCGCCCTCTCACCTCCACCACCTTCCCCGCCCTCCCTCACTTACATTTGTTTGAGACTGTTATCTTGCCTCTCACTTGGATTGAGCTACCAGCATAAAATCCCATTTCATGGCAGGTACCGTTCAACTAGAATAATAATAATAATAATAATCTATATAATAATACCCGTGACCGATGACGATGTACATATTCATGAATAATTCATGAGCTAATGAGCTAGACTGTGCAGACGCACAATACTCGTGAACTCGCGCTGAATTACCGGGTAAAGCTAGAGCGCAGGGCGGACCGGTTAGCAACCAAACCTGGCACAAAAAAATGGACAGTAGGTGGGAGTGGCACAGAAACAGGAGAGCAGCTTCCGTGAACTAGCACTGAATTACCAAGTAAACCAAGAGCGCAGTTATAAAGAAGTGAAGGGTTTGGCTACACTAAACTACTGGTAGGCGAATTAGTTCGAATCTAACCTGGTACGATGATAAATGGAAGAAGACGAGAGTGGCCAAGAAACAGGAGAATGGGTAAAGTGTCGTCATGAGCAGTAGAAAGTGATTACTGTAATTGTAACTAAAAGCGGGTGGAACAGGCGGGGATAGGCGGCATAGGTTTCAGAAAGGAAGGCTAAAGTGCAAAAGAGAAGGCAAAAGGCAGTTAATTGGCCTGCGGAATCGACGAGGAAAGGTGGTGTAGTAAAAAGGAGAAAGCACGAAAGAGAAGGCAAAAAGGGAATGATTATTATTGTACTAAAAAGCGGGTGGATTCGAATCGTCAAGTAAAGGCACCGTAGGTTTCAAAAAGAAAGGTGAAAGTAGAAAAGCTGAAGTTAAAAGTTTCACAAAGCCTAAGTCCACAATCATGAAAGGACAGAAAGATTCAGAAGCAGGAGAGGTAGACAAGGAGGAGAAGGACTCCATGACTCAAGAAGAAAGAGACGAAAGGTGGTAGATATAGAAATGGGATAGTTCAGGAAAAACAGAGCAGGAGAGTGAACCTTAACCAACTGTACAGAATGATGAAAATGAATAAAAGTAACTTGTGCTACCGAATTCTTACTTTGCAATACGTCAAGCGCCACTGTGTGGCGGGGTACTTGCTAGTAATTAATAATATATAGTGTGATTTTCACAGTTTGTCATAGATAATGCTTTATGTAGTTAGACTATAAACTGTCAAACTAAACTAGACCATCCGAAAGATAGCAATGGGGACAGTATTAGTGCGGCAAAAATTAAATCTAAGGAGATACAATCAGAAAGAAGATGTGGGTCAAGCATCCGCCCTCTTGTCCCCACCCCCTGACAGAAACTTACCTTATTAAGAAGTCACCCACATCCACATAATCTCCCCCCCCCCCCCCCTTCTTTCGTAAAAAGCTGAAAGAAACCCAAATATATGGTTGCTTGAGTAAAATGACATACAGAAGTCACGTAGGCCACTAAAGCCACTAATCACCCCCAACCTCCCCCCCTCCCCTTACACACACACACACACACACACACACACACACACTGTTCTGTAACTGGTCATATAATTTTCAACTTTCTAGATTCACGACGAGGCAAAGTCAGTCAAATTCCTAAGTGTTTCTTTGCAACTTGCCAAACAAATTTGACAGCCATGATGAAATCTCTTGGACTATAACATCAGTTGGTAAAGATTCACAGAAACAATCCATCTTATATTGTGTGAGTGCATACACTCAACCCCCCCCCCCCCCCCCCCCCCCCCCCCCTCAACCCCCCCCCCCCCCCCCCCCCGCATCCGGACATCTCTATTATGGGCACAAGTTAGGCCTTGCAGTGGCGCTAATTTGACAACCATTACCAATCGTGGAAGTGCAAGCAAGTTAATTCTAGTTTCAGAGAGTTGCAGAGAACCCTACTGAGGGTGCAAGTGAAAGAACACTGTGCTTAAGCTTGGAAAAAAGTCCAAAACTTCTTGAAAAATGTCGTTTCAAAGTGTAGTTGGAGAATCTATGGTATTTCCCTGACTAACGGGCATTTGTAAGATACAAGCACCTTCAGGTCCCAAGGTGCTCGGATAAGAGGGGATTGAATGTATGTATATATATGTATGTGTGTGTTGTGAGCATGCATTCATATTGTATGTGTATTCATAATGTGTACATATGTGTGTGAGGATCATAGCAGGCACTTAGTTAAGTTTGCCCCACCACCTTTTACAAGCCCCTCTGCGTGTTCATACACTCACCAGCTTATCTCACAATGCAAGTCTATATTCTTGATCTCCTAGCTATGCCTATGACTTTCTTCTAAATCCCATTCTATGAGAAAGTGTTTTGAAAACCATTATTTAGCAATACAGCTGGCTTTTGACCTGATGTACCATGTCTCTCTAAACTTTAGGACAAGCAACGAATCAATACCCACTTTCTTCTACACGCACCAGAGTTTTTTGACCACAGAGCTATTTTCTAGTCTTACTTTGTTGGATGCTGAAGAATTTGCTGAAAAAATCACGTCGTGGTAGAGTCCACCCATTGGCCTCGAAAAGGAACCAACCGCCAAAACACTCAGGACCGCCAAAACCCCGAAGAACGACTCACTACACACCATCTTCACTCGAATACAGCTTCTTTCGACACACGTTTAATAGATTACGTCACCGGGATAACCTTTGACCTCCCGTATGCCCTGGCAACCAGAAGTCCTGGTGTAAATAACATGAAGTGTGCGTTATAGATACTTTGCTGAATGAGCTGTTTTGCTGAAGACATCTGCTATTGAATAGTGATAGCCAGGGAAGTGGATAAAGACTCTAAAAATTGTTGAAAATCTGCTTATCTTTTTTTCTTGCGAGAAAAACTTCCCTCTATGCAACCTTTACCGCCTCTTGACTATTGGTGAACTACACTTCTGCATTGCACGATATGAATTCCAAAAAGATAACCTTTGCTATGGCCATGGACTGGGAGAAAGGGTTTGTCAGTGGCATCCAAGATGAACAAGACATGGAACAGTTCAGGTCTGAGAAGAATGTGACTGTTAAAAAGGTGAGGCCATTTGCTGTCGTTACAAAATTGTGAAATTTGATAATGCCAATATAAGCCGAAACATTTCAGTAGCTTTTGAATGGTATTGTACTTTTCCCAAAATCTGTACAAGTTTGATGCACTTTTTGGTTAAATATTGGATAGCTATTACAGATAGGCAGGTAGCTTTCAACTAAGGTAGCCTTCAAAATAACCTGCTAGCTATGTCTATGCTGTGGTGGGTTTAGATCAATTTTTCATAAATTATACATAATAGCTAATGGTTTTAGGTCATTCATCATAGGTCATAGATATAGCAAAAATGATATAGTCTAGCTATGAAACTTGAAATTTATACGATTAGAATTATAGGATGAATAAGATTTATAAAGCTATGAAAAATTAAACATTAGGTGTGATAAAACAATTCAAACAGCATCACACAATTCTCCACTGCATTGTTATACATTTGCACCTTTGTAAATTATCAAAGACTTCTAACAAAATACTGTACCTGGAAGACCATTTAGCTGTGTCAGTGCATCATGTTGTTAAACTGTACTCTAGTCTCCAGAGGAGATCAAAATGCTGTCTGTGGATGAGAGCCTTGGAGACTTGGAGAAAACCTGTTTGCTCCTCTCTACTGGTCAGGATGTTCAGAAAGTTTGTGTGATCCAAAACTTACCAGAACTTTTGAAGAACCAGCAGATGGAGACTTTGTGTAGGGTTATACCAAAACTCTGTGTAAGTGGTAAATAACAACAACAACAATTAGATATTTGGAATTTACATAAAGATGTAAAGGAATTTTAAAGCTGCTAATGTGTATTAAAATTGGTCAGAAAGGAAGTTGTTGAGTGCCTAATATCTTATTTACTGACCAAATAATTGAAGAACTAATGTTTCAGTTATGTAGTTGTAGCATTTTTAGTGGGATACTCCAAGCTAATAGTTGTTGTATGATAAAACTGTGAAGGTGGTACGCTGCTAATTATTAAATCGCTGATTTTGCTTAGTCAATATCCTCAGTATGTTTGTTTGTGTATCATGCTCCCATATAATGTGTCTATATAAAATACTTATTGCACTAGTCAGTTACAATATGAGAAGATATTTCATGAGCATGGGCAAGTGTTTTCACAAGCCGAAGGCGAGCAAAATATCATCTCCATTGTACTATGAGTGTAATAAATTATTTTATTGCAGCTTTGATATTTTTTCTTGAATATTTCCGCATCACGCGAGCGTTCTGTATTCTCCCATATTGTACGCTTGTTATTGAACGCTCCTTGTAGCGCGCGCGTAGCGAGTAAAATCAATGAAAATTGTATTGTAACCGGTTGAGAAAAATTTCAAAGAAGCAATAAATCACTTATCACACTCGTCGTACAATATGGGAATGATATTTTACTCTCACGCCATATTTTCACTCGCCTTCGGCTCGTGAAAATATTTTGCGTGCTCATAAAATATTTTCCCATATTGTACTCAGACTCGTGCTATAAGTATTATATACATTGAATATGTTTCCAAAACAGTAAACGTTCAGAGATAATTCTGCCATACTTTTAGAAATTTAATTGTCCAGAACTACATGCTAGTGTCATATATGTATATATATAGTGCCATAGGAAGTGGGGGGAGGGGAGGGGGGAGGGGTGCCTCCGGGGACTGGAGCCCACCCATAATTTTTTGGAACAACTTAAAATTTGATTTCTCGCATGAACACCAGCAAACTACAAAACACATGCCCTTGGAGCCCACCTATACCAAAACATCTTCCTACACCTCTGATATATATTTATATATATATTTATTATCACTATCTGTCTGTACTATGTGTTGCAGGACATGCTGCCATCTTCCAGTGAAGATGTGCAACGAGCTGCCAGCTGTATGCTGACAGATGTAGTGAGTGAGTCTCTTCTTCCCACCCACATCTTCATCACCACTCTGTTGCAGCCAATACTCAACCAGTACCAGAGCAAAGACCAAAGTAATGAGTTAACAATTTCTATGAAGTGGTTGTTCAAGCGGTTGTTCAGGCTTAAAACAATGTATATAACACTTGAAAATGTATTAGATTAATGTGCAAAATATCTGCGGAAAGTTCGAATGATACCACATTATGTGTTGTAGTAATAAACCATCAGTAATGCATATCATAGCAGTCACGTTTTTCTTTCTTTCTTTTTTCAGTCTGTTTGTCTGTCTGAACTTGATCATAGAGCATATCATAAATTTAGCTTTTGAATGCAGTAAGAAATCTATGTGATGTAAACAAGTCCTTCACACATTTCATTTTTATTACATGGCCTAAAGTTTGCATAAAGGACTTATGACGTTGTATGTTCAAATACTATGAGGGATAGATGCAGATTGATGTGAAGGTTACTATTGTACTGTTAACTTATTTATTTTCACCTTATATTATTGAATTAAAGGTATGTCTGTTGTATGTGAGTTGGTGGAAAAGGGACCATACATTCAGTACTAATGGGGAAAAGATATATGCTAAAGCCTTTCACTGCGGATTTGTCTATGAATGTAGGATAAAACAAACAAGAATAAACAATTACTTTAGTTTAGGAACTATGCTACACAGCAAAGAAAAATAATGAAAGTTACTAAACTTTGTTATTGATTTTCACAGTTATGAGTGAAATGATTTGTATATTGTCTGTTACAGATATCAGTGCAGTCTGGTTGAATACTCTACTGGCCTGCATTGCAGTACTACCCAAAGAAGAGATTAAGAAGAGGATTCTCACCATTGCCATATCCAAGGGACAGCTCTCACAGACACTGGCATCTAGACAAGCTAGCTGCCAAATAATAGGAGAGATTATACCGAGATTTGAAGCACAATGGTAAGTGGATTTTTTATTTACTTATTATTTCCAGGTTCAGGACTATATATGTCATATTGTCATTACTCTCTTAGCACTGCACTACTACAACAAAGCTGTAGGAAAATATAAAGTTAAATAATTTGCTATAATATTGTGTTGAGTCATCATGCCTCAGTGTCTTTATTTCTCACTTGCAGCAGCTTGGCTTTCTTGTACCAAAAATTGGCTATGTTATATATATTTTTAAATCCCGCTTTGTTTATAATCATCTGATCTGATCAATCATTCTATTTGTGCTCACACTAAAAGAGAAATTTAATAGCTATGCCCCATAGATGATACCATTAGTTCACTGGAAGACCCCAATTGCTTGCAGTTATAACATTTAAAGGCTCCTTAATGAATCCTTAATTATGCTGATGTTGTATGATGTTGTATTTGTAGGCTGAAGCGTGATTTGCTGCCACTGGCATGTTCTCTGTGCCAGGATGTAGATGGCCAAGTTAGAGCTCTCATGTGTCAGCAACTCAGTACACTTGCAAAGTCACTGGGGTAAGTAGAAGCTCCAGACAACAGCCTTCTAGCTTTGAAAATGACCTCAAATTAATCATTTTAGAGTGCATATTGTTGGTTATTTTTTGTTTTAAGATTTAAGTGGTCAAATTTTGTCTGGAACAGTATTTTTAATTTTAGCTAAATTTATAAATTTTCTTCCACTTGTTATTTTGACCTCGTTTACAATATTTGTTTTGTATAGAACTTAATTTAGTATACATGCTGCTTGAATATTATATTACCTTTTGGTTGGCAGTGTGGAGCTGGCGGAAGTCAATGTATTACCTGAACTCATAGAGCTACTGAAAGATGAAGAATCTGCTGTCCGTATAGCTGCTCTGGAAGTGATGGTGGATCTGATTAGCTTTTGGACCGAGCCTTGCCTGAGAACTACTGTGAAGCCATTGCTCAGCAAGTTTTGCGAATCTGTCACTAAGAAAAGTGATTTTGTAATCCTAGAAGGGGTTGCCAGACTTCTTGGAAAACTTTGTTATGAACTCAAAGGTAAAAATGTCTAGCAATTGAGATAGTTTGAGAGCATTCCTGCGTGAGCTCGTATATTTCGCATTGCACTAAAAATAACTATAGACATCCATATTTCCCTTCTTTGTTTTGTCTTGATCTATTTTCATATCCTATCCAGTTATATATATATTACATGAGCAACAACTAAACTTAGTAAATGACACCTTCAGGTATAAAATAGCACATGAATGAAAAATACCTTTATATCTATTCAAAACTACCTATACTTTACCATAGATCACTTAAATCCAGAGGAGGTGAAGTCTTATACCAGAATCTACTGTCAATTGATAGAGCGTCCACAACTTCCTTCAATGGTGAATGCGTCCAGTGTCACACTGTCCCAGTCCATGCTGGAACAGGACCATGCAGTCCTCGAAATCCCACGCTTGTGTGCTTATAATTTCCCAGTAAGTATGTGGCTAACTAAAAAGATAATACTGTATTGGTGGTTTCATTTTTCAGTATATGTAGCTTCTGCTTACAATTGTTTGGCTAAATATATCATTATAGTATTATTTTAATAATATGATCTTTGTTGTACCACGAATTTATTTAACGGTTCCTTTTGGTTTGTATAACCTCAGTAAAAGGAAGCAAAGGATTATTTGATAATGTCAAAATTACCAATTATCTTAGCTCCTTCAATTTGGTCATAGCTTTGCATTCCTTACTACATAGTTCTTAAGCTTCATGCTATTGATCCTTCTTGTAGGCTATGGTGTTGTTCATGGGTGTTGGAGGGTTCAAGTCTCAACTGCTACCTGTGCTTGACAAACTGACCAAAGATGAGAGTCCTGTAGTCCGCAAGCCTATTGCCAGTGGAATTCATGAGGTAATTATTTAGTGTAGACAATACGAGATTGATTTCATTTGATCTCAATAAAGAAGTGTTTAGGAGGTATGGTGTAATAATAATGGAAAAAGAGAAGAGATCAGCTAATTGAAATTATAATGTTATGAAATTTTCTAATAAAAATGTGTGCATTTTTAGGTAATAAAAGTTCTTGGAAAGGACAGCCTTCTTGTCTCTAGCATATACCAGACTCTTCTAAAAGACACTTCTCAAGAGGTAGTGAAAATACTAAGCAACAGATTGCATAAATATTTATTTAGTTCTAACATTTAAGCTGAATAGAAATGACATTTCCACCAATGCTTATGTATTATAGGTTCTTTCTGGTTTAGTTGCTAATTTACCAATTTCTCTCAAAGGATTTGCGGATGCTGCCAATTTATCTCCTGAAACATTGGTAAGAGTGATATATCTTTGTGACAATATCATGTTTTCACACACACATTTCCTTTCCTTTGGTTTGTACTTATTCAAATCTTTATCTCTTCCTTATAATGCCTCATTATTCCTTACTAGCAAGTACCCTGCCACATAGTGGCACTTGACGTATTGCAAAGTAAGAATGCAGTAGCACAAGTTATCTTGCTCAGTTATCATTCTCTACCATTGGTTAAGGTTACATAAGTTTCCTTCTCTTGCTCTCTTTTCTGAACTATCTGAGCTTTTCTTACACCCCATTTCTACTTTCTTCAGCTCTTCTTCTAGAGTCATGGAGTCCCCTTTTCCTTTGTCTATCTCTCCTGCTTCTAAATTTCTGTCCTACTTTGAGACACTTTTGTCTTCTATTTTGTACTTTTACCTTTCTTTTGAAAACTACCCCCCCCCCCCCCCCGCCCGCCTTTACTCGTTGATTCCACCCGGTTTTTTAGTTACAATTAATAGCTCGCCTTTTTGCCTTCCCTTCCCTTCCATTTTAAACCTACGCTGCTTTACCTCGCCGATTCCACCCGCTTTTCAGTTACAATTAATCACTTTTACCTTCTCTTTTGTACTTTTGCCTTCCTTTTTGAAACCTACGCCACCTTCCATAGTCTATTGCACCCGCTTTTTAATGTGACGACACTACCAACCATGAGATGACGATGCTTTACCAAACCGCACAAAGCTCATAAATTATTCATGAATAAACACACCGTCGGAGTCGTCGTCGTCTTTACTGACACACAAGCGTATTATTATATACATAGATTTCTCACAATTTTCTTTGAACTACATTTTCACTGCTTTCCTTCTTCTATTCCCTTTGTACCGTGAACATTTCTTTTTCACTTTATCTTCCTCCCTTTATGTCATTGATATCCTTTGCTGTTCATCCACTCATTATCTTGTTTATCCTCAACCACCACCTTCTCTCCCTTCTCTTTCCACTCTACGTTCCCTGCTGACATCTCCCCATTCTTTTATGTCTCACATCCCATCACATCTTCTTCCAGTCTCCAGGTCTCCATGACTTTATTGGTCCTCTCCAAGTCTGCGAGCACACGGCTAGTCAGCAGTATCAATGGAGACTGCAGCGGGACTTAGTGGCTAACTTCAAATCACTAGTGTTCTGCATGACTTCAGACCAGATTTACAACAAATTTCTACCCATGCTCTATAGAATGATATCAGGACAGGTAAATACACTGTTATCAGTTTTCTTTGGAATGCTTTCTAGTATATTTTATTTCATTGTTGGCAAGCAAGTAAATGAATGAAATGCTCTCAAGAAGAAACTATAGGAATTATTTTTTGGCCCATGTATATATTAATCACATGGAAAACCAATTTTAGAGTGATGGTGATTATTTTGGAGTACCAAAAGTAGTAAATACTCTACCAATTTACTCTAGATTAACTTCTTGAGCAGTGTTTTACTTTGCTATAATACTAGATAAGCACTGTATGCTACATTTTTTAAACATTGCCAGAGCAGTAGTCCACAATCAAAATACCATGTGAATTATAGGCTAGCTTGCTTGTTATTTGAGCTAATATAATTGTACCTTATTTCACAGGAATCTGTATTGCCAGTGAAAAGGACAGCATCTGAAACCTTGTGTCTCTTCTTGCGCTATAATCGGAAGCAGGAGCAACGAGCTGAAATATGTTCATGGATCGTTGGAGGTGATTAATATTGGCCCTTCAACTAAAAAATATAGCATAATAAATCACTGTATATTTTTAGAATGTGCAAAGAGTTCCAACTGCCACAAGCGAATGCTCTTTCTGGAGATCTGTCAATTTGTGCTGGACTTATTTTCTAGAAACTTTTTCAAGTCGAATTTTTTTGACCCGGTTCTTCAAATGGCAAGTGTAAGAAAGCTGATTCAATTTGAAATTACATTGCTGTTATTTTATTGATCATGTTTTAACCTATTTTATTTAGGACCCAGTAGTAAATATACGGCTACGCATGTGTCACCTTTTACCTTCTCTGAAGTCTATTTTGAAGCTGCCTACTGACAGGTCATTGTTACAGAAGTTGGAGCACACAGTTAGACGGCTCATTACTCATGAGAGGGACAGTGATGCCTGTCAGCATATACGTAAAGCTGTCCTAGAGATGGATAGAATTGAAGTAGCCATGGAGTCAGTAAGTAAAGGATTACCATACAATGTCTGTTAATACTAGAGTCAGTAAGTAAATGATTACTATACAAAATGTCTGTTAATATTTATGTCTTAGTCGCTGGTTGTTTATAGTATTCTTGTATGGGATATGGTCATATTATATTTAGCTCACCAGGCAGACCTACTTTGAGGCAGACATCATAGACCAGAAGAAAGAGGAGGAGGAACAAGCTTTAATAGTGGCAGAGGAGAAAGATAAGTCTAAAGAGAAGCTTGGGCCTGGCAACAGACCCAAGGTTGTCATTAGCAAGACTGGGAAAGCAGGGAATTCTTCAATGCAGTCTCCTGGTGTCACTGTTTCTTCATCACCAGCCATTGCTAAGAGAAGTACTAGTAAGGGAATGCACTTCTGGTATGATTATGAAGAATTGTATCATTTGAAATTGAAATTTAATTGATATGATGCTGCATTTGCATTGCCAATTTATTTGAGCACGATGTGGCAAGACACATTCAAGTGTATATAAATTCCAACCAATTGTGTAGTATACATGTACATAGACATGCATGTGGCAGTATAGCAGTGCATGTAATAGAATAGTGATATTGATGACTCATTCTAATTGACTTTTGTCCTGCAACATGTAGCAGACTATGAGTGCACTAATAGATTATACTACATTTATCTTCAGCACTGTTTAAATGGGATACACTTTGACTTCAGTATGCCATTAAATGTGAGATACACTTTGGTTTCACTATTGAAAAATAATATATTTGAACTTCAAGATAACTAGAGGTGAAAAATAATTGAAGTAATACAGGGTTGTATCTCATAGTGAGTTCTCTTCCTGAATATGTAAATATAGTGACCATCTATGTAAACTTAATTTCATAACAAAATTTAAAAAATTGATTTTTATGCTAAGTTCTGACTAGGCAGAGGTGTTTACCAACCGTTCTTTAGCTTGGAGCGTCTCCACAGGCTATATAGACACTCAGAAAGCCATGTGATCGCCCTATCACAAAAATGTGAGTTACGGCTAAGTTATTGCTTGTCTGAGACTTTCATAATAAAAAACTGAGTAAGCTTTTAGGCTTTAGAACTACTAGTCATACTGAGTAAACTAGAGTTTGTATTGTAAGTTATTCTTCCATCAGCCATTTTTTCTTAAGCTTCAATATGGGTCATAAAAATGACTTTCTGCATTATCTGAATGCTTCTGGGTGCCATTAGAATAGTTGACCGTCACAACTGAAACCCTTTTTTACCAAGAAGGAAGCTTTCACCCAAATCAGCCAAACATTTTTCCTTCAATAGTTTTATAGTAGAGATTTGAGAAAATGCCAAAAAATAAAATTAAGGTAAATTGACTTTATTACACCTTTAAAATCTATTTGGGTGAGCGAACCAAGACTCTCACTAACGAGTCTCAATTAAGATTTTGGTATATATATATTATATATATGGCAAAGTTCAAAGAGGTCAATGCATGTCCACCCCCTGAGGCTACTTAAAAATGTAAACATTAGCACGGGCGCAAGAAATTTAGGAGAAAAGACTTTGAAATAATGCTAGGAAAAGAAAAAAACCGGCGAAGAGCTACAGAGACAGAATGGGAGAGACGTTCGCCGTTAGGTCTTCGAAAGTTTGCCAAGTTCATTAATTTTTTTTAGCAGCGGTGGAAAGTTAACTTCATCAATGCACTGTTCATCATAGCTATACGCCTTACGTAACATATTTGTTCTTGAAAACCCAAAGTCCAATAGTCAAGTCATTCAGAAAATACAATGTAATGCTGTATCTACTAGAGCTCTGGTACAATAGAGCATTTTGAACAGAGCGTACTTTGGAAAGGCGACCAGCTTTAACGTGATTGCTTACCCCTTGAAAATCCTTCGTCCAAGTCAAGTCATGAAGAGAGTAATACGAATATGTAGGTCTTGTACTGGTATATCCAGTGAACAAGTATATATAAAGTGTTGTGTGTTGCGAAAGAATAGCAATAAACTAAACAAAATTATTTAACTTACAAAAATTATTAGCAGCTAGAATTCAAATTTAAATTTCAGTCAGACCAGCTCGCTCGTCATTTGTACTGAAGCACATCACGAGTTCATTTATAGTTGGTTGATTTTTTTAGCCGGTCACATGTAGTGAATGAAATTGTGATTGTGTTTACAGACCAATATAGCTAGACTAGCTCACTTACTGAAGTGTCAAAGCACGCCACGTGTGATGTGATGTATGTTTGTAATGTAGAAACTCTTTAAAAAAAAAAAGAAGAAGCAACGACAACAAAACAGAACAGGTTCCAGTTGTTGAACCTGATTGGTCTGTAGTGTTTTCTGGTAGCAATATGTGCCCATGAACATATTATTTTAAAATAAACTATCTTAAAATATATACTGCATTAATACATAGTTATATTCCTAGTATCACCATTGTTAGTTTAACTATCATAGCTACTCCGTATGACCTTTACTTTAATTAGAATTTACTACTAAACCCTCATTCCCCATTTAATTTTTTTTTGTTACTAATCAGGTAAATCCAAAGGAAGTCCAAAACTGTTACCACCAAGTCACTCCTCAGAAGGATCTTCTAACCACCTTTCTAATTCCAACCAGTGTATCAGTGCAGGCAAGTCCATTCCACGCAAAAAGCTTGGGGACTCTAAAAGTGCCACTGGGTCTCCATCAATGGATCGGTCAGCAATTGGAACTGGTGGGAGGAAGAAACTTGAGGTTGCTAGGTCTGGGTCTAGCTCCCCTGTGCCTGAACGACTAGGTGGTAATTTATCTGTAGGAACTTCTCATTCTAATAGTTCTCCATCTTTGAGGACAGCACCAAACAGGACAAGTGGTAAATCTCCAAGTACAACCAGCACTTCACTTAGTACATCATCAACTAGAAGTAAAAGGTATGAATTAGATATTTGTTGATTTCTCACCTTACCTCTGAAAATGGGAGAGAGAGAGAGAGAAAGGAACACTTAGTTTGTACAACTGTTTGTTTGTTTGTTTGGTTGTCAAGAGAATAGAATAATCAGAATTAAAGTCCTTCAAACATTTTGGCTATTATTGACAAGCGAGTCAGACACTATCAAGGATAACACAATAGAAAATTGGGGATATTTGTTTGTGTGTACATATGTATTTCATTTTTTACTTTGACCCTCACGTCTTGTGTTTGCTTTGTGGTCTACCCCTTCCCTAATTTCACAAAACAGAATCTTTTGGTTTAGTGATCCCGTACCATTCAAGGAAATTTGTTTACCCCTTTGAATTAAGTTGTTTCGGGATGCACTTAGGAGGTCCTAAAGATCAGAACTGCGTAATAATTCTTTAGAACTTCTTGTTTTTTCAAGTCGCAAAATGTTGTGGTGAATGGTTACTGTGGTTGAAACCCTTTACCAGACGTGATTAAAAACTCCATTGTTATAGTAACTGTGAGTGCTTGTTGTCAAAAGCTACTGGTAATTCAGATAGTCAGAATGGCATAGACTTCAGAAGATATAAGCACTCAGTAAATTGAGGTAAGAAATTAACTCTGTATTTATTACTAAAGTGTATAATGTTCACAATCAGTACATACTTTTAGAAATGGACTGAATGATTCATTTGGAAATTTAGAAGTGTTTTATGACATTGTTTGAATCGCTTGTGCACAGGCTCGCTCGCCATTTATGCTCAAACATATCGCTAGTAAATTAAAATTGCTTTATCTAAAATGAAATATTTTTTTGCTACATGCTTGTTAGATATCTACTATATCTTTTCTTGTGCTTTTTTTCTCAGCCCTGTTACGAGGAGACGGAAATCTCAAGAGTATGCACCAGAATATTCCAAACCAAGGAAGAAAACATGACTTTTAACAATTCAGAACTATTTTTGTATCATAATTGAACCAGTGAATGCACTTAGATTCAAGTCACAGTATGTCTTTTAAAATCATACTCTATATTACTATATGAAAGTGACAGGTATATACTATATCGGCTATGTCGCTACGAGCTGTACATATATATAAAAAACTACAATATGTTCATTTTGTATACAAGTATAATGTAAAGTTAGTTATAGCACTGACAATTTTTACATTGTAGATGTATATATATCTATGAGAGAAATAACTACATCTTCATTCCCAACTCCTTGGTCAGAACATATTCGTACCTCCAGGTCTTCTGTAGTAATTTGGGGAAGAGAGGCACAAAACCATGGAGGTCGATTAAAGGCACAACACGTGCTAGTAGACGGGCATCCTTCACCATCCCATAATGGATCAGTTGTGTATAGGCGACCATAATCGAAATAAGGATTGCCAGACTCACAAAAGTAGTTGTTTCCAATAAAATATGGTAAGGGATGGTTCCACTCGTAGCCAGTATTAGTGCATTTGCAGTTGTAACTTGTGATGTATCTGTAATAAACAGCAGCTGCAAACGTCCAAATGTGTTGACGAGACCCCGGGGCTCCATAAGTATGAACCCAAATCCAGAGGGGGGGGGGGGGGCAAAGCCCCCTGTCTTATTGGCTGGGACAACTACCCCGCCATGTCCCCTGGTTCTTATGCCGTGTTCGATTATTTAACTTCTTAAGTCCACCTATCAGGGATCAATGAGAGGTTGAACTCTGCATGATGATTGAGTAAGATACAGTGGAGTCTCCAAGGACAATTTAGTTCTGCAGCAATTGTCCTTCATTCAAAGGTTCTTTGCTGGGAGTTTGATGTTTGTTGTTGTTATTGTTGTTTAATTTAATGGCATTTTTTCCAGACACAGTTCAGAAAATGAACAAATTTTAATGAATATATATTTTAGATACAAGATGCATGTTATTTACACATTAGCTACCAACCCCATTGCACTCTCAACCTATTCTTGAAGAAAGGTCTTCTCCCACTATTCAATGTCCAGTCTAGTTCCTTGAATGGGTTGACATAATGGCCGGCTCTATACCACGAATTTCATCGGATCCCATTATCGCTTCTAAGGATCTTAGTGATGTGCCCAAGACTGCATACGACAAATTGTTTAAGCTCAATATTTGGTAAAGGTATAATAGAGACTGAAACTGTATTCATTCAAGTGTATGGGAACCCAAGTACTTTCTGCTGTCCGGCGTATGTAACAGCAAATTCGCTGCATATTATTATGCTATAGCTACACTGGATGACTCAGTACTTATTGGGTATAACTTTTTTCACTTTTGTAAGATGTGATCTTAATATCTTATATATTGTATATTATGTATAGCTATACTAGCAAGTACCCCACAACACAGTGGCGTTTGACGTATTGCAAACTCAGAATGCAGTAGCATAAGTTATCTTGCTCAGTTATCATTCTCTCCATTGGTTAAGGTTTTCTTATCCCCCACCTTTCCTTTCTTCAGCTCTTTCTATTTCGCTTGCTTCTGAATCCCTCTGTCCTACTAGCTATCATGATAATGGACTTAAGCTTTGCGAAATTGTTGCCTTCTTTTTTGTATTTTTGACTTCCTTTTTTAAATGAAGGGGCCTTTCTGTCGATTCCACCTGCATTTTAGTTACAACTATTATTATGTTTAGCTATATTTACTTTCAATTAATGACAGAAGAGATGATGCAAAGACCTTTTACCAACTCACACAAGTGGAACTAAAAGATAAGTTAATTCTAACCACTGAATTAAGTGTGAACTTACTCAATGTGTCTTTTTTCATTGCACTACTAATTTGTTGACATTTTGTATCTGAGTGTCTCTTGCATGTATAGCTTCTCTTATAGAGACAATAGTTACATCTATACTGTTTTCATTGCACATGCTATATTGATTCCTAACTAGATACACCCAAAAAATGTATTCTAAATATTTATTGCCAATCTCGTGATTGATATCTCCAGTGTACTATTAATAAATAAATTTAACGTGTATTAAAACACAGTGAACAAACTAATGTTATAACCTAGAGGGACAAAATAACCGGACTTAAAACTGTAGGTAATAACCAACGAGCACAAGTGATATGGGAAAATACTGCCCCACCTGTTTATTTTATGCACTTCTATGGTGCAACACTTACTGGAAACCAAGTGATATGGGAAAATGGTGCACTAACTTACTTGTTGACTTATGCATTTCTATGGGTCCACAGTTATTGGACACCATTACGGTCAGTTATTTCCTCATTTAAGTCCCAAAAGACTGCATACTTTAGGGGAATATAATTATGATATGTAGAAGAACAGCTTTGATAATGTCTACCAGATACTTTGATGGAATCCCTATTCAGAGACCCAGACAGCATATAGAAAGTGTTTAAACTCAAGCAGCTCAGACTGCCACAGGATAGGCTGGAATGTGGCACTTCTATAGCTTATTTTATAATAGTGGCACATACATATTAGATGTTGAATTCTGACAATTTCTAGAATTACTTTTTTGTTATTTATTTATTTATTTATTTATTTGGGGGGGGGGGGGGGGGGGGGGGGGGGGGGGAAAGATTTAAATAGACATTTGTAAGTGACTAATATTGAGTTTGATGCCGAATAAAAGATGTGCTACACAGAAACACTCATTTCAGTCACATTCATCATTACCATTAGATAGGAAACGTTCACCAGTATCTCTTGAAGTGCAAGTAATGATTTGACGAGATATCAAGAGTTAATGTCAGTTGTTAAAACAGAAGCCAATATACAGTAACCACTCTACCTTTCTCTATCGTCCCTAACAGTTAAAACTATACCATAAAATAGTATAAATAATTTGAACAGATTTGAAATTAGACCAAACAAATTTAAATAAACTCTTTAATAGTATATATAACTTAGAACTTTATATAGAGTTGTAAATGAATAGTTTAAAGTCCTGCTTTGTTAGGTGTAACTGCTCTTGAAGCTGTAGAGCTTCCAGGAAGTGCAAGGTAGCACAATTGCAATATATAAAAGGCTTCTGCATTTCCCACTGTCATTTTGTCATTGTGTGAGACTATTGGAATTTTTCACTGGCAGTATCGTATTTATTAAAATGACTGCTATTCAAGTTGCTATTACTAGTTGTGTAATCCAGTTCATTATATCTAGTGTAAGAGGTCAAGAGTCTCTGCCTGTTAGATTGCCTCCTCTGAACAGCAGCCAGTGTCCAATTGCATTTCCTGCCAACTATTCTGAAACTGAAAGTGCCACCTCAACTGTTTAATCGTCTCCTGACTGAAAAATATGGACCTCCTTGTGCCTGTGGTGACACGTTCCAGAGAGCCATTTATCTTGATATGAGCAACTCTTCAATGCAGTGCCCTTCTAACTGGAGACTCTTTGAGGGTGTGGTCAGAGGTTGTAGACCTACCCTTACTAGTGTTGGATGCAGCTCAGCAATATTCCCCACTAGTGCTCCCTACAACCGTGTGTGTGGTAGAATTACTGGCTACCAACATGGAACACCTGATGCCTTTGATGCAAATATTGGGGCTACTTTGAGCATTGAAGAACACTACGTAGATGGAGTGTCTCTGACTTACGGTGCCCCGGGGTCTCGTAGACACATTTGGACTTTTGCAGCTTCACCTTATTACTCAGATCCTAATTTTATCACAAATTTCAACTGTGAATGTACCAATACTAACTATAACAGGAGTTACCCCTTACCATCTTTTATTGATAACAATTACTTCTGTGAATCTGGATTCAGTGGTCCTGGCTTTCACCAAGGTCGAGTTTTTCCAGATGATCCATTATGGGATGGCCAAGGATGTCCCTCTACTAGCACTTGCTGTGAATTCAACAGACCTCCATGGTTTTGCACTTCTCTTCCTCAAACTACGTCTGAAAACTTGGAAATACGACTCTGTAAAAACCAAGATGATAATGATGAAGACATTGTAGTATCCTATATAGACATTCATACATCAATTTAAGTATTATGTCAGGCCTTCCACTTCTCAGCTATGTCCACTCAACAATGCTAAATCAATCCTTTGTTTCCAGTACAGTTCGATCACATAAACTCAATTACTATATTATTTACTTTCTAATTATGGCAACTTTTTCTTTGTAATTCATTCAATTCTCTATCTCTTTGTTGATTGTGTTCTTCATTTATTATAATAAGTAAAGCTGCAGAATAAGGGTAGACAATAATAGCTAGAGGGTTTTTATGCACAGTGAAACATTTAAAGCTATTCAGCTGCAGTTGATTACCTGTACTGTTTCCTAATAAGCACAAATATAAACATTTTATAGGGTCCAGATCCCTGCTGGACTACAGCAGCTCTACACTTCATATAACACAATATGTTTATATAGAACTTGCTAATACAGCTAGTACATAAGTGTTGAATTTAGTGATTAAGTTTATGGCTTATGGTCTTTGTTTCATAATCTGTTGACAACAAGATAGACATGAGGTGAAGAATGGAGCAGCCTAATATATCCTAAGCCCCTCTCCCCCTTTTTGCTGGAATACTATACCATTTATATTAAAGCGGTGGAGTAGCCTCCAAAATTTAAATAGCCAGGTTGACAATGTTAGACACAAATACAGTATTGACTTCAGTACAAGTAGAAAATGCATTATTTACAACTCGCATTTATTTTCAAGACTAATTTTTGGAGCTAAACAATGTTCAGAGAAATTTTTTAATATTGATGCAAGAGGCAAGCTTCAGACAATTAATTTTCAATTGTTAATGGATGTTATCATACCTGTATCATGCAAACTCATAACCCTCAAATATTCTACAGCCTGGTTTACTGGGTCCAGGGGTCTACTGGGTCCAGGGTTATTCAGCTACCTTCAATCCACCTACCAAAACTATCTAAAACTTTTTCAACACAATGTTACAAAAGCATCAGCTGAGAGTTTGGGGAAGCTCCTGTATTGTTACAGCTAACTTTACAGGCTGAGTTACTGACCCTTGTACGAACTACTTTAGTGGTATCTAGCATAAAATGACCAAATTATTGTGCTTGTCAGTATGATTATAGAAAATATATTACACGCTCAGGATTTATTTTCATCACCTAAGGGCCCATGAAAATAAATTAGCCTGCTGAGGAAATATCTCACTATATTGAACATTGGACATTTGCAAGAGTATTTCCGCATTACATGAGCATTCAATATTTTCCCATATTGAACCCTGCATAGTTAAAGCTCAAACACACCCAAGTGTAGTTCTGGACAATTGTATTTTTTTTGAGAAGAGGTGGAATTACTATGTAAGACAAAAGCTTTCAATCACAACAGTTTTACTGTTTTGGAAAAGGTATCCAGTGTACATTAAGCAAATTTATTACACTCGTCATACAATATAAGGATGCCATTTCTTCTCATGCTAGTATATTACTCGCCTTCAGCTCGTGAAAATACTTATGCATGCTCTTAAATATCTCCACATATTGTTCATGTGGGCAGTTTGCTACTTTCATCTTCATCCATGATCCTTGGACATCCATGTAGAGTGCAGAGGTGGCTCGGGCTCCAAAAAATTGATTAGGCCAGGAAGTGGGTGTGTCCTAAACAGGAATAGGTAATGTCAATGATCAAGGGAAAAGCAGGGTATAACTGTGTGTGTGAGAACTTAGCACAATTAGTAATCAATACTTTTAAAAGCATGAGCTTGGTCACAATACTACTTAAAAAAAATTTGATTAAAAATTTCCTTTTGTGATACTGCAAGATTTTGATTTTTTAAATTATGCACAACATTATGTTAACTTCTGCAGGAACAGTAGAAGCAAGAATCAGGAGTAGTGTTTTAAACTCTATTATTTTAAGTCACTATTGTATATTTTAATAACATTATCTTGGTTCTAGCTAACTATCTAACTTACAAATAGAGAGTCACTTCAAGATCCTTGACTTCAAAGCATGTAGCATAAATGCTAGAGAGCACAGGCCTTAATAATGAAACCAAGAGAACACTGGCCTTAATAATAAAGCCAAGAGAACACCGGCCTTAATAATGAAGCCAAGAGAACACTGGCCTTAATAATAAAGTCAGAGAACACAGATTTCAATAATGAAACTTAGACCAGAGCTCATCTAATATTGTAGTGGCTGGAATGGACGATGATTACATCAACTGAAACTCTACAATGAGACAACCACTAGCGTGGTCGCAAACTTGTTTCAGATAGGCACGTCCACTTAAATTAACTGTTCATCCTTAAGAGCTACATTTGGCAGAGCGCCAAAGTTATACTTTACCAAATAAAGCAGCACAAAAATGGTCCTGCTCAAGTCAAACTGGTCGGACTATCGACGCCATCCCTGTGGTGTCATGAATCATACTGTGTATCTATCTATATTAAAATGTGGCAAGACCGTCTGGGAAACTTGCGCATTAGGCATAGTTTTTTCTGGAGATGGATCTTACTATAATATGACATAAATCTGGGAAGAAGAACACTAGTACAGATGCATTGTCACATTGTAATTACTTCATAGTGTGCTGTCTAACACAATTTACACTCCTTCTCTAGTGGAATTCCACTCAGCAGACACAGAATCAGAACTATCATGCTTTTATCTTCTCTTTGACACTTAGAATTCTCTTAATTAAGAAGATCACACCACATATACTCTGGCTTTCTTCTGAATTCATATTTCCATGGAACCTACTCTGGCTTTCTTCTGAATTCATATTTCCAGTTGTTGACTTCTTAGTAAACATGGAACCTACTCTGGCTTTCTTCTGAATTCATGTTCTCGTTTCTATCACTTTCAATAAAGCTACTGTGTGGCAACTTCACAGTAAACAATTGTCTTCACTGTGATCATTACAATTTCTAAGTATTGTCATTTATAAGAAGAGCATAGCTACAACTACCAGAAAAGACTGAGTTATATAAGCAGCATTTTTATGACAGTATGATAACTTTTGAATTTCCTCAAGCTTCTCATAATATTATGTTATAATGAAGATCATCTACATTACCATTGCAGCCTTCTGCTGCATTCTTTCCATCACTTCAAGTATTAGCGGTCAAGAGTCTTTACCTGTGAAATCACCTTCTCTGAAAAGTGGTAGTTGTCCTGTTGTAGTACCTACAAATTTTACTGACTCAAAGAAGATGGCAAAGGTGGTTAATCAGCTCTTGACTGAGAAGTATGGACCTCCTTGTGCCTGTGGCAAAGGTTCATTCCAGAGAGCCATTTATCTGGATATGAGTAACTCTTCAATGCACTGTCCATCTAACTGGAGACCTGTTGAGGGCGTGTTCAGAGGATGTGGATCTAATACAACTACGGGTGGGTGCAGCTCAGCAGTATTCCCCACGAGTGCTCCCTACAACCGTGTGTGTGGTAGAATCAATGGCTACCAGAAAGGATCAATGGATGCCTTTGACCAAGTTTGGGGAGCTACATTAGACCTAGAAGAACACTATGTAGATGGAGTGTCTCTCACTTATGGAGCCCCAGGGTCTCGTCAACACATTTGGACGTTTGCAGCTGCTGTTTATTATGCAGATCCTAGATACATCACAAGTTACAACTGCAAATGCACTAATACTGGCTACGAGTGGAACCATCCCTTACCATCTTTTATTGGAAACAACTACTTTTGTGAGTCTGGCAATACTGGTCCTTTTTTCGACTATAATCGACTATACACAACTGATCCATTATGGGATGGTGAAGGATGCCCGTCTACTAGCACGTGTTGTGCCTTTAATCGACCTCCATGGTTTTGTGCCTCTCTTCCCCAAATTACTACAGAAGACCTGGAGGTACGAATATGTTCTGACCAAGGAGTTGCGGATGAAGATGTAGTTATTTCTCTCATAGATATATATACATCTACAATGTAAAAATTGTCAGTGCTATAGCTAACTTTTTGTATACAAAATGAACATATTGAAGTTTTTTTTAAATATTTGTACAGCTCGTAGCGACGTAGCCGACTATATAGTATGTACCTGTCACTTTCATATAGTAATATAGAGTATGATTTTAAAAGACATACTGTGACTTGAATTTAAGTGCATTCACTGGTTCAATTATGATACAAAAATAGTTCTGAATTGTTGAAAACCATGTTTTCTTCTTTGGTTTGGAATATTCTGGTGCATACTCTTGAGATTTCCGTCTCCTCGTAACAGGGCTGAGAAAAGAAAGCACAAGAAAAGATATAGTAGATATCTAACAAGTATGTAGCCAAAAAAAATTTCATTTTAAATTTAATTTACTAGTTATATGTTTGAGCATAAATGGCGAACGAGCCTGTGCACAAGCAATTCAAACAATGTGTTAAAACACTTCTAAATATCCAAATGAATCATTCAGTCCATTTCTAAAAGTATGTACTGATTGTGAACATTGTACACTTTAGTAATAAATACAGAACAAATTTCTTACCTCAATTTACTGAGTACTTATATCTTCTGAAGTCTATGCCATTCTGACTATCTGAATTACCAGTAGCTTTTGACAACAAGCACTCACAGTTACTATAACAGTGGAGTTTTTAATCACGTCTGGTAAAGGGTTTCAACCATAGTAACCATTCACCACAACATTTTGCGACTTGAAAAAACAAGAAATTCTAAAGAATTATTGCACAGTTCTGATCCTAAAGAAGACCTCCTAAGTGCATCCCGAAACAACTTAATTCAAAGGGTTAAACAAATTTCCTTGAATGGTACAGGATCACTAAACCAAAAGATTCTGTTTTGTGAAATTAGGGAAGGGGTAGACACAAAGTAAACACAAAGTAAACACAAAACGTGAGGGTCAAAGTAAAAAATGAAATACATATGTGAGTGGGTCTAGGAAAAGGGACCTTATGGCGCAAATCAAAAAAATTGAGTTTTTTATGCTAATAAAAAGATACAATTTATCTCAACTTAGTGCTAAAATACTGGAGGGTAAAACCTTCGACACGCAGAGAAACTGGCAGTTGAACTGGGCCCTATTCAGCAAAGCAATTGAACTAGAAATCGAGAAAACATAAATTGAATTTCCACTTCCGGTATAATTAACGTTTCCGTATACTTAACGGCGTGCTCCGCATACGCAATTAAATCGTACAGCCGCTTTTTAACGGCGACTAACTAAGTTTGCGTAGAGTTCTTTATAGCTTTCAGAGCGTCTCACGACCTGTCTTGTTGGAATCCTTGGCTGCTCTATTCGCTGTAGCGGTAAACTTTAAGCCAAAGGTAAGCTGTAGAGTGCATGCAGTAGTCTCAAAGCTATGCCGTAGTTTTAGCTGCTAGTTTGAAACTCCGCCCATTCCCCGTTTATTGTACTTCGAGAATGAGAGAGAATAAAAAGTAGCTTGTCTTTTCACGGCACGCTTGGGGTCTTTTAAGTCGTTTTGACATGCGAAATTTGGCATAAACGTAGAGTAAGGGTCACTAAGACTAATTCTGCAAAAAACAAAAATAGGAGAAAGAAAGAATTTTTCCTATGACTTACTTCTGGAGCCTATATCTCAATTTCTGCGCCGTAAGGTCCCTTTTCCCAGACCCGCTCACATATGTACACACAAACAAATATCCCCAATTTTCCATTGTGTTATCCTTGATAGTGTCTGACTGCTTGTCAATAATAGCCAAAATGTTTGAAGGACTTTCATTCTGATTATTTTATTCTCTTGACAAACAAACAAACAAACAAACAGTTGTATAAACTAAGTGTTCCTTTCTCTCTCTCTCTCTCTCTCTCTCTCTCTCCCATTTTCAGAGGTAAGGTGAGAAATCAACAAATATCTAATTTATACCTTTTACTTCTAGTTGATGATGTACTAAGTGAAGTGCTGGTTGTACTTGGAGATTTTCGCCTTTCCAAAGTACGCTCGTTCAAAACGCTCTATTGTACCAGAGCTCTAGTAGATACAGCACTACATTGTGTTTTCTGAATGACTTGACTATTAAACTTTGGATTTTCTAGAACAAATATGTTACGTAAGGTGTATAGCTATGATGAACAGTGCATTGATGAAGTTAACTTTCCACCGCCGCTAAAAAAAATAAATGAACTCGGCTAACTTTCAAAGACCTAACTGGGAATGTCTCTCCCATTCTGTCTCCATAGCTCTTTACCGTTTTTTTTCCCCGCAGTGGCTACAGTGCCGTTCCCGGTTCCTGAAAAATGTGGGGGGATATAAAATACAGACCAGACCAGACCAGACCACACCTACCACGCGTAAACGCTCGCGCACGTTGGGTCACCAATGACTTTAAACTCGCGGACAAAGCCGTGGAAGCAAGTAAGAAAAAGGGTGAAAATACGGACTGTTTGTTTTATTTATTGTTTTTGTAGCAAATAAACAACAAAAAAAAATTAATAAAATAGAATCTAGACAATGCAAGTATAGGAACTGAAAACTAGTGTTGTTTAGTTAACTCTAAACAATTAAACCCCTACTTTTGTTTAGAAAAATGAAATGGTAGATACTTAGATTAGGTATATTAGATATTACAAATATATTGTACTTTTCACTCGTCATAAAATATTTAATACAAACATTTCAACCATTATTCAATGATATCAGCAGTGTGTGGATGATATTTCAGTGAAGTAACTATGTCCACAAGAAATGTTTCTATGACAGAGCTTTAACTAACAAACATGTATCCATGACCTAATTTATAACATACAATAATAGCTGTAGGCTATATGTGGTTAAACAACTATAGAGACTGAAGGCAATAAACCAAAATTTCTATTCATTGCTTGCTCACTCACTTTAATATGCCATGATAATACCTTTTGTATAGATCTTGCTGGTAGTATATTATGATTGCATTTTCCCAATCAATTTCATGATTCTTTTCAATTGCATGGTGAGCAACTGCAGATAGATTGGTATCCATTAATCTTAATGCTCTTTTGTGTTGTTTTACATGATGCTGTAGGGTTCGTCCAGTTCGACTTAATCATTTTGCAGGTTTTACATTATATTTGATATACCACTCCTTTTTTGTGGAAGGATGGAATGTCTTTTCATGCATGGACTAGTATCCCTTTTCAGTGTCTTGTTTGGTTTGAATGTAGTTTCAATATTAAGTGATGTAAATTCTCTTGATGCTTCAGATAGATATTCCATATAATAATATGGTAATGTAACTGTTACTTTTTAGGGGAGTTTTTTCCCCCTACTTTTTATAATTTTGGATCAGGTATAACATTTCAATTACCTGCTGTTATGGTGCATCTCCTTTCACCTGTATTCAAATGCCAGCTGCATTTCATTTGTACAACTTTTACATAAAAGCTGCATTTCTTTTGTACAACTTTATACATATACTAGTGATGTGCTTGAGCACAAATGGCGAGCGAGCCTAAAGACTATACTATTTTTATTTTGACTTCTAACACTGAAGCTACTGAAAATAAGGTCCAGTTTTTTAATTTCGCATACACGGTAAAGGGATTTCAGTGCCATAGTAACAACTCTCTGCAACTGCTTGAATTGAAGGAAAAAAACAACAACAAAACAATACACGTTATTTAAAGTTTTCTTTGTGATATTCTTGGTTGTAACACACAATGCTTTGACACAACTGGACATGCACCTACACAGACTTACCTTAGCGGTAGTCTAGTGGACAATGTATTTTCAAGTAAATACTGTTGCGCACGGCTTATAACCATGACAAAGAGCGCATTGACTTACCACCGCCACTAACTCGAATAGAAATGGAAGTCCCTTAAGTTTCAAGTTTGAACTGCACCCGCAAAAGTATTCAAAACGGTAAACAATTCAATTTCTAGGGTGATACGGGTACTGATCGATAAACCAGAGGATTCTGTTTAGTGCAATTTGGGACGGGGTCGACCACGTAACTAACACATAAACGCGAGGGTCAAAGTACAAAATGACATACATACGTCCATACATATATACAAATAAACTAGTGATGTGCTTGAGCACAAATGGCGAGCGAGCCTAAAGACTATACTATTGATTTTGACTTCTAACACTGAAGCCACTGGAAATAAGGTCCAGTTTTTAAATTTAGCATACAGGGTAAAGGGATTTCAGTACCATAGTAACAACTCTCTGCAACTGCTTGGAAGGAAAAAAACAACAACAAAACAATACACGTTATTTAAAAGTTTTCTTTGTGATATTTTTTAGCTAAGTAGTGGTTGTAACACACAATGCTTTGACACAACTGGATATGCACCTACACAGACTTACCTTCGCAGTAGTATAGTGGACAATGTATTTTCAAGTAAATACTGTTGCGCACGGCTTATAACCATGACAAAGAGCGCATTGACTTACCACCGCCACTAACTCGAATAGAAATGGAAGTCCCTTAAGTTTTCAAGTTTTAACTGCACCCGCAAAAGAATTCAAAACGGTAAACAATTCAATTTCTAGGGTGATACGGGTACTGATCGCTAAACCAGAGGATTCTGTTTAGTGCAATTTGGGACGGGGTCGACAACCAAACTAACACAAAAACGCGAGGGTCAAAGTACAAAATGACATACGTACGTCCATACATATATCTAAATAAACTAGTGGTGTGCTTGAGCACAAATGGCGAGCGAGCCTGATAGTTAGGTAACATAAAATGGTACTATGTTTTAGCTTACTTCATGCAAACACTATAATAGCAGTTATGACATTTGATTTCAGCAAACAAATACAAAATCACTCTCTTACCTTATTAATGGTAACTTTTGTAGTATCAAACATCTGCCATTCTGATAATCTCAATCACCAGTAACTCTTGAACAAGCTCTCAGCTACGATAAAAATAAACCAGTGTTATTATTTGTAATTTTAGCCAACAAATATGGAATTACTACTTACATCATTCTTGAGTATTGATAACTTCTGATTGAAGTTACTTTGACCATCTGAATTACCTTGAATCCTTGACAACAAGCTCTCACCTACAAAAACAAAAACAATAGATTTTAGCACACAAATACAAAATTATTTTCTTACCTCATTTCCTTGAGCAGTGGTAACTTTTGTAGTACCAAATTTGAGCCAATCTGACTATTTGAATTTACCAGTCACTGTTGACAAGCTCTTAGCTACAAAAAAGAAAGGCCAGAGTTAATTTTGCATATTTAGCTAACAAATATGGAATTACGTACTTACCTCAGCTTCCCTCGAGAAGTAGTAACTTCCTTAGCATTAATACTACGGCATTCTGACTACCAACAGCTCTTGACAACCAACAACCGGTACTCCGTATCCCCCCCCATAAAACGTCGAAGTTTTGAAATTAAGTCTGGAAAAGGGTCTTCAATGCCATAGTAACCGGTCGAATCAACATTTTGTTTCTTGAAAAGCAAGCATTTTCGCAGGAATTTTCTCACACTTTGGAGCTTAAGTATAAAGTAAGGCTTGCTTAATCCTGTAGTTTCAGAATAAACTGGGGGTCAAGCCTAAAAAGACGTGTTTTTTGGAGAAAAAAGATCCCGCCCGCACGTTTAAGGGGCATACGTATCATCCCACATACATTATGTTATAGTTACAAACCAAAATTGAGGTTTGTATGCGATTTATAAACTCCGAGACACGAGGGCGCAGCCCGAGTGGCGAGTATTTATAAATCGCAATACAAACCTCATGGTTTTGGTTTATAACTATTTTATAGCCCAAACACAAACAACCAGCAAAGTATAGCGTTAGCTATCTTAGTAATTGTATTAAAGTACCCAAACTCTTCATTATTCCATTTTGCTTCGATCTGCCTTCCATCATAATTACGGTTGCTAAGAACTATATCAGACTTTTCCCCGCTAATACATTTTCTTACGAGCATACCAGACTGTATCAGATTTATAGTTCTTAACGACAAGCGCGGTCGCTCAGGTAACGGGCTATAAATACATATAACATATACCCGATTTTGCATTATCCACCCCTAATACTGTCTCGCTCGCTACGCTCGCTCGCCAATAAACAAACTTCCCCGATTTTCGATTGTGTTACCCCTGTAAGTGTCTCGCTCGCTACGCTCGCTCGCCGATAAATAAATAAACATCCCCGATTTTCAATTGTGTTACCCCTGTAAGTGTCTGGCTCGCTACGCTCGCTCAACAATAACCACATGTACTCCACTTCATTCTATATGTAGCTATTATTCAATCTATTTTTGTCATTTTATTCTCTCTCTCTATTTCTTACCTCACTAACACTTACTCTTGCCTTGCTCTTATTGTCTATATTTTTATAACACAACTAACACACCTACTATAGCTAATTAATGTAGTTGGGTTATTTGGGATAGACATGGCAAGACAGGTAACAATCCGTTTTAAAAAGCACAATACCATTCACTATAATGCTCAATTTACTGAATGACATTATTTTAGCCATGTCTTTGTGGGTCTTATAATTTGGCTCCATCATTTCACAAGTTATAGAGCTACTCACTACTTTCTAACAATTTTGTCCATCTCTTTCAGCAATAGTTTACATTTTCAGAAACATTTGGAACATTACACCAGTTCTTTTTTTTTTCATTTTATTTTTTGGCTACAGTTGTCTTTATAACCCCCCTTTTGATAAAAAGATACTTTTTAAACTTGCATGTTAAAAAGAATTATTATGAATAAATGACTGGAGAGTGGATGGATATCATTGTTGGTTCCAATATGGATCTAAATTCATTCCTCGCAGTAATCCAGTTTTGAAAAAGCTGTACTTCGGGCATGATCACAGATTTAAGAGGCTGGTATTCTTTTTGCTTAGTGACACTAGCAAGGTTGTGGTAATTCACGATGTATGT
>WLWD01001219.1_pt1 | contig 51847 bp, 31 predicted proteins | sample 6712731 | NCBI WGS metagenome assembly WLWD01 (sample SAMN12718690, study PRJNA576275) | sponge metagenome | isolation source: marine sponge | host: Mycale hentscheli | place: New Zealand: South Island, Marlborough, Capsize Point | collected 2014-11-01
AGCGGCATAACACACTTTTTTAACTGCGGGGCAAAAACATTGTTTCTAAGGACGACGCACGTGGTATTAGCTAGTTCAATATAATCATTGGGTAACTGCAGGATATCACAAATTGTTTGGACCATATATTAGCACGAGTGCCAGTATGATTATAAAATACGCAATAGAAAAGTGTGGGCTTATGCGCTGTGTTTTTTGGTTATAACCGGAAACGAGTGAGTTACCTGACAGGCTTTTCTATTCCGTATCTATCTTGTGGTAATAGATTATTGTACTCTAGTCATAGCCCAGCAGTAGTACCTTGGAAGAATTAGTTCACTGTCTTCAGCAGTCATTCCTCCTTTTCAACTGTGAATCAGCACCATCTACTTCATCATTGGCATTGGCCTCTGCAATGAAGCTATTACCACTCTAGAAGTGCCACGCTGCATTAATATATAATATATTCCCTAATAGCACTATAACAAAACAATAAGAACAGCAGAGAAATATATCCATTGCCTGGGAGAGAACTATTGGTGAATAACATTTGTAATTTATGGTTGCTTCAGAGTTGGGGTTGATTATGATTACAATCGTAATCGATAAGTTATTGCATAATCGTAATCATAATCAAAATCATGTGGCAAATTGTGGGTGTAATCATCGTAATTAAACCCATTACTGGTAATATTAGCAGTAAAGTAAAACACAGCAAGTGTTAGCTGTAATTAGAATAAACAGAGTTATAGCAGCTGAACTTAAGGCCACTAGTATACGTAGCCTGCAACTACCTCCATTCTCCAGTATCTACACTGGGAAAATATTTAGACCAGAAAGATGACGTCTATCAAACGAACTGTTTGAAAAAACTTTTTTTGTTGTTGTAACAATCCCTATTTTTCTGACAAATAATCATAATTATATATAATCATAATCAACGTTTCACAATCATACTGTAATCATAATAATCATGTTACCATAACCAACCCCCAAGTGTGGTTGTTACAAAGGTAAAATTATATTTCATTTAATTACGCCAGTATTAATCTTTCTGGTCTAAATATAGGGGGAAACCCTGATCTGAAACTTGCACTGGCCTTACAGTTACTGACTGTGCTCCTTTTAACGACGCACCATACTCGTATGAAAGTCACCACATGAAAAATGTGATTATTGCCATTATTTATGCGACATAACCTAATCCAAAATGGCATGGGTGTGGTTTTGCTGCCTCTTGCTAGTTTTTAGCACTTTGCTAGCTCTTTTTTTGCTAGCTTGTAGCACTTGTTTGGAGGGAGCGACATGAATGTGCTGAACCACACACAGTGCAGGGTTTCATCCAGGGGAGGGAGGAGGGGGTATCCCCCCCACTTATTTTACCTACTCAGAATGAAACTGTTTACAGCACAGCATCAAAATTACCTTGGTCAAGTGCTGGCCCTTCTATAGATATAGCCATTAGTTTTGATAGTGAAGAAAATTGAAGCCTATTTTGAAAACAATTCTGATTTCTACTGTCGCTATGATTTGGATAGCAAAAAGTATTACCAGTACTTAAAATTATTACTTACTCCACTTTAATTTCGACCCCCCCAAGACAAAAAATTTCTGGATGAAACCCTGCAGTGTACTGCAAATCCTCCAAGAAAACTCTCCTACCCATGGCAGATTCATAGTGTCTGTTCCAAAATTGGAATAATGGATAATGAACCCCGCCCGCGGGCGCTAGCTTATTTGGGTTGTAACTTACAATAATGTTTGTATGAATACAATCACACATTCGTCTATCCAGAGGTCTATCCCCACAAGTTTATTTGAGCACTGTATACACGTCTACATTTTCAAGACTGATCTTCATAAAATCGGTAAAGAGTAGATTGAATTACATATCTCTTAATAGGGTAAAGGGTTTCTGACGTTATCACGTGAGAAAGCGCACTTGATGCTAATACTACTGTGTACGTAAGGAATTTGGCGGTTCATTTGATCTAAAAGGTCTACTATTCATTCAAAATGTGCCAATTGGTACCGTTACCACGAAATGCTGCAAGTAAGTGAGGTGGGGAAAGGAGAAGTCATTGTTTTATAGGTGTAGCTAAACTAGTGGCAGGCATTGGACGGCATAAATATTAATTTATAGGGAAGGGGTGGGGGTAGGTATAAGAAATACAGTATTTCTGCCAGCAGCTAGCAGCTGTGTTTAATTGATATAGCAGACAAGAATTTTAATGTTGATATTATGAAACCCATTGTGTAGGAGTTATTTATAGACCCTTTACCTAACTTTTTGAGACCCAAGTGAACTATAGTCTGGTGTTGCCGACCCTTACCTTTTTAAATATTGTGCCTGGGTGGAGGAAAGGGTCTGGGGACTCGAGTACCAATGATCAGATTCTGGTGCTAACCACCAATTTAAAACATTCACCACAGTAGTTGTATACTTCGTCTCAGTAACGGTTGAAGAGATTTCACCATTACTTACCAGCCAGATAGTTTGATAAAAGTAACCTGAAGCTGTACAACGGTAGTGACAGTTAATTGCTAAAGGTTTGGGGTATAGCCATTTCTAGAGCTGGTACGTATGTGGAAGTTGTCCACAGACCCTGATAATCCAATTGGCTATACATTATATGTATGTGTTAGTATTTTGCTGTATGCCAAACTGAACTCACCCCCAGAACGGGTCCCTTGACAGATTCATTGATAAACAGTGTATCTTTTTTTTTTGTTTCATAGAGACTAGGTTAATTCAACTAGACCCTGTGTACAAGGGTAAATTCTTACCATGCAATACAAGCGCCTTCTGATATCAAGTACATGTTGCAAGCGTTAGGGACCTTTCTTGAATAATAGACCGCAAGACTACCAGAGTGTCCACAGTTGGGCTTAATTAGCGCATGCGCAAAAAATTATTTCAAACTGGTTTGGTACTAGAGTCCCCAGACCCTTTCCTCCTCCCCCGCACCATATTAAAAGTAGGTAAAGTGTCGGCAACACCAGACTAGGTGAACTAACACAGTATCAGAGTTCCAAGCAATCTGCACTACATAGCACAAATTAGAAACTAAAATAATATCATTTGCAGCACTGTGCCGGTCTCACAAAAAAAGGTGAATGGTCTCGATATTAGACTAACTCAATTTGGAATTGTAAAATTCTATATTCTATGAAGCAGTTGTAAGTAGCAGCAATTTTGACCAGTAACTGTAAACGATTTGCAAGTTATTCTTTTTTGATTTGCAGTTGTGAGGTTATTCAGTACTTTTTTCTCTAATGAAATAATATTGATTAAGAAATATTGGTATACCATTGGGAGTTGTTGTGTGTTTTAAAATTTGTAGGGTATTTATATGAGCAGTGGAGGTAATGTGACTTTGCTGAAATTGGTATTTCCCTGCAAGAAGTGATGTGGCATCCCTTATTTTTTAGCCCCTCCCTCTTTCTCCCCAATAATTTTATTGTACTGAATAAATAGTATTATTTAGTATTGTTTCCGTTAGAAGAATATTTCTCCACCTATTGTGCTGAGCTAGAAATACCTCTTTTAGTAGAGGGTTAAGCATATGTATAACATTTTGTATGTAGGGTGATGTTAAAGAAGTGAAGTATTGAAAATTCTTATTTGTGATGAAGATTAGGTAAGGGGTTTCGTACTTACAACAGGAATAATAATGAGTCCTATAAAATTTGATATAGGATATAAGCAACTTTAATTGGCTTTTTTGGGGCCTACCATGGAAACGGTAAAAGGTTTATTGTGCTTAGGGTAAAGGGTGTCTAATGGATTTCATGTTGGTAATTTGGTAAAGGGTTAATGAAATGGGTTGCAGAGATGAGATTCTGAGTTATTTTCTTGCTGAACTTATTGGTGTTTACTTTAAGAGAGAGAGTTTTGAGTGCTTTAAGTTTACAAATCCGCTGAGTCTGTAGTACTATTTTAACTGTTATTTTATTATCATGAACCCTTTAAAAGTCATGTGTAACTTGTGCATGTCAGTCTGGAACCGAGGGGGGTCCATAACAAACTACAAGTCATTTTAATAGACTCACTATATTGATGTCCCCTTACCACAAATCACACAAGCTTGTGACTGGTTGATGGTGTCCATTACTCAGAACACAGAGAGGCTCGAGTATACTGCTAACCATTTTCTAGAATGAACCCTTTACCTATTTATCCTAATGCCATTGATGTCCTTGCTGTACATGCATAATCTAGGGGTTCCTTTAATGCTGTAAATAACGGACCAGAGTCTATCTGATGTTATACCCTTTAACCATGAATTTGAAAGGACATTTATAATTTTGGCCTGACATGTACTTATGAAAGTACATACCACAATAGCTAGTGCCAAAATTTTATCTGACATGATCTTCCAATTTGAATTTGATCAGGTACTTAAGAATTAGACCGAAATTTGATGTCAAAGTGCTTCTGTTCCCATAGTATACATAACCTTTTATTTTTATGGGACAATGATAATAGTTAATATAATTTAGTAACCATTTTCATGTGTGTATGCAGGTAAAAGGTTTTGTATCAAGGCGTAATCTATACACAAGCTTCAAAGGACTTGCTAAGTAAGTTTTATATAAGTGTAATAGGGAATGTAAATTCACTCCATAAATGTCTGGAAATGCCAGAAATTGTCCGACCCATCCCATTGTCCCCGGGACCTTGGGGTTCCATGGGATGTCCATCTATTCCACATATACATACATGTGTGTCTGGGATGGGAAAGACAGTGGGACAGACATGTATCTATAGGTGGGATAGATAGGAGTGAATTAAATTTGCAATATCAAAAAGTACTATCTGTAATGAGGTAAAGGGTTCCCTTGCTTCACACTGTAACTCAGGATTGGTTTACCACGTCCAATCCTTAAGTTTACTAAGGGGGGCTTATGTTTTAAGTGTTCTGAGGCAAAATCGTGTGTTCTTCAACCCTTTTACTGGCAGGTGACTGACCACCAATTCGGTAAAGAATGGACACATATTTTTAAAAACTTTTTTCCAGTAAAGATTTATACCATTACAAACAATTCCGAAGCAAACTGAGCTATTTAGAAAATGCCTGCAATAGCTCCAGACTGCTGTTTGAAAAAAAATTTAGGAAAATATTTGGTGCTTACGCCTTTTTTTCTATTTTATGAAGTACTACTTCATGTCAGAGAAACTGTATTAAAAACAGCAACAACTGTGTCGCTATTCTAGTGAATAATCGTAATTGTCAAGCGAACCACGGCGCCATGTGGTGTTTGAAACTGAGGTGGTAGTGGACGTTATATTCCCATTTAGGTACTGCCATATAGAGTGATAGTGAAAATAGAAGTTAATATAATACAATATATATAAGGGGCTTTATTTTTTTATTTTTTTGTGGGCTGCACAGTTAGTTGACGTAGACATGTTGCCTGTAGTAATATTTTGTAATAATTTATCAAATATGGAAGTTAATGTGTTCAATGTTCTTTGTGTTTAGATGAAGCTGAGTGAATAGAGATTGTCTAAGGTGTGTCTGTGATGGATGATTGAAGAACTCTACATCACTGAGGGAGTGAACTGTCATCATTGGACCTAAACATACAAACATACAATTTTTGTGTCATCTCATACTCGTATTGTATGTGAAATAATATTTACTGTATTATACCTGAATATAATCACATGGCGTTACAGTACACTTTATATTGGCGAAGAATTACACCCTATAGGGTGTGTTTTGGTGTTCATATACACTGTAGGAGTGTAGTGTAACACTCTTATGAGTGTGATAGGGGTGTAATGGTACACCCTATTTGGTATACTAGGAGGGTGTTTGAAGGGTGTAACGGGACACTAATATGGGGGTGTATCAATACACCCCATGGGGTGTAGTACAGACAGTGTAGTTGGAACACCAAAAGAGGTGTAATGTAACACCTCGTTTTTTACAGTGTATGTAATAATAATTACATAATAATATAGTTGTCAATTAATAAAAGTAAATCTTTTAATTTCATTACATTATTAGGAGCCCACATGGGTAAAATAGAATGCAACTTAGTTTTCTACATTCAATTCATGACCCTGTGAGAAAATTCAGATATCATAGGGTGTTATCTCACTCAAGCTTAGATAACTTAGAAAAGTCAGTAGCAATTTTCCTGGAGTAGGATGCACTTGAGGCTTCACCAACCTTTTGTAACATACATTGACCATTGCATCTTACATTTCTGTGCTAGTCAGGAAGCTTATTTTGTAGTATATAGTAATAACTTGTAATGTTTCTCTTGTTTGTGAGTGGCTAATAAAATTTTGTATAAATTTGTGATTTCATTCAGTTTTCTATTTGCACAAAAAGTGCTTTCATGTCACATTTCAAGCATTCACATAATACTTCTTTATATTTTAGTGTGTATATAAATACTATACAGATATACATATATACATAATATGAATTTATACAGTGTATTCACAAAATTACAAAAAGGTTGCTATATAAATAAAAATTACAAGTTGCATGATTTAATACGAAACTTTAAACTTCATTTTTTCTCCTTTGTCTTGTTATATTATTTTGTCATTTCCTATTATTGTTGAAGATTGTTCATTTACATGAAAGTCTTCTTTAACCCTTTCATTTGCAGGGGAAAGAAAGACAAATGGCATATCAAAATATTCATTTTGAATGATGCAAACTTTATTAAAACAATATAAAATAAGACAAGAAGTGAAAGAAGTGCAACATAATTGCATGTATAGGAACAAAGGAAGAAGAAACGTTTTCAGAAGAGACGTCAAAAACCTGTAAAAATTAATAATAAAAATGACATGATTATAATATTGTTGATTGGATTAGAATTCAGTGGATTAAATGTGATGATGGGCTTGTAACCACTAAACCCATCTAGTGCAAACGGCTTGGAGTGCCTTAATAACCTATTGTATCCTCTTCTTTTTTTCCCTAAGTCTTGCCCTGTCCATTCCTCACTCTATAAAAATTGAACACTGGGTGTCTGTTTTCATGAATATACTTCATTTGCTGAACTGAGTAAGAAAGCATTACTGCATTCCAATGTTAGTACAACAACCATCATATGGCAGGGTACTTGCAGTCATATTTAATTGCAACTGTAATTAATTTAGTGTATTAGGCTAGTAACTTCAATCGTCTGTTAAATAATAATTTTGTTCCAGTTTCAAACAAATCATTTAATTAGTTTTTAGCATGTTATGGTTACTCAACTAATTTCTGAAAAAAAATTCTTCAAAGGAAAAAATACAGAGAATTATGTTACGTATTTTAGGTTTTAAGAATATATTTTAGTAATAATATTATAGAAAGACCACATAAAATGATAGTGTTAAAATTTAAAATATTTTATTAGAACACTTTTGAATACATTTGTGGCTTTCAAACAATGTAAAAACACACAATTATTTTCCGGACCTTTAACTTATCACAAGCACATTGTTCTCGATTTGTATAATTGTACATTGCAAAGTAAGGTATTTAATTATATTTAAATTGTTCTCTTTGAATATCTCATGTAACGTACCTTAACATTTCTGAATTCCACAATGACAAAACCATAGTAACTGTCACTGTGACTATAGTAAGTATAATTGGTGAAGTTAATTTTTGAGTAGATTGTGATTTTGAGGAAGAAGAATTGAAGTTGAAGTCTACTAAAAATATAAACTATGTATTAACTATACAGCAATAATATATTATAACATCAAGACATTGTTTCAGAAACTTACTAATAAGTAATTTAGGTTGACAATTATTATTATTTGTATAAAAAAATAATTGTGATATTAGATATTTGTAATTTCAATACAATATGTTCTGCTGATAGATATAAAACCTTAATGGCAATGAATGGACATTACTTACTAAATGCATTCTATATAGCTAATAACTACTGTTATATAGAATAAGATTACCTTCATCATCATTCAGATCATACAATTGAGTTGGAGAAGCAGTAGCATTAGTGTATTGACTAAATTCACTTTTTGACTGAGTTTCAAGCACGGAAGATTGAAAACCACAAGCATAAGTAAATTTTTCAATTGTGTTTGCAAAAAGCACTGTGACTGTGATGTTAAATTGTTTAAATCCGAGAACAGCCAGAGAATTTATTTCATTTTGTGTAGGAACAGTTTTGACACTACCAATATTATCATTGCCAAATGCAATAGCAGGTTCACCATTAAATCCAATCATTTGTAAACTATGATTTGTTGCACAAGTAATAATGTGAAGAAGTGATGAGCTATCTGGAAATATACGACCGGCTAAAACATAATCAAGAGCAACTGCTATAATATCATTCTTTCTTAACAATTGAATAGTATCCATTGTTTCAAAGTAAAAAGGTTTACTTCCAGTTCCTATGAAATCAATATTGATATTGTTCGAACACGATACTTCAATTTCTGTGCTGTTTTCAGGTACAAGTATTATCATAACAGAAGTAAACAAAAAATTGAAATTGTCCAATAATTTTCGTTCAAGAAGTACTATCACATAATCAATTCCTCCTTGACAATTTGCAATTGAGTCTCCCACAGGACTATTTGTGGTAAATCCACCAAGAGTAGAAATTGACGTTCCCCATTGTATTATTTGTCCTTCAGTGCTGCAACTAATGTAGAATTGTAAAAATTTATCCACATGAAGTGTCTCAACTCTTCTGAGGTACTGCATGTTCACTATCGATTGATCAGCTACACAATAACTAGTCAGTATGAATAATGCAATCTATAGTATGGAAAGGAAATATCATTCATAACTATAGCCCTGATTCACTCAATTGTCTCTTCCCTAAGATCATATTCATTTACTCTCAGATATCCCAATAGACCCATTGCATGCCCGCCCACTTCCGCTTAATTTGCGTAACAACGGTTGCCATCCACCATATTGGAGGACAGACTAATGAGATGCGTGCGTATCAGATCAGCTGGGCTTGAACGCAGAGTGTGCCTTAATGATGGCTAGTTTTTTTGCCTGGGTATTCAGATACATTAGTGAGTGATGCTTCGACGAGAAGGTATGGGGACAAACTTGAGCTGGTGGATGGAGTTGACCCATATGAAGTTAAGAAAAACGAGTGGAAAGATGACTGAGACCTGTGGCCAGCCATAACACAAGTCCATGTGTGTATGTACCGAATTCTCACTCCTAGTCCATACTCTGAGCAAGATATGATGAACTACAAGAGCCTTGACTGTTACCAAAATTTGTTAAGGGATGGGTGAGACAAGTACTTGTTAAACCAATTGGAAACAGAAGAATTGTAATTGGCAAGGTTAGTAAAAACAAAAAAAAATAAAGCTAGCTGATGAAAAAATATTTATTTTCAGGTTAATCATTCTCAAAAATTGTCTGAAAAGCCACTAACTCCATGGATTTTAAGCCAAGCAGAAGGAAAGATTCTCGCTGCACATTGTGACTGCATGGCTGGCTTAGGAAAATCATGCTCCCATGTAGGATCCCTTCTTTGGGTAATTTCCACTGGAGTAGAAAAAAGAGACTCTCTTACTGTCACCCAAAAATGTGCCCATTGGGTTATGCCTCCTGCAGTTCGATCTGTATCATATGCACCTATACAGTTCGTCCAGCTTAAAGAGTAGAAAGTACAGATCTCAAAACTTAGACTAGTTGCAGTCACAATAAGCTTAGCCATACCTTTTTTGTGTTGTTAGATCCCAATCCACTCGAAACTATGTCATATAAAACAGCATAAGTATAAGAACTACGCTATCTCCATAGACATTCCATACATTAAACCATTTTTTTTGACGTCACAAATTCGTCCGTCCTACCTCACAACTAGTATTAAACTTGAGCCGCGCCCTCACACGGCAGCTCCTATTCGGGAACTTCCCTTATTTAAGTGTGCCCCGCCACCGGAAACCGAGGCGCGTAACCGCAAATTGACTGTTTTTGCTATGTCTTTATATTTCTTTTTCTGTGTACTGTGGGCTTACTTTGTTGTTACATGTGGAATGAGCACCAATAGAGGACTCCAGCAAGCCAAATTTGAAGAATGAAGACCCGCCTGGGACGGAGATACAGCTCTGCACACTGGCTACTATTCAGAGTTATTTCGAAGCGGCCGAAAGAGCTACTGCGCTCATTTTTTTCCCAGAGGTAGCCTGAGGGCTTCTTCGCAACACTACAGAGCCATATTTCTAATACCTATAAACAGTAAAATTTCATGCCGTTTTACTCGTGCGTTATTCTAAAAAAAACTCTCTGTAACTTTATTCTAAGATTGGTATTTTGCTTCTGCGCAAAATTTGGATTCAATTCAGTGATCCAGTTCCACGAAATGTCAATTTTTATTTTCAAGTTGACAACTGATTCGCAATTTCACCCCGCCCCCCATAACGTTGAGCTCCGGAACGCGCAATTTATTTGGTAAGATAATCAATTAACTTGTGACAGCTCTAAAAAGAGCCCATTTGTAAACAATAATAAGAAATACAAATGAGCAGTGAGATAGCCGTTGTAACTTTGGAAATAGTTAGTCCCTCGAGCAAAAGTGATGGCGTATTCCCGATGTTGCTTGGAGTTGGTTGCTCATTAGTGGGAGCGGGTAGTTCAGCACAAGATTTAGACTTGTAGGCGATAGGGCTGAAGAGTATAGCGGTAGCAATCCCGATGGAAAGAACTGAAGTGATGATGATGGAGTCTATACGCAGCGGAGTCTCAATACAAGGTTGGTGGAATTGTCGGAGCTGGTACCAGTCTAGTCTGGCGTAGCCGACCCTTTACCTTCCCATTATATGTGGGCGTGGGGGGAAGGAAAGGGTCTGGTGAGAGCTCCACATCGGATTGGTACTGGAGTTACTATAGTGGCGCCCAATCAGATTGCGGTATCGGTAATTAGTGGCATTCCTTTGAGACTGTACTAATGCGAGTAAGTTTAAAGGGAACGTGCGTCAGCACGCAACGCAAGCAACCTATTCCGGCGAATTGTAAGGCAACGATCAAAGACTAAAATCACTGAAGTGTTTCAGGAGATGGGATGGCCTTCAGCTAAGCCTGAGCAACATCAAATTGTAGAAGCTATTTTGAATAGAGACGTTTCTGTGATTCTTCCTACTGGATACGGAAAGAGTGCTTGCTATCAGTGTTGCCTTCTTCACAAAAAGATGTACCCTTAGGAATTTTGACGTGGGGATGCATATCAGGTAAAATTATACTTCTCTTTCTATATGGGTGAACTACTTTTGTCTCTGAAACAGGTATCGGCACTAACAAAAAAAAAGGTTTTGAAGCATGCTGTGTTCTTGAAAATGATGAAATTGTGAATGAAGGAATATCCAATGGAGACTATCAATTTGTTTATTTCACTCCAGAAACTCTTCTGTTTAAGTAAAAGATGGAGAGCTGTGTTGGCTTGGCGATGTATTTTCTAGCAGGTATTTATACTTGATGAAGCTCATACAGTTGTGCAATGGCAAGTGCATGGCATGATATATACTGTTGTTGTGTTGGTTTCACAAATATTCTTTTTATGTAGGGGAGAAACTTTTGTGAATAGAAGAAATGTGTAGCTTAATCCCTGAACATGCACACATCATGGCACTTACAGCTACAGCTACAGAGAGACTAAGAAAAGATGCCTCAAGATTAATGGGATTAAGGAATGAAGTTGTAGTTGCCATATCTCCTTACAAAGATAATATCATGTATGTTGTTGTCGAATCTGATGGAATTGAATGGATATTTGAACCATTAGCGACAAAATTACTTCAAAAACAAGCATCATATCCTCACACATTAATTTACTGCAGTTCTTTTGCAGACTGTTCAAATGTTTATTCCTTTTTTAAGACATATCTACAAAAGAATACAGCAGGAACCACATTGCCTGATATTCCAGGATTTAGGCTTGTGGACATGTATATGAGCTGTACAGATCCTGAAGTAAAGGAGAAGATTGGGCAACTTTTTGTAATAGATTCTCCTCTACGGGTTGTGATAGCCACGACAGCTTTTGGATCGGGTACTATCCTGATGTACGTCATGTTATTAGCTTTGGTTTTCCCAATGACATCGAATGCGATGACCAGGAGACAGGGCGAGCTGGTCGAGATAGCTTTCGTGCACTTGCTACCTTGATAACCAAAAAAATTAGTAGTAGATTTTTATAATAAACAGTAAAAGATTATGCAATCAACCAAACAGTGTGCAGGAGAGATTTATTATTTTCACAGTATGACAACTATAGTCTAACACACCAGGGACCTCTATGTTTATGTTGTGATCTGTGTCAGCAAATTTGCAAATGCACCCAATGTCATACTCAACAGTTTGTACTCCATAATACAATAAAATAATGATCAAAGTATAGCGTATATAAGTTTTCATATCATATATGTTTAATTATCCAGTCAATAACTGCATTTTTATCACATAAAATGGAGAGTGTCACGTGGATTGGGAAAAGTTTGATGTGATCTGCCCTTCTGATAAGAGAAGATAGTGTACCTTTTTAAATGTTCAATAATTTTGTTCAGGTCTTCTGAAAAGCCTGGTGCATTGTGTAGACCAGATGGTTTCTTGACATTATTGCATTCATCAAAATTGTCAAGCAGTTGCCAAGTTTGAGAATCATGTTGTCCGTTTTATTCATGTTCAATCTTCTAATATCATCCTTCACAATTCTGTTCAGATATTCTTGGTGCAGGTCACATGAAATGTTTCTTCCAGGGGCATTGTGTGTATTAACACATCTGTTCCAGATGAGCTCTTGAGCTTGTCTAGGTGGTAGTTCAAATTCGAACTGGCACAGCATGCATACGGTTTCAATGCTATAGTTCTTTCTTCCTGAACTTTTAAAACTAGGAAGCAAATATCGCCAGCATCTAAGAATCCTTTCTCCATCACCCTCCTTTATAGTATCAGAAAATTCCAGGTATAAGCAACCTACACCAAGAAACTTTTTGCCATATTCTAGCACCTACATTACATATATTATTTATTTAATACAGGAGAATATCATGAGTCATCACAGATTGATTAGCTACAAATATCAATATTCTTCGACTTATACACATATATACTGTGTATATGCTACACTTACCTCTTTTTTCTTTGCAAAAGTTGTATAGGCATAAAAACACTTCATGCAAACATATGCTTCTTTCCTGCTGTCAATGGTGACCAGATTCACCCCTTTTCCTTCTTTTTGGGATGCATTTAAAACCATTTATTTCCATATATTAGTGACTAATTCGATTCCTGTGCTCCTAGAAGACGCCTGTTTTTAACATTAGTCGAATTAGCACAAGCTAAACAAAGAGCTGCACTTGATGAAGCTGCCATAACGCAGTTACACTGTAAGTGCGCGCGTACGTTACGGCGTAAAAATCGCTCACTAAAACGCAAACTTTACTTGGCCCTCAATGCTGACGTCACGTACGTGGGCGAGTACCAATCCGATGTGGAGCTCTCACCAGACCCTTTCCTTCCCCCCACGCCCACATATAATGGGAAGGTAAAGAGTCGGCTACGCCAGACTAGTACCAGTCAGGGTGGAGTTGGTCATGGTTGAGACAGAGTTTTAAGCTGCTCCAATGGCTTCACAAGTACAGCTTCATTCCCCTGCATAATAGAAGGATGTCATTCGAAATGACTGTCTCAGACTAGTACACTACATACAAGTTACGTTGTGTCCACCTGCTTCGCGGTTTTTGGCGCCAAAGTTAATTGATTGTTTGCGTGGCTCGGTTACGGGCCATCTCCCGCGTTTTACCAGCGTGTCCAACATCCCCTTAGTTCACAAATGCGCAAGCGCAACACTCTGACATCACAAATACGTCGTCATTGAGATAAAAGCTTCCGCAAACGTCACAACTTACACAGAAAATACTAACACTCTAACAAAAGCATTTTTATTTCCCTTAATTTTCAAGATAGGGGTTTCAAATTCATATGGATTAAAATACAACTATTTAGGTATTTTATATTAAATTCCCAAGACACTTACTTCAAAATTGCAAAATTACCAGCTTAAAGCATTTGGGGAGTTTAGTTTTTTATAAAAAATGAAATTAAAAAGAAGTAAAATAGTATTAAAATATAAAAATTTGGTACAAATCAAATTAATGAGCAATAGATTCAGTCTGCATTAGACACTCTAATTCAATTTACTCTTTTTCTGGCTTAAAAACATCAAAAATATCCTCCATTTATAGGGTCACTTCTTCTATCTATTACCACAGTTGTGACCACAAACCACAATTTTTTAAAACATAATCATTTTCAATATTATATTAATTTGTGTGTGTGTGAAGTTTCAGCTTCCTGACATCAATCTGACTGCACATGTATACATTTACAGAACAATTAACAAAAAACAGAACTTTCTACTCTTTAAGCTGGACGAACTGTAAAAGAAATTGATTTTATTGGGAAAAAGAAAAAAGCTGCTAAGGGTATGAATGATGGTGTTAGTAAAGCTGGTTGTAGCAGAAAAAGAAAGAAGTTTAACATGCCTACTTTTGAAGAAAAGAAGCATTTTTTTTTATTCTCTGGCCAGTTGCAAAACTGCTAAGCCAGCTGTTTTGTCAGTAGTTCCAGGGTACTGTGAGAAGTACATTCCATCAGCACTCAGTGCGGATCTACCTCAAGTGCTTACTGATCTATACAACCCTTCCTATCTAGCCTTAAGTTATTATGATTTGCTGCAGCTTTCCAGTAAAATTGTTTTGACTGTAACTAAAGAGCAATGTAATGCAGTTGAAGCTAAGACCAGAGACCAATCTGATTGCAGGCTTTGGTTCAGATTTCGCGCAGGGAGAATAACAGCATCTAAATTTAAGTCTGTTTGTCAAAGTGATCCAGCCTATCCCTCACTAAGTTTGATAATGAGCATATGTCATGCAGACACAGTACGCTTACGAACTACAGCAACATCATGGGGATGCCAGCATGAGAAAGAAGCTCTCAAGCTCTATAGTGAAACATCTTATCATGACCAGTTACAGTTATCTCAATCTGGCGTTGTAATCAGTGCTACACATCCATATCTTGGGGCTTCACCAGATGGAACAGTTTCTTGTAACTGTTGTGAATTAGGAATATGTGAAGTAAAGGTTAGTTTAATTGTTCAAAACTTTGTGCTCATTATTTTATACTTTTTTTAGTGTCCATTTTGTCATAAGGATGATGACATGGAAACTGCAGCCAATGATGTAAACTTCTGCTTACAAAAATCGAGTACGGGTGAATTAAAATTAAAAGCAAATCACAAGTATTATTATCAGGTATGTAGTTGTGTAATTCACATGCAGTTAAGAACAATTATGTGATACTGGACAGGTTCAAGCTCAGTTATTCTGCACAGGTCTCTCCTTCTGTGACTTCATCGTGTTCACTAAGAAGGAACTGCATGTAGAGCGCATAGAACCCAACAGTTTATTCATGCAAGAAAATTTATCCAAAGCTAAGCATTTCTTTGAAGTTGCGATACTACCCGAGCTTCTTGGCAGATGGTTTTCTCGTCCTGAACAAATTGCCATGACTGCTTCCAATTCAACTGAAAAGGTTATTTCTCAGGAATCAAGTACTTCTTCAGACACTGAAGCTTCATCATCCGGGCTATCAGCTCAAGGCATTCAGAAATATTGCTTTTGTCAGCAAGGAGAATATGGGGAAATGATTGGATGTGACAATAATAGCTGTTATTACCAGTGGTTTCATTTAGACTGCTTGAAACTCAAGAGTGCTCCTAGGTCTAAAAAATGGTATTGTCCAGAATGCCGTAAACTTAAAAACAGCAAATCATTATCAACATAAAGTCAAGTGAATTGCAAAGATTTCAGAACATTATCAGTCATAATCATGTACAAAAAATGTAACACATAATCATGTCCAAAATATTATATTCTAGTTAGTCAAAGGGTACAACTGAATTACAAAGATTAATGAGAGAACAACACACAGTTACAATCATGTCCAGTAATGTAGTATCATCTTTAGTGTTTAAGTAATCAACAGGCTGTGAATTACCTAATATCTTGTACTTATTTCTTATATTCCCTATTACACGCTCCACATGTATCCTGACATTAGCTATTGTTCTTGTCTGTTCAACATCAATAGCTTCCAGCTGTTTTTTACCTTTAGTGAAGGCTGGAATCGATAAAGTGGCAGAATATAGTCCAATAGAATCTTTAATGTCAAGCCACGATCGGCTAAAATAGTATCACCTGGGAGGAGGTTGTGTAACAAGTTAGAGTTCTCAGTAATGTGCTGCTTGTCACTGACTCGTCCACCCCATCCATCTGATATAAAGCTAACACTGCCTTGTGGACTCAATGAGATATTTTACAGTGTTGTGGTGCTTGTATGATGAGTATGTTTGAGCCCTGGCTAAAAGATCAGACGGTCTGTCGATAAAAATTTTGAAACAGTCCAAAATAACTACACAGTTAGGACAATTTTTTCGGAAGTCCATGGGAAGAGTTTTTCTTAAAATCTCTCTCTCTGGCCACACAATTAAAAACTTGGTTCGCACATACAACATTCCTACTACATCAGAAAATATTCTGCAGACAGTTGAAGGGTGAATGCCAAAGTGATAGCCAAGTTCAACTCCAGTACTTCCAAGTCGTAACCTCATTAAAGTAAGACTTAATTGCTGAAACTTTGAAAGGGAGGAATGTGTAACAAAGTGTGGAAGAACAAACTGAAATAGTTTTGACAAAATATCCCAATTAGTTAGCCCTGTAAAGAAACGAACTGTGTCATCACTGTCCTTGAAGTAATCTTCATCAAATGGTCGATATTGTGAGGGCACTTGATTTACTTCTCTTTCTGTACTCTTCATAAGTAATTCATGATGTTCCTTCTTTATTTTCTCTAACTCTTCCTTTAAATTGTCAAACTCTTCTTTTGAGACAACATCACATGACAGTAATTCAGTCTGACACGATACTGTTTGATGTGATACTGATTCCGAAGTTACAGCTACTGCTTGAGCTATTGTTACCTCAGAGGGAGAAAACAAAGTATCACACGACTCAGATCTTCTCCTCTTCTCATTCCTTTCAATAGCCCTTTGGTATCTGGATACTGATACTGTGTGCTCTTTGTCTGGCATCCATCCAAGATGAAGTGATGGTGCCCAATCATGATTAAGTTCATCATACAGAGAACTAGGCTTGCCTAAAAAAAGTTGGGCTTAATAGTAATCTAAATTCTTACCTCCAGCAAATTCGAGTATGGTTACTTGGCTTGAAGTTATCACGGTGGATTCTTTGATAACCATAAATATCTTCTCTTCTTACTTAACTCCTGTGTTTTTTCACCTTGATGACTAATCACAGCTGGTAGTCTATAAAAGCTGATTCCTTCGTCTCGATCCGAACGACTACTACATTTAAGCGCTAAAGTTCACCATTCTGAACAATTCCTGTCCTCCAAGATGGCCGCCAGGAAATGATGACGTACGATTGACGTCACGCGCAATGGGTCATACTCCAGTTTTGGCTTTGCTATTATAAACAATGGCCATACAAGTACACATTACAAGCATTCTATTGAATACATATAAGCACATTGTAGGGCATTCATCCGATAAATCTCTCATGGTGGAGCTATGTTTCGGTAGGGCGGTGGGTTACGTTTATAATTGTTCATGTATATAAGAAATGACATTCTTACATTATGCCAAAAAAAATTATGGTGAGCTCTAGTCGTGAGCTTTAGTCGGCCCACAGCTCTCGTCGTAGGTCACCTAGTGAACTGACGTCGTCATCTAGCTAACCAACTACTTATCGAAGAAAAACGACAAATAAAAACAACATGAGTGTATTCCTGAAAGCATACACCAATTAGCTAGGTATAGACAAACTTATGATTGAAAACCACGTTGGTATTCCTATTGCTAAATAGGTAGCAAAAATATAGATTCGCGACGAAGAGTAACTAAATATAGCTAAAATGATCCAGAGATCGTTTAGCTAACTACCTGCAATAACAGCTATCTCTTTTAAGCCAATTGAAAAACTGGGCTAGATATTAAAACAACCACTATCTAATTTATACTTACACTGGTTAGTCCAAATTCCATATTTATTCCAGACAACACCCAATTAATTATTGCTTTATTCTTGGTGGTTTCACAGTGCTGCTATAGGGAGAAGTTCTGCAGAAAAGCAACTCTTTCATCTTAATTAAAGGGAACGTCCATCCGGAACAACCCAGCAACGCGCTTGGGGAGTTCCCTGGTCAGGGATATTCTCTAACTATTCTCCCATGGCAGGAAACCACGCTACGCTACGTGTGGTTTGCTGTAATAACTCTGCTGGTTTACTGCTACTCACTGTGTGGTTGCTGTCTCTGGAGACTGTGTGTGGTTGCTGTTGCTCAACCATGCCCAAGAGAATATCTGCCAAAAAGAAGCTGCAACTGGCTGAAGCCATCAAAAGATGGAAACTGCTTTATACTTCAAGCACACAACTGTTGTTACGTTTTATCTCAACAAAACATATAACAAAATATAGGGAAAAAATTATTTTATGCTTGCACAACAAAATATACTTTGTTTTAATACACCAAATAATAAAATTGCAGTAGTGGAATCTCCTGAGCTTGACCTTGTAGCACCAAGGGCGAACGCTGAAGGTGATGCTATGAACACCACCATGTCAGTGAGCACACTCACAGCTACAGATTTACCCCAGCTTGCTGGAAGTGATGGTGGAAGTGTTACCTCTGTAGTTGAGGAGTCCAGCTTGGTGTCAACTTCAGCAATCCCTGCGATTGAGGACCTGAGCAGTTCAATATGTAAGTCATATGATTAAATGATAAAAAAAAGTGTAATGCTATTCTAGCCATAACTACCAATTAAAAAATAATTAATTGACACACAAAATAAGCAAATAAATAAATAACTATTTGATATAACACCATTGTGAGGTAATAATGTACAAATATTTAACTAGTAAATTACAACTACATTTACAATGATAATTTGAAATCAATTCTATAATTATTAATTAAAATGATATTATCGATAAATTTATAATTTATATAGTTTCCAAGGTTACTGGCATAACAAATAACATGCTAAGGCGTGAGAATCCTCTCTCAGTGGAGAGGATTCTCACGCCTTAGCATGTTATTTATACCTATCATCTTGGTAAAAATAGTTATATAAATTTTTTTTTTAAATTAAAAAAAAATGGACAAATATTTCTGTCTCTGTCTATTAGTGCTAGTAGCTCACAATGGGTTTGCATTTGACTTCCCTATCCTTCTGGCTGAGGTGGAACAGAAAGCAGAACTGCAGCTGACCCTCTTTCAATCAGCCAATATGCATTTCAGTGATACCCTACCTTTGCTGAGGAAGGTACTTTACTACTACTGTAGCTAAAATAGTACATGCACTTTAATTTGCTTTATGGCAGATGAAGCAGGATGGGGAAGTCATTTTACAAGGCTCACCTTTAGGTTTGGAGAAACTCCACAAAAAAGTCACCGGAGATGAAGTTGCAGGCAAGGCACCTCTATAATTAAATATAAAGCCTAATAATTATAGTTATTTGTATAAATTGTAGGGAGAGAGTCTTCAAGCACCAAGACCACATTTGGCAGCTTTCTCCATTAGGTTCCCCCATGAGCAGACTAAGCTGTGGATACAGCAGAAGAGGATTTTTATGAGAGCAGAATCGCTGATCAAAGCCATTGAAAATCCTACACTTTACCTCTACAAGCGGCTTTGAAGGAGCGAGGAGTGAGGAGCAAGCCGCTCAGAGAGAAGCTGACAAAGGCCCTTCACAAGTCCCACTAAAGTAGCCTTCTCTGCTGCTCCGCTGCATCCCGGCTGGCTCCGGCCAGTGCCGATATCTGCTCAAAAGATTTCACCTCCTCCGTATACTAGGGCGGGGCTAAAATTGGGGCGGGTGCATGGAATTAATGTTAGCGTAGTTTTAATTTCTGTTCTGTACACTACTTTGGACTTTATCTTAGGAATGGGGAATGGAAATGACTTCAAATTTGGAACAGAGCCCAACCAGAGTCTAGTCAGCAAAATGTTTGTAACAATTTTTTTCAAAAAAAAATTGTTCACAAAAATATAGATCTAATAAATCGTGCACATACCATAAGTAAAAAGCAATATTGAATAGAGAAAAAATAGAACGAAGTTATTGTAGGCACAGGTCCGAGGAGAGGCGAAGTATCGCTGCTCTAGGTGCGATACTGGCGGAGGAGGTAGCCGAGGGTCATATCTCTTGAAGCGGACACTTGTTACTTCTGAATTCAGGCATGTAGACTTCAATGGTAGCAGTAAGTAAGTCCCACTTGCAGAAGACATGATTGAGAAAATTGAATAATATTTAGGCCATCTATTAATACTTTTTAAAAAAATTTTTTTTTTTTAATTCCACTTTATCCATCAATATAAATAATATTGTTTGATGTATTTTGTACTAATATTATATTAGTTCAACAATACAATATGTTGATTGTTGTGTTTGGTGCTGATTGTGATCATGTAGGAGTCATCTATGAGTGTCCACAAGGAACATATGCCATCGGATGTCGAGCTCCACTACAAAACAATTTCATATACACAAAACACAGACAACAAAGATATTTGTAATACAAAAAAAAATTATTCATGATTCTATATAATTGCAATGTTATGAGGTATTGTATGCGGTTTCAATCAGGATTTTTGTCTGGGGGTGGGGCTCCGAGTGTACTTTGCCACACCCATTTTTGGAACCTACATTACTTTGATGCACATCTTTGCATAAGAGTCTATACTTCACACTGATGATCAGTGTTCGGTCCTATGCACTAAATGGCTCAGTTATGATATGAACATAATGGGATACAATATCGGACCAAAAATAAATGCTTCCAAAATGTTCATTTCTATTCAACTCCCAAAATTCTAGGAGGGATCCCAGGGCTAGCCTACCACTGTATGAACCCCTGGTATGTATACTCCACACTGTACATGAGAGAAACAATCACCATTGTATTAAGAAAGTGTAAGTTGAAAATGAAAAGCAGTATATACAAGCACACACATGGAATTCAACTTACCCGGCATGGATGGTGTCACAGACTGAACGATCCCTCCCAGGTTAGGATCCGGAACCTCCACTACAATACCAAAAAAAAACACAGACAACAACGATATTTGTAAAATAACAGCTGGCCTCGCTGAATTGCCCCCCTTTATATGATTCATAATTGTGACCGTCTATAGGAAAACCAGGCACAACGTGGCACCCTTCGGAAAAATTTTTTTTGCACTTACAGAGTTGTCGGCGTCCAGATATTGAGCTCTCCAAGTTTTATCTCCGTAGCTTAAGTCATTCCCTCTATAATAGACCTAACCGTTCCCTTCCGTCGGCTTGAAACAATACATTTTTAAGAAATCTATCGATCTATTCTCGATATTTACGCACGCCGGGTTGTGCCCGGTTTTCCTGTAGACGGTCACAATTACACATAGGTTTAGATTTTCGAAGGAAAAAAAAAAAAAAAGAAGATACTATGCCATCAGGATTGGAAGTTCTTCCTCATTTTCAGCGAAAATTGCAGCTTCCTTTAGGCTTTTAAATTGCCTATTTTAAATTGAGTTTGATTTTGGGATGGTCAGTGCGGTGGGAGGGAGGGGGGAGGGCCATCCCTTTCACTGACATTCTTGTGTCATAACCCCCCCCCCCCCCAACTGAAAAAAAAAAAAAAGATATACAGGTGAATACATATCATAAATATAAATGTATAATTTATTATGCATAAATTGACTGGTGTACACACACACACACACACGAAATTCAACTTACATGGGCATAGTAGCCCCGATTGGAAAAGACCCCCGAGTTCGTTCTCTCCCAGGTTGGATCCGGAAGTGCCACATACTGTTTGTCCACGGTTGCTCTCTCATTCCACAAACACACGCACACACACACAAAGAAAAAAGAAAATACAGGTGAATACAGATCATAAAAATAAATGTATAATTTATTATACATAAATTGACTGGTGTACACACACACACACGAAATTCAACTTACATGGGCATAGTAGCCCCAATTGAAAAGACTCCCCCCCCCCCCCCCCCCCCCCCTAGTTCGTTCCCTACCCGGTTAGATCCGGAAGCGCCGCTAGAATAACATTTCAACTCCACGCACACACATATGCATCAAGCGTGAAGCTCCACTACAACACCACAAAAACACAGACAATGACAACAATGGTATTTGTGGCACAATACATATTACAACTTTTGGGATGTTCAGAGGGAGGGGGGGAAGCCACAAATATAAAAGTCTGTGGTCCTTCACACAAAAGATTATGGAATATCAATGGGTGTTTTGCCCTCTTTCTTCCAATAACCCCCTACCTCATCTACTCGACTTTTCTTCTTTGGTGCCCGCCTTCTCCGACCGCGAGGACGTCCAGAACTCGGAGCAGGAGGAGCCACTTCCTCTTCTTCATCACTGGAACCTGCTGCCTCTTCGTCTGTTTCATCATTGGAAGACTCAGGTCCGGCATCCTCTCCATCATCACAGGAAGACTCTGCTCCTGTCTCCTCATCTGCGTCCTCTTCACAACGGGAGTCAATGACTGCAGTCACATCTCTGGTCCTAGTAGTACATGTGGTAAAAAAAAATTATTATTTTTTTTTAAATTTGAAATTGTTCAAAAAACCACAAACCACTTTCAAATCTCAAAACTCAATGAAATATAAACATATTATAGCTAAACAGCTTTCTCTATGTCAATATAGCTACAACAGAAGCTTGCTAGTTTTCAAGAGAAAGACAAGAGAAAGACAAGCTTACCTCGATCATCTTGACTCCCTTGTTAATATTAGAGTTGACGGGGTCTGGTCCACCAACCCTGATACAGGGCCTCCTATAGCCGTAGATTTCGTCTCCCTCCTCTCCGCTTGATCCTGAGACGCTAGAGTCAGCATCAAGGAAGTCTAATACTTCCAAAGCACTGTAACCGGTATAGACGCCATCTTTACAAAATGACTGTAAAGTCTTGGTCGGTAAAGAAGCGCGGTTGTTTCAATGTGTTATGGAAGGCTACTGGGCTTAAGCAATTTTTCGCTGCTACTACAAAGCTCTGGAGATGACTGGATCAATAAATGAAGCTGCTGTGAAGAAGGTAAAAAAAATTTAATTCGACGGAGAACCGATGTTGTTGTTTTGTTTTTTGCCGAGGAAGAAATAAACGCAACTGTTATGAGGTACTGTCGACTATTTTAGATGCTTCTTCAATGCATTGGGCACCTCTTCATGCAATCTGAAGGTTCTAGCTATAAAGTAGCTATTTTTTTAAATTCGGAGACAGGTCGTCTCCCGCTTCTAAGCGGAACCGGAAAGAAAGGGTTTTAAAGCAATTATTATAGCAGTACTGTATCATATAAAAATTGATTATACAATATAATAACGATCAATATCTAACAACAAACAATTCTCTATTAAGTGTGGCTAAATAAAAATACTCAATGGGTGTGGTCTATGTCAATATGACGCTACAGAATAGATGAGGTGTGGACCCATGAAGTGAAAATAGCACAGGAAGTTAATATGCCTTACTTAAAATATTTATAACAAAAGGCTTATATAATTATTAATTAGAAATTATATATTATATTGTTTTTTTAGAGATTCATTTTAACTATTCTGTAAGCTTTTTATTCACAATGTGCTCATATTTTAAAAAAATTATTAGTCATACTTGATCTTACGTTAGTTCAATAAAGCAATTCATTCATTGAAGGTATTACTTTGTGAAAATACAAGGTGTCTGGCTACATGATTCATGCTACTTTACTATAAAATAACATTGTGCTATAATTATAATTAAACACTAAACGTAATAAGTTTAATTGTATGTACTTAAATAGTAAACTGAGGTAATTATTTTTAATGGTTAATTTTTTTTTATAGTTGGTCTAACAAAATTTACTTCTTGTTGTGGGTGGGGTTAATGATGCTGCAGATGAGATTTCTGTCCAGGCTTAATGTGTTTACACTGTAGATTCTCAGCTGAATACAAAGAGTGCTTCGGTAAGCCATATCAGTGCATGGAGTAATTCAAGCAGCCATAGCTGAACAATAAACACCTTAAGGTCAAACATGCTTCATCTAATATTTTTTTTAATCTGGAAAATGTAATCATCAAAAAGTTAATTCATTAATGTATGAACAAGTACAAACAAAGGCAGAATATTTGCAGGAGAGATTATATGCTTTACCTAGGCTTTTGGATTTGTAAGCAGTCACAAAGAATTCTGACTAGACTATGACTCTAGTAGTGCTGTTCATTGCAATTGCTTAATAATAATATCCACTACAAAGAATGTTCTTGCAGTGGAGAGATTGTGCAGATATCAGGTAAGGTATCAGCAGAATTCGGCTTTTAATCCATTGGCAAAATAGCTTTTGTTGTACCTGCTGAAATTAACTGCAACTGCAACAGTGGCTAACTGCTCGCAATATGACAGTGAGAAGTTGTGGTCATTACTCGTACTTTGCCTCTGCCTCACATACAAATGTGACATGGGACTAACGTCAGTGTACGACTTACACTCATATCTATAGATGGTTAACTACCTGAATTCTTACAAATTATGTGACTGTCGTTGTAGCTATATGCATACAGGAATTCCACATTGTGTGGAAAAATAGTTTCGACAATTTTACTTCCACGCTCTAGCTGATTTAGTAATTTTGTGTCGTTTCATATTTATCCTTCAGCAGCGCTGAAGATTTTGATACCACCCCATTTGTTAGTCCTTGGAGTTACTTGTTTTAGATGTAGCATACATATTTTTGATGCTGTATAGGTTCATTACTACGTAATACAATTTCTGGTTATTTTATTTACTATGACTATTTATAGTTATAATCTACTACGAAAGCTAATAAATAAAATAACCCGAAAATACATATTTTTAATGAAAACCAGCTATTGTGCTTGCATTGTAGAACTGTTGAGTTATATTCGCTGTAAGGTTATAGTGCTGTACGTGCACCTCGACAAAGACTTTGCCATCCAAGTTCAACCAAACAGCAGAAATAGAACTTAATTCAATATGGGTTAGGCTTTTGTTCGACTGTGTTGTCTGTCTTATTTGCTGTAGCTACTAGAGTTGTGAAAAACACAATAAGATTGTAATAATTGTATGGCTGTGTTATCTAAATCTACAAAAAAAAATTAATATTTTTATTAAAGAAGTCCCACAGTAGTATGTTATGTAAGCTTATTCAAGAAACAGTTTATCTAAATACCAGACCAAATTGATACATCAAGCTTATTAGTGGTGTAGCAATAATCTTGCCAAGCCTAGTACAAGTTTTCTAATTTTCTGGCATGAGAAGCAGCCAAGTAGCTAATTATTGTTGCAGCTTATTAACTTGAGTATTCTCTTAAATTAGAGGTAGAATGTATGTTTTCACATCTATAATGATCATGAATTCAGTATTGATAACAAGTAGCAATGCTTAATAAGGACTACAAAACTAATTCGTAAGACTAGACTTTTATATGAATAAAAATTATTCAGAATATCTCACTAATTCTATTGCTACATTTAAGTATTGTAATTTGAATATCATGTTACTCAGAATGATATAGAACAACACTAATTAATTTTGTCACGCCAAAAGAGCTATAATATTATAACAATTTATAAACAGTAACCAAAACTAGTGTCCTGCTTCACTTCACTAGTTGTCCATGAAGTCTATTAGGTGTACTACTAAGCCTGAACTAATGAGGGCAATTTAATTGTAATAATTTTGCTATGTAAAGTACAATTTTGTAACATTAGACAAAAGACAAACACTGATTGAGGATGTAATTTAAGACATACGATTAAAATGATCAAAACTATAATATTCATTATTATGTGCCTATTAGTGCAGTTTGCCTCTACCACATAATTATATCAATATGATGTCATCATGTTATTGTAAAAAATTAGTGAATTTTTTTTTGTGGAAATTTTTTTAGAAAAAAAAATCATTATTATTATTGTAAATTTGCACAACACAAGAATAAATACTAGCTCCATAATATTATTGTCACCTTGTATGAGCATATGAATATAACAGCAATAGCAAGCATTGACAGAGTTATGTAGTTGCTGGAGTTTGATACTGATGATAAAATTTCTATGCACAAATAAGGAAACAATTAAAATGAATAATGTTGAGTAAGTTATGATGCAGAATAAAACTATCTTATGCTTTTTTTCATAGCTATGTACATTAATTGCAATGGGAATGTTGGGAATGTTTTGCTCGTATTTAATCAATTTATTCAATTACATGGCAGTATACTAAAAATATTTTTTATTACCTGAAGAAGTATTCATTTCCACTGTAGTTATTGTATTCATGGCGAGAATATATAAATCAAACTCTTTATTAGACTGAATTTGGACCACTTCAGACTTAAAACCACATTTCAGAATGAACTTGAAATCCAATAAAGCAAAAATAATTGAAGCTGTTCTATTATATTGTCTCGTAATAAGAACTGTTAATAAATTTGTGATGCTGTTGTCTTGAGAGAGTATGAAATTGGATGCACCAACATGATCATCTTTGGTAAATCCAACAGCTGACTGTCCTTCTATACCAATAGTTTGAATTTGATTTTGACTAACACAAAAAAATATGTGGAGAAGTAATTCACTATTTCGAAAAATGGGAGCTGATAAAATATAATCAATAGCAACAGTATTAGTAGTGACTTTTTTATTAGGATATTCATCATACATAGGGTTATCATTTGTACTTTTGAAACTTCGTTGAAAGTTGTTAGAGCATGAAGCTATAACACCTACATCTCCCTCCATAAACAGGACTAATGCAGAAGTAAACACAAAACTGGAGTTGTTTTCAACGTTTTTTGCTAAAAGTGAAATTGTATAATGTATTCCATTATCACCACTAACTATGGAGTTTCCTGCTAAACTGTTTCGGTTAAAACCACCTAAGGAAGTATTAGCCAATCCCCATTGAATGATATTTCCTGTTGCTTTACAGATGAAATAATTCTCTACAATTAGGTGAAAATCAGATCTCTCAATTTTTCTGACATAATACAATTGAACTGTAGATGATGAATAAATTGGTACGATGCAGGTGGTGAACCAAAGCCAAGTCAACATCTAGATATAGATAAAATAAAAAATTTGGAAATTTTTTTGCAATAGGCTGTATAATATATTATTAATTTTCAATAAATTTCAAATTAACAAGAAATAGGCAGTAGTTTTATTAGGAATGCATTTAACGTAAAAATATGTCTCATGGAATCACTATGAATTGTATTGTAAATGTCTGTATTGTTGTATGTGAGTAAACAAACTAACTTGGAAATTGTTGTGAGACTAAAAAAAAATTATTTTGATTGCTTGTATTTAAATTCCTGCTTAGCTATTCAATATTAAAAAAAGTCTAGAATTTTTCTTACTGACCTGGTAAATTTTTGCTTTGGTAATCTGCACTGCTTAAGACATGCATGTTAGAACAAAGCTTAGCTAACATAGATCAATAATAAATAGACGTAACACATGCTAAATGATTATTTTAGTACTTCAAAATTGTTGAATAGAACTAACTTTATAAACGCTTACATTTTCTGAGGAGCTGCTCCGGTGATCATCACTAATTACTTAAACACATCGACCACTAGTTACATAGTCACACCCACCTCTAGTTATTTTGCCACACCCAAACTTTAAACCACAATTTTTAATGTTGAAGTAATTCAGTTTATGGTACCAAAAATGTGTATAATTGCATGATAAGTTGTTTTAGCGTTGCAATTGCTATATACCACCATTCACTACTTTGGAAAAAGTCACATGGTGGCAGAAGTAGTTGAAAGTTCGGGGAGGAGGGAGGTTATCTAATAGCTATCACTATGTAACAAAACAACTATGTAATGAATATTTAAAACACTCAATAAAAAAGCAATGTTCAACTAAGCTTTAACAATCCATGCTAGTTCCAGAAATAAGAACAAGCCACATTTCTTCTTAACCAGAATCATACAGATTGTCTCTTAGTCTTAGTCGGTAATTGCTACATAACTAGCAGCTTGTGTTATTAGAGCCTGATATAATGAGTAGTTCATACACATGTAACAATCCTAATAGAACAAAACCACACCACACATTATATTGCTCACTACTAACTCATATTTCACTCATTCTATTGTGCATGAGTCAAATAGAAACCATACTTCATAGGTGACTAATGGTGGGTAAACTTGTTAAGTGATTGTGTGCAAAACAAGCAGTCAAAAACTTTCTGTCAAACATTTGTGGGGGGGGGGGGGGGGGGGGGGGGGGGGAGGAGGCTCCATCCCTACCTATCAATGTTGCGAGGCTGGAGCCCCTTGAGCCCCCACCTACCAAGTTGTATTGTTCTTGATGCTAACACCACTTAAGTAATGAATAAATTATATTATATTATAATATAATTTCATACTATGGCTGAATCGCTGTTACCCTTGATTTATCTCAGTATTTAACTACTCATCAAATTTGTTCAGTTTTTGTTGTGCAGCAGTCGATTCAAACAACAGTTCTCTACTAGCTAGTTACTTATTAGAACAGATACATTAAGGCTATTTTGCTGTCAAATTGGCACTACATTGTTGCTTCTGACGCTTTTGAGAAGCACAATCACTCATAACAAAAAAAAACATCGTTTAGATAAAGGCTTTGCTAATATTATGCTAAAAAAATGCAACTAACTTGCATATCTCTTGCATTTTTCACCTTCACTTTTTTGCCCACCCATGATTCACCTATTTTGGATTTTGTTCCCATCTTGTTTGATTAAGAATGTATCTATTCTTCAATGAAAATTTATGCAAAGAAAAACAGCTTTAACTATGAACATGGACCACTGAATAGTAGCATATTATGTTCTGGCCAAATTAAATTGTACCATTAAGAAAAATTACTTCAGTTAGTAGTTTACAGTACCAACTAAAGCACAGTTGGCTACATCCATTTCTTGTTATGACAATGCTCACATGGTAAATTGTAACATGACAATAAATCATTTTATCGTCCTTAAAATTAAAGGCAGTCTAAAAATGTTTGATCTTATTCCAGTAAGAAGAGACCACCATGAAATAAAGAAGTCAATGAGCCATGAATATAATTAATTTGAAAGGGGGGGTTACGGTAACCCCCTGAACCCTACCTGCATATGCCCCTCGCATGGAACCAAGCTACGCGAGAATGAATCCAAAGAAGCAGAAGCAATCAGATTTACTGTATTAGAGTACAAGAAAATAGCACTAAAAAGACAATTAGAGAAGTATAATATGGTATGGCGCACCAATATAAATGAAATCATTAGAAACAGCTACAGATAGCACATAACCTCTGGCTCATATTGCCAATGAAGTAAAATTTAATCATATTGTGTATGTTATACCTATATAGAGTCAGTGTGTTTCAAGTAACTTTATGTTATTGCTTTGTATAGCACGAGCGTGCCACTAAATAACCCTCTTTTAATAATCCTACCTTTGCCCCTGCATGAATGTAAATTTTATTTTTGCTAGTTTTTGCTGGGTCATCGAAAACTTATGAAGCTTTGTAGAAGTATTGAAGGGATGTTAATAATTTCTATCCTCAGATCCTTGAAGGTTTTCAGCTACTTTGTATTATCTCACATTGACTCGTAATGCTCGTAATGGCATAATCATGTTCTTTGATCATCGAAACACATTAAATTTGATGAGAGGTACCACTGCAGCAATATAATATTTATCACTAAAGAGTCGGGTCCAAAGGTCATACACATGTAAGCCATTCTACTCCTCTTTATCCACCATCGCAAGCTTCTTTATCCCACTGAGGTTTTGGGGATTTGATATGATACTCCATAGAACATTTTTTAAGGCCAACATTCTATACAGGCATGATAAAATTACTATTAATTACAAAAAAACTCTTCATTCGGATATGAATGCATTCACTCACATGCAAAGATATGTCAAGGATCCCCTTTCTTTTTTCTCTTACCCATCTTACACATTTAGGAATAGGATTTAGCTTCAGATGTCCATACAATACAAATAGTATTATGGAAGTGAGAAAGTTTTACACAAACATATTCTACTTTCCTAGCCCCAACTTGCTAATAGTTAATATTAACTTACGGCTGAGCAAACTCTCCGGTCAGTGTTAAAATGTACCGTTTAGTGAACCCTTGGGTCTCACGTGACTAAAATGATAAAAATGTTTTAACCTATTGGGCAATTTAAATAAGGTTATTTACCTTACGTAATATTACGTAATGACTCCGTCCGCCCTGTTTAGCTTCGCAATGCACTTAGCTACTAAACCTTTACCTAACCGCTACGCGGAGAAAGGGTCTGGGGAGGTAGTGGTTGTCTAATTACTGTTACGGCGCCCACAGTTTGCTGGACGAGCTAACCTGAGTGCAGCAACCACCAACACTTTGATAGTTCAGGAACGTGGGCTTCGTTATGCACACTTGTGGTAAGTTGCCCACTCATTTCAGCGAGGGCTGCCTAGGAGACGACAAAAAATGTTAACTAACCACAGCCCAAAATCTTGGCAATAGAACAGCCAATGCATGATTGTCCCCAGACCCTTTCTTCGTGTAGCGGTTAGGTAAAGGGTCTGGCTGCGCCTGACTACTTAGCTACATTGTTAGCGCAGGTGGGCATTGGACTGGCTGCGCCATTAGTACTGAGAAAGATGTGAGGTAGCTATTGACACACATTTTCTTCAAATGAATAAGAGTTGATCGGATCGTAACCGGGGCTACCAGCCTTTTGTGTAATAAAATTCTTGCCCAACCTCTCATCCAATTACAACTGCAGTATAAAACCTTTGAACAGAGAACAGTTTAGGGCCTGAGCTTTTAGTTAACAAATAAGAGATTGTTAGCTCTAAAAGGTGATAAGGCAATACATTTTCTGTTTAGGAGGCAAGGTATAATATGTCACTAGATGAGGCAATTTGCTAGTAGTTTCAAAGTTCACTATCAGTATACTTTAAATGAGAGATGAGCATTAAAGCTATAATTGTATGTTATTAGACTTGTGCATGTCATAGTGTTGTTCAGTTTCACCCTCGGCCATTTTCATTAAATGTTTATGGCTCCCAACTCACAAGTACTAACTTTAGGGAAGAAGTTCCCATTACTATTTAAAACTAACTTGAACTGTCTCATCTTTGTTACCAGAGATAGTTTGTGAGCTCTCGTCGGAGCTCTAGTCCAGACTAACTATTTTCAAGTGAGCAGTGTCTGCATTGCAGGTTACTTACAACCCTGACCGATCGAGTAATATTTAGACAATATTGAATCGAATTTTTTTTGGCTGACCACTATACTAGCTACTACGTAAAGATTTGGAATGTGGTATAAATTTTATATAGTATTACAAGCAACAATTGCTGAGATTTAGTATTAGTCAGGTGGCTTAGGGTCATTATGCAAGTTTACCAGTTTCCATTGGACAAAAGCATAAAATTTTGTATGGTTGTTCCTTAGGGCCTACTAAAGAATTTTAGCCTAGGAGCCCTCATGAAACGCGTTCGTAAAGCAAGATGGCTGCCAATCAAAAATAATATCGGACAACTGTTTGGAGTTTGGTGAATCAAAGTAATAACAAGTGTGAAAAATTGTCACTTATAGGGAAAACACTCATGATTAAAGTGTGAAGTAGTAAAAACTAAGCCATTACATAAGCCATCCTTTGGTGTCTGGCTAGGTTCATGCAACTGTGCTATGTGGAGTATTACATGGAGTTAGATTGGAAACGATGTGTCATTTGTCGGCAGGATTAATGACACATGACGATGACCAATGTACAAGTAGTTGCGAGAATGTGGAGAAGAATTTTTAGGCAACATAGCTGAGGTGAGGGACCTGATGCCCTTCCTGCATGTGTTTCTTTTAGTGGCAGTACAAGTGCATTAGATTTTGTTGTCAGGTGCATCTTGGCACAAATCTCATCATTTAAAGTTTAATAGTTCCAAACAGAACAAAGCAAGGAAACATAACTCCAAGAGTGTAGATGACTACAACGAAGAGAGACCACCCAGCAAGTGTAGTAAAAGTTAACAACTGCATTTTTTTTTGTGAAAAACGTCTGAAGAAAGTAATCTCCACAAGTTTCTACTTTTGCTGCCGATAGCAACACAGGACTCTAAGCTTCTGGTTCATACTGGTGGTTGGGGAAAATAATATAAACCTTTCCAGAGTATTTGTGGAGTTGGTTAGCTACATTGGGAAAGCCTTTAGTTCTGGAACTTCAATGTTCAAATGTCAGTATTCCCTCTAGGTCAGTATTCCCTCTAGGTCAGTATTCCCTCTAGGTCAGTCGTTTTCATGATTTTGATATCTCTAAGGGGTACAATAAAATCAAGTTGAAGGAACGACTGTTGGAACAATTCCCAGAAGCCCAAGAACAGTTTGATGGCAGAAATACCATCATCACATTCAATAAGGCTGTCCAAGAAATGCTTAGGGAGGCTTTACAGAAGGGGACGTTTTCTGAAGATGCTACCATTTTTAGCCAAGGCTGCTACAATAATTATTGATCAGCCCTTTCAAGTTCAATGGTTCCTTTCCATCTAATTGCCTACAGGAGTCTCGTCCTTCAAGCCTCATATATCATATTCCTTTAATTTTCAGTGGTACTAATTTGAAAGACCAAGGGCGATGTGAAACTCGGGCATGACTTACTGTAGGTCAAGTCATTTTAGCACATAAGAAAGCTTCTGAATCTTGTACCACCATGAAACAAGGCATTCCTCTGATCTTGAGCCACCTCTTCCCATTTACATTGGTCTAAATGTTCACCACATGGCTTGGAGCAAGAAACTCATTGAACAACTTATCACATGTGAATTTGTATTTCATATGACAAAGTTTACAAATTGAAAGTATGATAGCTGCAGCAGTATCTGAACAATAAAAGAAGGAGTTATGGCCCCGGCCTGTCTTACGGATAGATTATTCGCTGTTGGTGCTCTGGATAATTCTGACCATAACCCCAACTCAACAACTGCAGTAAAGTCATTTTATGGAACTGGAATCAGCCTTTTTCAGTTTCCTATAGTGCAAACCATGGAGAAATTAGACCTCAGTTATGAATATCACTTTCTGGAAGCAAGCAGCATTACCTTGCAGCTCCAATCAGTTTCAAAAGATAGAAAGATCAACAGTATGTGCTATAGGATAAGACCAGTTTGAGTTCAGTGATGGGGCCAGAGAGGAATTGTTTAGCTGTAAGAGCCTAAACATAAACATAGTAAGTAAATACCAGGCTGGAATATGGACTTCTTGCACTCAACCCACCAAGTAATTTCAAATCCAAGTGAATTTGGTCAAAAATTGCTGCTGCACGGTGTTGAGAACTGGTCTGGCTTAGCAAACCAGAAGTTTTTTTTAAGTGTGCCTGCAAAGGAGATTACAGTAGATATAATTGTGCCAAAGTTAATGTATGCTGCTCACCACTGTGTAGTTGCTAATGCAGCCATAAATATTCAATTATTATCAATCTATGTTTTAAACTTGAAGTTTAACATGTTAACTAGATATACAATAATTTTTGCATAATAATATTGCTCCTAAAAGCAGAATATTTAAAGCATAAATAACAATAAATGCTCTGGCGGCCATTTTTAATTAGTGGGATTAATTAAATTTTTTGGGTGGGGCTCCTAGGCTAATAATATTTATGAAGTTGAAAGAAAAATTCATGCAAAATTTGATCCTTTTGTCCGCCAAAAAACGGTAATTTCACTAAGCCACCAGACTATATAAAACTGATACCTTGACAAGGCATTCAATATCTTGGGTCTCACAGAATAATAATGAGAGTTAGAAGGCCACATGACTATAGTCCAGGTCATAGACCATGAAGCCACACCCACATGCCACACCTAAATTTAAACTACTGTATGTACTTGTAGACTGAAAGGTAAACCGCTTTATTAATTGCTTATTAGGTTAAAAGTGTTGTTGTAAGTCACACCTTTTCTCGTTTGTAATAACGAAACTTCTAAAGCTGATTTATTTTAGAGTTTGAATGCAGTCACACCTATATAGCTGTTGTTGTTTTTATATAGGAAATATATTTGTTAGTAATAAAACCTCCCAGTGTGACATACTTAATGATTAATAATACCTTGTGGGGGCTCCCAGAGCAAAGGAAGCCCACATTCATAATGAAGATGGAAGATAGAGAGAAGTAGAGAGAAGATAATGAAAGAACTTATGTGTAGACATTAATGTCGCAATCTTGTAGTTGTATTGTACGCATGTCAGTTTTGTGGTGTTTGTACATTTCCATTTATGGTCACGTTTGAGCGTGGGAACGTTTGTGTGTTGTGCTTAGTCACTCGTGAGAACATTTTAAGTGTTGATGAGTTGTGTACCGTTCGGTTGTTCTGTGTATTCATTTCCCATGGGTGGAGTTATCCTCTTGGTATAAAACCACCCACTATCATTGATGTAATTCAGTCTATCTATAATCTAATGTTAGTTACGACTACTTGCGATTGCTTCGGCGTTAGATTCTGGTGGCAGCGATTATAAGCTGACCCCCATTAACGTTCCGCGGAGCTTAGGGCCCACATCGTGGTGGCAGCGATTATAAGCTGACCACCACTGTTCGAGCTACGAACGTTCTGCGGAGCTTAGGGCCCACATCGTGTTGGCAGCGGTGGGATTGGGAAGGAAGACATTCCGACCGGACAACAACGAACCTGGGAGAAGACATTCAAACCGGGCTATATTCGAACTTACAGTGAAGGCATTCACTGGGTCGATACCTAGCTGGGAGACGTCCCACACCTACCAGAGGAAGACGTTCCTTGACCGCTGAGGATACTCGTGGAAACTTCGAGCTAACTTGCTTCGGCGTTAGATTCGGCAGCGATTATAAACTGACCACCATTGTGCGAGCTACGAACGTTCTGCGGAGCTTAGGGCCCACATACCTGCTGTGGAAACTTAATTAATCAGATATTCACATCCAGCTACAAGTAAAAAAAAAAAAGGAGAAAAAGCTATGAGAAAAAGAATTCAAGAAATGATGTTCACTACATCATGCAACATTTAGAAAGTCTCTCTAGTAATCTGTTCAGTGGCATTGACAAACACATGCTGCACTATAATGATTCTTCATATTGCTGATTCAAATTAGGTCACTCTCAACTAGATCGTATATATAATAATTATGTCTAACTTTATAATCGTAATATATAAAAATTTTACAATGAGCATTAAAAAAATTGTAGGTGATACAAAACTTGATAAAAAATTGTTTTAAATGGAGGTCATGATAAACAAAAATACACAGTAAAAGCATTCGATGTTGAAATTCAGTAATAGACAATACAAGCAACATGTCAGAAAAATAGTTGTGATGGATGGCAGTATTCAGTATTATTTACACAGACAAAATAAACAAGAATAAAGGTTCAAGGATGATAACAAGGTGTAAAGATACATAGTTCAATGAACATGTACAAAGGAATATGAAAACAGTTTTATCCGTGCAGAGATGTCAAAAACCTACATAGAATTGACACAAATAATGCTAATAATACCAAATTTTTCTCAGTTCTAACAGCCAATATGTTATCAAAACATAACGCAATGTCTTGTATTCTTTCCAATGAGTGTCTTACAACTACACATAAATTAAATGCAAAGAGCTTCATATCAGTGTACTAGTATTGTGACAAGCATCAAATTTCTTAATTTTGCAAATTGAATTAAATCCACGAGTCAAAGTCTCAAATTTGCACCCTCTAAGCAATAAAATCGGAGGGCCAGTGCCCATGCCCCCCACTTTCATGACCCCTGAGGTTATACTGAATTAATTAATACTATCACAAGATTGGTATTTCTTCAGCTTTCATTATGGTGAATCGGATGTGTTGGCTTCTTAGAAAATAAAATAGAATTCATGATCCCAACTAAAATTCAGTTTAAAAAAATAGTATCGGAATTTCAACACCATTGTTTACGAATAGTGTTAGCACGTTATTTATAATTTTTAGTGACATCAAACTAATGTCACAAAACAAAAAAGAATTTATTTTGTATCCTTTACTTAAATAATTACAATATTCCCAATTCTATACTTTGTATAATTATAATAATCGAATATAATTTCAAACAACATTAAAAATCTATTAATGATAATATTATTTTATAATTTCTTATGGCTTTGAAAGAATTAGTGGATAGTGGTTATAATTATATCAGTAATGTGCCAAATAAGGTACTGAATTATTGTTATTCTAAATATCATAATTATTTGGATGACTTACACAATTCAAATGTAATGTACCTAGATGTAATAATTCACAATCATACAAATGTTGCAACTGTCACTATGACTATAGTAAGTTCAATTAGTGAAGTTGGTTTTTGCATTAATTGGGACTTTGAGGAAGAATAGTTATTACTTGGAAGTAAGTTAGAATCTACTGAAAAAGCAAAACACTATAAAACAAACAATTAAATGAATACCTGTATTTGAAAACTGCAAAAAAATCAAAGTTGATTAAAAAAAAACAGATCAATATGTAGCTAATACACATTCCTTCCCAATTACATATACTGTATTAGAATAACCAAATTGTCTTTGGTTGACATAGCTTAATATAATAAGTTTTACCTGTAATAGCTGTGCATAGAAAATTTTCCTTTTCTCTTTTAGACTGAGTTTCAAGCACCTTAATAACCTATTGTATCCTCTTCTTTTTTTCCCTAAGTCTTGCCCTGTCCATTCCTCACTCTATAAAAATTGAACACTGGGTGTCTGTTTTCATGAATATACCTCATTTGCTGAACTGAGTTGGAAAGCATGTTCACCTACAATAGCTAACCATAATAATCCACGAAAAATTAAGGGTAGAAGAAAGCATTACTGCATTCCAATGTTAGTACAACAACCACCATATGGCAGGGTACTTGCAGTCATATTTAATTGCAACTGTAATTAATTTAGTGTATTATGGCTAGTAACTTCAATCGTCTGTTAAATAATAATTTTGTTCCAGTTTCAAACAAATCCTTTAATTCGTTTTGAGCATGTTATGGTTACTCAACTATAATTTCTGAACAAAAATTCTTCAAAGGAAAAAATACAGCGAATTATGTTAGGTTTTAAGAATATATTTTAGTAATAATATTGTAGAAAGACCACATAAAATAATAGTGTTAAAATTTAAAATATTTTATTAGAACACTTTTGAATACATTTGTGGCTTTCAAACAATGTAAAAACACACAATTATCATCCGGACCTTTAAGTCAAAAGCACATTGTTCTCAATATGTAAAACTGTACATTGCAAAGTAAGGTATTGAATTATATTTAAATTATTCTCTTTGAATATCTCATGTAACGTACCTTAACATTTCTGAATTCCACAATGACAAAACCATAGTAACTGTCACTGTGACTATAGATATAGTAAGTATAATTGGTGAAGTTAATTTTTGAGTAGATTGTGATTTTGAGGAAGAAGAATTGAAGTTGAAGTCTACTAAGAATATAAACTATGTATTAACTATACAGCAATAATATATTATAACATCAAGACATTGTTTCAGAAACTTACTAATAAGTAATTTAGGTTGACAATTATTATTATTTGTATAAAAAAATAATTGTGATATTAGATATTTGTAATTTCAAAATAATATGTTCTGCTGATAGATATAAAACCTTAATGGTAATGAATGGACATTACTTACTAAATGCATTCTATATAGCTAATAACTACTGTTATATAGAATAGGATTACCTTCATCATCATTCAGATCATACAATTGAGTTGGAGAAGCAGTAACATTAGTGTATTGACTAAATTCACTTTTTGACTGAGTTTCAAGCACGGAAGATTGAAAACCACAAGCATAAGTAAATTTTTCAATTGTGTTTGCAAAAAGCACTGTGACTGTTACGTTAAATTGTTTAAATCCGAGAACAGCCAGAGAATTTATTTCATTTTGTGTAGGAACAGTTTTGACACTACCAATATTATCATTGCCAAATGCAATAGCAGGTTCACCATTAAATCCAATCATTTGTAAACTATTATTTGTTGCACAAGTAATAATGTGAAGAAGTGATGAGCTATCTGGAAATATACGACCGGCTAAAACATAATCAAGAGCAACAGCTATATCGTTCTTTCTTAACATTTGAATAGTATCCATTGTTTCAAAGTATAAAGGTTTACTTCCAGTTCCTACGAAATCAATATTGATATTGTTCGAACACGATACTTCAATTTCTGTGCTGTTTTCAGGTACAAATATTATCATAACAGAAGTAAACAAAAAATTGAAATTCTCCAATAATTTTCGTTCAAGAAGTACTATCATATAATCAATTCCTCCTTGAGAATTTGCAATTGAGTCTCCCACAGGACTATTTGTGGTAAATCCACCAAGAGTAGAAATTGATGTTCCCAATTGTATTATTTGTCCTTCAGTGCTGCAACTAATGTAGCTTTCAAAATTTTTGCCCAATTGAGGTCTCTCCACTTTTCTCAAGTATTTAATATTCACCACAGAAGAAGAATCAGCTTTACAACAACAGCTAGTCAGTATTAATAACCTTATCTACAGAGAAGAAAATACCATCTCATACTTCTGATAACATGAAATACCCTTCACTTGTTAACATAGCTTTGATGTAGGCCCTACTTTAAATAAATCAGCCAGTAATTGGACCTTCTGTATTAATGACCGCACTACTTACAGATATGCTGAGTCAGGAATTACACTATTAGTCTTTATGATAGGGTAGACCAATGTAATGACTTTGATAAATGTAGTGATGTGTAGCTCCTTGTAGAATGAAGCTATTCTCATGTATTTGGTCCCAAATTGAAGCTTTTGTTAGGAGGTTTTATTTGATATTAAATATGTGGGTGGGAAAATAGTGTTCATGTTTCTTAAAATATTATGTCCCAAAAAGGTAATTTATTATAAATAAAATTATGGGAGGATAGGCAATATTTTCACTTTTGAATGCTGGAGGCATTTGAAAATATAAAGTTGAAATTTTTTATGAGAAGGATATTGTCTGCCAAGAAAGTAAATTCAAGAATTGAAAGACCACAAGTCCTAATGTGTTTCTGTTTTACAACCTAAAATTATGATTACATATAGACTTTGGAAACTAGAGCACTTTATGGCGTCAGCACAACAGATGACCTTGATCTACTGAAGTAGAATAAAGCTGGACAGCCAAAATAAAGATCACTTTCATGTTCAGTTGATTTCTTTTGGCTTATTCATAACGATAGAAAATTATTGCAACAAAGATTAGCAACAAAAGAAATTGAAACATTTTTTTAATGTTCACATACTGAAGGCCAAGAGCAGTTAAGTCAGTTTGTGCAAGAAAGACTATTCTCTTCTGCTATAAGGTAGTGATCCCTTCCATTAATACACAAGTCTATGACATTGGTATCAGTGATAGGAAATCCAAAACTAAGCAAGAGAAAGAAAAATTGATAGAGGGGAGAGACAGACAGAAATTCTTTGAACTGCTCAAGGCTAGAAGTAGCATCATCTTAACTGAGATTCATGGCAATCTCTGAACTGGACATACATATTTCCACTCTAATTGTGACCGGGTTTTGGGAAAATCGGCCTAAACGCGGCATCTAAAGTTTTCTAATTTATTCTACCAGTAGGCTGCACGGGGCCTTGGGATGCCTTACTCCTAATTTGGAAGCTGTAGCACAAGCCGTCTTCGCCCTACGCACTACAACACTTCAGTATTTTGCTACACGTATTATTGCTGATTTCGAAAAAACGCCGGGTAAAGGTAGTCTGGCGGAGCCGACCCTTTACCTTCTTTGTTGGCGGGCGCCCACCAACAAAGAAGGTAAAGGGTCGGCTCCGCCAGACTAGGGTAAAGGCGTTGCTAAGGTCAGGGGGCGTGCCTTGTGTCCGTATACTATTACTGCGTGTCTCCGGGACACTATGGAATAAACCGGTTACAGGCGGATTAAAAGAAGTCTAAAAGGCTTAGAGGGCTCCTTAAGAAACTATGATGGCGAGAATTGCGTGAGTACGTGAATTATGTAGAATAGTAAGTGAATTAGTTAGCTACAGTTTTTTCCCCGCTGTTAGTGAAAAGCCCGTCAATAATTTCTTAGCAACTCTCCGTACACAGTCCAGCCGGCTAGTGATTCTAGCCTCCTAGTGTGAGTTCTAGAGCACGCCAGAGCTTACAACAGCGTCATAAGCTAGAGCTAACTGGTGTCTATCCATTTCTGCCACAAAAAATTTTTCGAAAAAAATCGACCATAAGTCTCTGAAAAAAATTGTTTGCCGCGTTTAGGCCGTTTTCCCAAAACCGGTCACAATTAATGATGGACAACAAGCACTACTATTAGCTATTGACAGGGGTGATGGAAGAGTTGGGGGGTTGGAGGATTTGAGGTTGGAGGAGGCATGATTATCCCAAAATTATTGCTTCTGAAGCACACAGCATTTTTTTTTGTAAATGTAATGCAAACGTAATTTTTTGATAGTTATTGCTCATGAATTAATACAATTTGCAAATCACTATCACCAGTACAAACTACAGAAATCAGTTGGTAATTACAGTTGGAAAATCAGTTATCTTCAGCTTCTTGGATGAAGATGAAACAATCGGATGGTCCTGATAAATTTTCTGCATTCCATATTGATGCATATTCACAATGACAAAGCAGACAGCATGGAATGGGTACATCACTAACTGAAGAAAAGAAATTATTTGGAACAATTTAATTGAATTAAATCAATTTTAAGTTTTTATGACATCTGATTATAAACTATTATTCAGCTCAGTCAGTGCCAAACTTTATTGCTTCAATGACAATGGTTTTTATGAGAGCAAATTGGCATGTCATCCCCATTTGTAGCACTTCCATCACCCCTAATTGGTAAGCCAACAGGTCTTTGGGAATTTTTTTGCCGATACATTGCTCAAGCTGCTAAATGTAGGGCTGATGCATTGCTAGAGTTGATGTTGTGTTTGATCAATATTATAAAATTTCTACAAGGAGCGCTCAAGACACTTAGACCCAGCGTTTCCTCTAGGGCTTTTATTAGTGGTGCTGCACCGCTTGGTTTGCATGATGCACCACTTGGATACTTGGACTTGCCACTTGGTTTATTGTTGTTATTGTAGCTTTTTCTCTTCCTTTTAACTAACACGTGTGCCGCCACATATTTAGGTCCATGCATAACCCCGTAAGGTGCACGCAACAATGTGTGTGCAGATTTTTTTTGCGCCACTTGGATTGAAAATCCTAGAGAGAACACTGCTTTGACCCAGGCTAATTGAGAATGTAGGTGTGCCATTATCATCTAACCGGAACAATTTCATTGCATTTGCTGAAGTAAAGAAGAACTATTGACAGTTAAATGTTAAAGCATGAAAACTCCAAACTGGAGGGTTTAAATACACTGTAAGTTATTGCATGTAAGTGCAAAACTGTCTGCAAAAGTTTATACTGTAAATATAAAAAACAATTTATAATTTTAACTGTACCAGAGGTAGCACATAATATAGTGGAATGAAAAAAATCAATATGTCATAAACATATTTTATTGTCATGTTATGCACTATGTAAGTCAATGGGCAATAACACTATAATCATGTTTCATTTTTTATTTTACTATTATTATCTTTCAGTTTTTTGGGCCGATTATTCTAAATACAAAAAAAACATGTGTTTTGATTCAACATGTCATGAGACAAATGAAACATGGCACACAAATTTTTTACTATTTTGAACATTTTATGGGGCATTGTGCCTTGAAGAATGCAATAGTTTTAGTAGCAAATAAAGCCTTACAACACATGCTTCATTTGATGCCAATTGAATGAGAACGGTTCACTCTACTATGTACCACATTTCACAGAAAACATCATTGCATTTTTATATGGCAGATAATAACTGCTTCATTATAAACACCTCAGTGTCATTTTTACTAATAATGACAAGCTTGGCAGATAGCATATTTGGATTCAGCAGGTCAAATAGGTCTAGAAAATTCTGTCTGCCAACTTTTCCCCACAAATGCCTCCAGTATTATGAATTTTGAAAATACCGACCTGTCTATACTGAGTAGGGAACATACATCTGTCTCTGGAAATATATTATTTCCACTAGCTAAATATACCGGCCACCATCAGAGTTAGCTAACAGCTATGTATCATAATTGAGGATGTATAGCTAATAAGTGCCTAACAATGTGTTTAGTTTTGTGTCACTTTGTGGTTAATAATTTATGTCATGCAGTCATGCCTGGTTACTCTGGCTGGGCCTCTTTTTTGTTGAGTTTTATCTTCTGAGTGCGAAAAGTGTTGGATTGTTCGTGAACCTCTAACTTGAGGGTACCTCTGCATGCTTCAGGGTAGATAGATAACTTTGGCAACTTGTGGAGACCTGGTAACAAGGGAAAGGGAAGCTCTATCCTGGTCCAGCTTTCATTTGACAACTCCTGGTGGCAGAGTATACTGCCGAAACAAGGCAGAGAACTTTTAACATAGTGTAGGTCACACACCCGCAAACCCCACACAAGGTTATAAAAACAATTCCCACTGATATCTGAAACTTCACATAGCGGCGATCTTCGAGCCATAAATATGAAAACAGCATTAGATGTAGAACTCACAGCTATGAATCCTAATGCCACCATCATGATCTCGCTGAAACAGTCACACACAGCTAATACTGCCAGAGTTACTAACTTACTTCCGGAACCGAACACCCTGATTACACATAGCTAGACTACACCCAAAATACTGTAACAGGACTTGTGTATTTTCATGAAAGTAGTAAGAAATGGAACTCTATTTTGTGATTTTTAAAATAGAAGCCACCAACAACTGGATTAGTGCTAAGGAATCTTCTCAGATTTCTTACTGAAGTTCATCAATTTCTCGGACAAGGAATAGGAGATTAAATTCCTTTGTGGGGCGGTGGCTAAGTGATAAATCAGGGACTGTCCCTAGCTTTGGGACAGCCAGCAACCACCATTATTGATTAATAAGCTGTTCTGTCTATTTATGGCCGGCAAGCCTTGATCTCAAATAGCAGTGTGTTGGTTGGTGGGGTTAGTATAATCAGGGTGGTAAGTCTAGACCAAAATGGCTTTTCACTGACATTGAGTAATACATGATTTAAGATCCAACTCAAGGTTTCTGACAGTTATGGCTGCTGGAATTACTCCATTACTGCTGTGTCTGCCAGGATCCCACTTTGTCCTGTCAGAATTCAGAATATAGAATTCAAGCCTAAACAAACATCAGCCTGCAGGAAACCTCCTTACGCGTCATTACGAGGCCCCTCCCACAACAGGAAGTAAATTTTAAGGAAGCAAAGCTTTAAAGAATGTTGCCATTGTGAAGCAGCCACTCACTTTTGAGTTGTATGGTTTTGGGCCATGTTTATACATGATATGAGACGTACTTTTCATGATATTTGCAGATTTTTTTTTCCACCACAGTTACCCTTCAACTAACTTAATTTGTCTGAAGATTCAGACTCATTGAAGTTCAATGATAATCTGTCTGTCAAATGACTTTGTTTGACTACTATTCATTGACTAAATCACTTAGCTATTGCTTGAAACAGTACACTGTCTTGTGACAATGGTAAAGTAAAATAGTTATTGCTAAAAAAAAAAGCATAGAATTTTTTAGCCATCCCTATGAGGTGCAAGAGTAATAGAGAGGAAGTCTGGAACAAGAGAGCAGTTGAGACTAGCTAGTGTGATTGGTGGCTACATATTATGGAAAGCTTTTATGGTGAGAGGCGGTGTAGTGTACTGGGTATATTGACTGTCCAACAGAAGTGGCTCAGCACTAACTACAGGAAGGGGCCGAAATATATTTGAAATTTACAAATTTATAAGTTACAGAGTTACCGAGTCGAAGGACAAGATCGGGACAAACACCAGAAATTTGTTAACCACGCCTTGTTGTTTAACCGCGCCTCTTCCACGGACTACCCTGACCTACCCGTGAGGCTGGTTGTGTGGCTGTATGTGAGTGTGGCTGTGATTCTAGTTTGGTTTGAACGCACCCCTACAGCTAGTTTCGACTGTTAACCAGCATGACTATAGCGCTCACCCTAGCTAGCTCTAGTTAGTTATGTGTAAATAAAATATATAATTCTGTATTATGTATTTACACTATTATTCTAGCTTGCTATAAATTTCCTAAAACAATTCGATGGACATGAAACCTTATGATTTAATATTGGTTAGCTACCTAAATGTGTATTGTTTGTGACTTTCAACATAACAACTTCCATGACTTCCCCCGTCCTATTCAAGTCGTCTGCAAGGGATCTAGTTCGCAAATCGCCAAGTTGGGTCGCGCCGCCATCCTGTGTGTGGTACGAGAAATGTTTAGATCATGCACTTTCTCTAGCTGACCTTGCATCTTGTGGTAATTCATATAGCAGTTTGATTAACCTATTTGCACCAAAGGCGGCTGTGTTTGAACAGCTCAGTGGACCCAGTCAGCATTACCCAAGAATAACAATGAATTTAACAGGTGGTCAGCCAAGTAAAGTGATTGCTAAACTAACCTGAAACAAAAATATTATGGTAGCTAATAGCACCATATGTTTAGAAGTTGTCAGTTATTACAGATGCTTATCAAGACAAGTTGATAAACTAGCTAATATGCCATAAATTCTGTCACAAGTCATGAAATTTCAGCTGTCACTGTGGTGATGACCAGTGTAGTTTACCAAGCAATGATAAATATTACCTGGAGTCCATACTGAGACAAATTTCGTGGCTTAGTGACTGAATAGATTTGTAGCAATGTGTGCATAAACAAATTTTACACAAGTGGGTTTGACGTAATATTGATGTATGACCTTTTTGTGGTTTATACTTTCTCTAAACATTGAAACCCCTAAAGAAATAATTGTGGTATGTGGTTGATGATTTAATAGTCTGAAGCCAGAGAGGGTAACCTGGATTATTGGAATGCTTACTGTATAACATGTTATATTGATGGGTAAAATATTTGGCTATTCCATTCTGGACTACATATTGGCGGGTAAATATTAATTTGGCTTTAATACATTTTCCAAAACGAAATATTTTTTTTACATTGGTAACAGAAAAACACTTTCTGCTGCATATCTTCCAATCCTTGCTCTTATTTCATCAGAGTAGGTCTGATAGGTGCCTTTTCTCTTCTTTTTTTTTTTGCTCCAGTGGTTGCAGAGAGTACCCTTGCCCACAGACTTGTTGGCTGCCTCCTCTATCTGCGATCTAGGCCAGGGAAGTAGTGGCTGGTTAGTGGTCTTTTTGAAATAACTGTACAGAGACATGCTAGCTAGTAACTACAGGAAATACACGGATCACATGGAGGTCAAAGGTTATCAAAACTACTCGGAACAATAACTTAGATCGCTGAACTCGCCAAATTAATTCCCCAGCCAATAAATAGTAACTTTTTCCATGAATATTCTCCACAAGACCTGTTCAGGTGAATGCCACTTTGACAAGATTTCATATATGAAATAATGTATATCGAGACAAGATAATGCATAATTTTTTTACAAAATAGATCCTAGAAGGTCCTGGTAAATACTACATTAATGTTTCAGTCATTCTCGTCTGAAATTGATAAATAGTTGACCTTTGACGAGGATTTTGGCAAGAAGTTGAAATGTTGGGTTAAGTTTTTATTGACAATTTTGGGTGTTCAATAATGTAGAAAAAAATATGTAGTAAGTTGTAAGTGTTATATATCCTTAATGTACTACATTTGACCATTAGCTAAATAGAAATAATCAGTAATAATAATATGGTAAATGTTATTGTAATAAGAAACTCTGTTGAAGTAGGTATTACGTTTGATAATGACTGTGAAGTCAATTCATCTAAATCATATAAAAAAAATTGGTAAATACCCATACAACAATAGCAGAAATACGGATAAAAAATTACATCATTACAAATCTCAATTATGTAAGCAATCAAATTATTAAATATTTCTTTAGACACTCTCATATTAAAATAGCATGCAAGATGAAATAATCTGCTTTTAAAATGTCAGTGTTTAATTATTATATTGAAGTTATTATGTAAATAATTACAATAATTATATAAGAGCTCCTAACATTCTGAACTAAGTAATATACCCAACGAACATTTTGAGATCATTTGATTCTCAGGAGTTGCCATTGCATCTACTTCCGAAAGTAAAATAAATTTATGTCGAGACTGAACATGAACCACATTTGACTGGTAACCATAAATTAGTGTAAAATTCATATCTTCAATAACAAAAATGATTGTAGTAGTTACATTTGATTGTTTAGCAATCAGAATAACCTGCAAGTTAATCAAGTTGTTTCCAATAAAAAGTGATGTTCTAGTAGTGCCTAAGGCATCATCACCATCTAATCCTACTGCTGATTTACCCTGAATTGCAATATTCTGATATCGATTGTTAGTCCCACCAACAAAAATATGCAGAAGTAAAGAACTATTTGAAAATAGTGGAGCTGATAAGACGTAGTCCACAAAGACATTATTATTAGTATTTATATGATATTGCAATAGAGTATATATAGGTTTGTCCTCAATTCTAGTACAATTTATGTCTATATTATTAGAGCATGATATTTCAATATCATTTATATTTCCAAATGTTGAGTATAATACCAGAACTGAAGTAAACATGGTGTTAGACCTTACTGATGGTCTCAACGAAAGTAGTGTTATTACATAGGTTGTTGTATTTTTCGTACTAACACTGGAGCTTCCAACTAAGCTTTGTTTTGTAAAGCCACCTATTGATGTTGAATCGGCTCCTCCCCACTGTAAAACATTACCAACTGCATTGCACAAAATGTATTTTGCCTCCATATTAATCTGTGGCCACATGACTTTTCTCAAATATAGAACATCAACAGATGACAATGTTGATGGCAATCTTGACAATGCAACACAGATGACCATTAAGCATACCCAGAACTAGAAAGTAAAGAGACATTTTAATGTAAAATAAGCATTGAGTTGTTGAATTGTGCCAACATACAATATTTATCTTTAAATACTAAACAAATGGCAAAACCAGGCAAAGCGCCAAGAGTCCTTAGTCTATTCTAAACACCTGCCAAAAACATCAACCTACAGGAAGGTTAGGCTGCAGGCAGGCAGGAGATTGCCACACTCAAATTTTCATAAACCACACCCACTATAACTGAGACCCTGAAACCAATTGAGGAACAGATCTTAATGAATGAAAGGGAATAAATCAACAATTGATGCTTTTAGAACATGGACATAGTACATAATTATCAGGCTTAAAATAGCTAACATTGAAAATGTTCCCAAAATGTTTTCTCAGTTGCAATTTATTTGTGGGGGTAGTTAACTCCAGATTAATTAAGCCACTTGGATATTATGAGCACTTTAGAATAATCTAGAATATCATATCACATATATATATTTTCATTTGCTAATAGCGCTAGTGATATTCAATCAGGCCCTAACTGTGTACAAGTTACAGCTTACAATTTTGGCCATATCTTCGAGTAGTAGATTTTTTAAAACTTGACAATCTTAACGTTAACCGATTAACCTAGCAATTCTAATTAGCAATAGTTCACTGGCAAAGTATCACAGGCTTCAGAACTCGTTTTCTTAATAAAAAAAAAAGGGAAAAAAAGGTTATAGCCTCAGTTAAAAATACTTTCAGTTATTCACGTGACTAAACGGGAAAAGCTTTTACCACAAGCCTCCAAAACATTGCGTATTATCAGTATAGGAAACAATCCTCGTGCCATTAGCTAGCAATGTGATGAAATTCTACAAAACAGCGTATAAATTTAACAATATAATATGTCAGCACTTTGGGGGGAAAGCTTAAATTGTATACTTATAGCTAGTACAAATGGATTTTTTTAATAGTTATTTTTTTTACACAGCAAACATCTATAGCTAGCAAACTACAGTGATTTTGAGGAAAAAAATTGTAGCTACTTTAATAAACATTCATTTGTTTGTTGTTTGTTGTATTTATAATATGTCTTAGGTTATTGGGAGATGTCAAAATATTGAAGATGCAATTAGCTAAACATACTGATGTAATAGAAATTAAAGTATTTGAAAAACAAAAAAAATGTAAAACTTGTAATATAGCTACTAGCGTAAGCCCCCCTCAATTGTCGACCGGTACCTAACGTCGACTTCACCAAATTTAAAGTCGACCACACTTTGTGTCGACCTCGTACCATATACTTTATCAACGCGCCGGTTGACGACCATTACCAAATACTCTGTGTAGTTATAGTGGCAACCCATTGCGAACCACAGCTGTATCGACCTCTACCATATATTCCGCACTTGGTGTCGACCTCTACCAAATTATATATCACCTTTGCGGCGATCTCTACCTAATAAATTAATATCTGCGATGACCACACCCAGCGATGGCCTAAGGGAAGAATGAAGAAGAGATTGTCTGCTGCTGCTAGCAAAAGAAAAAATAGGAATAAAGAAAATCAACCGCCAGGTAGTCGGCGCAAAGCCCATAACCGGCCAGCAAAGCTTTGCACTTGGTCTAACCACTCGATGTTGCAGGCTGCTATGGCGGCAGTGAAGGACGGTTCAATAGGAATCAACATGGCTGCCATAGCGCATGGGGTCCCTCGTACGACGTTAAAGGATAGGTTATCGGGAAGAGTTATACATGGCACCAAAATGGGCCCTAAATCTTACCTCACTAGAGAGGAGGAAAAAGAGCTGGTTGACTTTCTTGTGAACTGCTCCAAGATGGGCTATGGCAAAACTAGAGCTGAAGTTTTGAGGATTGTTGAGGCTGTTATGAAGAAAAAAGGAAGGCTGCTTGGAGATCACCATATCTCTCAAGGTTGGTGGTGTCGTTTTCGTGAGCGATGGCCTGAAATTAGTTTACGCAGAGGAGATTCATTTTCTATGGCCCAGGAAAAAATGACAAGTCGTGAGGTCTTTGAAAATTACTTTGGCTTACTTCAGGAGACTCTGGATAAATATAATTTGAAAGACAAACCATCCCAAATATATAACTGTGACGAATAGGGTATGCCCTTGGAACACAAGCCACCCCGTATAGTGTCAGCCAAAGGAACAAGGAAGGTTCGGTGGATTAGCTCTGGTAATAAAACACAGATAACAATTCTAGTTTGCTGTAATGCAGCTGGTCAAGCAATTCCCCCTATGGTAGTTTTCTCGGGTAAAAGGTTCAACCATGAGTTAAGTAAGGGTGAAGTCCCTGGAACTCTCTACGGAATGTCGGATTCGGGATGGATGGATCAAGAATTGTTTGCTACTTGGTTTTCTAATCATTTTTTGCAACATGCGGTAACTAGTCGCCCATCATTGCTAATGCTTGACGGTCATTCTTCGCACTATACATTAGATCTCATTCAAAGTGCCAAAGATAATGATGTTGTGATATTCTACCTACCGCCTCACACTATAGCTGATAGCCAGCCATTGGACACCAGTTGTTTTGGGCCGCTTATAGCCTATTGGTCAGAAGCCTGTCGAAAATACATGTTCAAAAATCCAGGTAGAGTAGTGTCAAAGTTTCAATTTTCACAATTATTTTCTGGTGCCTGGTCAAAAGGAATGTCTAATAGCAACATTACCATGGGCTTTCGCAACACTGGAATCTATCCGTTTAGTCGTGATGCACTTCTCAAAAAATTGCCAACATCTGAAGTATTTCATTCAGATGTGAGGATGAAATTCCTGATGGAACTTCTGATGATATTGTAACTGCAGAGAAAGAGACAGATGATGAGGATGAAGTTCTTGATGAGGATGGAATTCCTTCTGGTTTTTCTGGTGATGCTGAGAAGGAGAGTTCACAAACTAATGACCATGCTAATGGTGTAATCAGTCCCAGTTTTTGCACCGGAAAGTATCAAATTATTTCAAACCCGGCTGGAAAATGGTTTCAATGTGTTTGAAGATAGTGAGTATGTCGCATGGCTTCAGCTCTATCATCCTGATTGTGCTCCTGCTCCTTCACTTGCAGCTTCATTCTCCTATGTGTCTCCACAACAGTCAATGAGTCCATCAATTTCGGAAAATTCACATTGTTATAACCCAACTAGCAAGTCTTCCTTGAGCAGCAAGTCTCTGTGTATCCCTGAAGCTCAGTCTGTATCATATGAGTCAGACACTGGATCTCGTAAGTATAGCGAATTCTTGTATTTTTTGTCAAACCTTGTTGATGATACATATGCACACAAATGCTCAAGTGTTGATCTATTTGAAGATACTGAGTATTAGTCATTTTAATATTGTAATTAAGAAGGTGTTTCACACTTAGGTGACGTGGTAAGCATAACAAGTGCTGTCACTCCAACTCGTTCCAGTAGGAGCATGCTTGCAGAGTCTTCTCCAAGATCCCCTCAACCTCAGTCTGTACCATATGTGTCAGATGCTGGATCTCGTAAGTATAGCTATTTGTATTGTTTATTTACTGCTCCAAACTTTGAATCGTGGATAGATGTGCATGCATGTGTACACACACACAAATGTGCATCCATAAATGCACATACAAAGTACACACATGCACTTACATGTCATTAGTGGCAGATTTTGAATTTTAAAATGAAATTTGGTAACCTGTGTATTAGAGTCGCATAACTTTGTTTTTTATTTGTAATTGTAGCTAGTTACTTGTTGCTCGTATGTGTTTTCTTAATCTATAATGCTCCAGAAGTTCCTGGTTAGAAGATATTGGGAACATATATCATGACTAGGGCTGCACATAGAAAACGAAGCTAGGAGGGGCGAAATAGTGTTTTTGAGTTTGTAGGAGGAGCAATGAGTACTAGGGGGATCCCCCTTAAATCTTAATTGCTGCATTCAAAGGGGGTTTTACTGCAACTAACCCCTATGAATCTACCACTGGATATATTGCGAGCTACTGAGTATTTTGTTGTTTTAATGAAGGTATTTTACACTTAGGTGACATGGTAAGCGTAACAAGCGCTGTTACTCCAAGTCGTTCCAGTCGGATCATGCTTGCAGAGTTTTCTCTAAGATTCCCTCAAGCTCCCCGTAAGTGTATAACGATTTGTATGGTTAGTGATTCTTCGATGCAAATCTAAAATATGTTGGTACAGTTTGCAGTGCTTTGTTTAGAATTAAAATCCCTTTGTGATACTATTAAAGCAATTATTAGTGGTGTTGTTGTTGTTGTTATTAAGTCCAATGAAATTTGAGTTACAATATTATGGATTGGTCCAACAAGTGACCCAGTGCCAGAATACCTTTATAGCAACACTGTATACTACCCACTTGACGTTCTCCTAGTCTGGCATAGCCAGACCCTTTACCCAACCGTTACACGGGGAAAGGGTCTGGGAACATGCCTATACCAAATCTGTTCTGGCAGAATGGTGATGTAGTCAGTGCCCGGCCACACCCAATCCCCACTCCAATATTATGCTTACGCATAGCACACAAATTTAGCTGACAGAAGCATGGCTAGTTTGGTGTCTGTCTACTGCATTGGTAGTGGAGATGATCTATCTCAAAAGTCCTCCAAAAATAGGAGAAACCTTGGATCTGATTCCATTGGTGACCCTGCTCCAAAAAGGAAGCCCTACCTGAATGCGTATCTTTCCTGAATAATAATTGCAAGGTCTCTCCATTGATGATATTACAATTTATCAGAGAACCCAGGAAAAGCTTCAGAAACTTGTGGAGCATCATTTGCATTTCTCTGCAAAGCTATAACGAGTTGTAAATGCGTAGGAATTCAATTTGC
>WLWD01002246.1_pt1 | contig 51823 bp, 39 predicted proteins | sample 6712731 | NCBI WGS metagenome assembly WLWD01 (sample SAMN12718690, study PRJNA576275) | sponge metagenome | isolation source: marine sponge | host: Mycale hentscheli | place: New Zealand: South Island, Marlborough, Capsize Point | collected 2014-11-01
CTGACTCATGTAATAAGTATTATATATATTATACACCAATAGATTTTTGTATTCAACTTCATTAAATCAATATTGTATTATGGTAAAGCATACACATCAAAATACATCAATGCATTTTTACTTCATTATTTACTATAATAAAGTTAAATAGTCTAAAGAAGTCTTTAATAAAAATAGCACTGTCAACTGTAAAGAATTCCAATGATAATGTTTTATCTGTTTTATCAAATAGTGTAAAGTAAAATAACACTATGTTCATTCAATTGGCTGTATATTTTATACAAATAAAATTAAAATTCTAAATCAACTATGGATATTATTACCATAGGAATACAGACAGGCTCATAGGCAGTATACACAAAAACAATTGTTACCAATATTAGATTATGATATGCTGCAAAATAGATAAAAAACTATGGTACATAGTCTGACTGTTGTAAAATGTGCAAGCAGAATACACGCATGCTTATATTAGTCAATACATGTTAACAAAATTTTACTCCATAGAATAAGGTTAATCTTAATGAATCATGCAAAATGTATAGGAAGAACATACATGTTTAGATGTATGCACATATGAAACTCACTTGTATATTATATACAACACACAATCGTTTGAATTGGCTGTCTACCTATATGTACAAAACTAAATGAACTATCACATTGTATAAAATTATATGAGCAATAAGTTACCATACAAGTTAATTGTGCAGCTATGTTAAAATTATATGTTAAGTGGTGGTTTGCATTAGTCTGTCTTTATAGGTCATTGATAAATAGCCAGGGTTTTCCCCTTTTAAATAGAGTGACCAAATATTTCTAATCAACTACTTTTTTTTAATGTTAAGTTAGTTTATTACTAATTTTATTCGAGGAAACCTTTCTGCTACTACTTCACGTGTAGGAAAGGAATGGGCTGTCCAAAAAAATTGGTCGGACACCAGTTTTTATTCACACATTTCAATTATTGGCTGTGGTGTATTTTGTAGCCATATTTAGTGTCAAGTTCTCTCTAAAAGCTCACTTACTCCACAGGAATGCTAAACTAGACCAAAACCACTGAATTGTGCGTATTTGATAACCTTTTACTTAAACTTTTTTTATGGACAGTTTTTTCAAAGGTGATTTGAACGACACAAACTAAGCATATGAAACAGAAGAACTTCACAAAGAACTTAACAAGTGTAATTAGAAACAGCACAATCTCTGTGAATCTAACTTTTATACACACACGTCAGTCATATTTGCCCAGTTCTACAGCTTCATGAAGAAGCCAAAGCAAATATCATACTTTAGTTTAGCCCATAATTGAAGTCTGCTAATAATTGGGGACTTATGCTAACCATATCATATAAACACCATACAGCTATAGTGATAGAATTGAGTGTAGTTTACAGTGACTAAAGTAATTTTTAATTAATTTATCATCCTTTTATTTCAGTAGCTTACATTTTCTTCTTCACTCCTCGATTGTTCTTTTTCTTCCTGTAAAATTATATATACTTATATAGATTTTTTTTATCAAATTACACAGATTAATAAAAAATTTAATGAGTTTACTAAGTTATTTTGCATCGAATATTAATACACTTCTACTTCTTTATATTCATAATTACATAATAGAGTTAGACAATCTATGCATTTGCCCACCATTGGGAAAATTCCAATTGAATACAGACATGTTATAGGCAGCAAAAACAAATACTATTGTTTCAAATATTTGATAGTATAGAACAAAAATTGTCAAATGCAGAGGATCCTCTAATGGTGAAATAACGTTAAGGTCACGTAAAATGTACAGAGTACAGAAATAATAATAAATAATGCAGAATTTTAATACAATAAAAACAAACCTATGAACTTAACAAGCATACGTATTCGTACATATTACAAATAATACTCACCATTATACATATAGCTCCTGATGGCTTAAATAGGCGGCTCTCCTATATATAAACTAAACTTAATGGACTATTGTATATTGCAATGTATAAACTTATAGACCATGTGATTTCTTCTTTATCTGTTTTTAGTACAGCTGTCTGTCACTATGACTTACTTTTTGTTCTATTTTCATAAGTTCTTTGTTTCTATCCTGCATATTGAAAATATAATCATAGCATAACAGAATAAAATTATAATGTGCATTTCATATATGCTGAGAAAGATTTAACTCCATGGATATGTCAAAAAATATTACTATTTCATTATTTCTGACTGAGTAGACTTATAAAATTATCATGCCAGGCACAAATATTAGCTGTCTTTGAAATCTGTTAACTTCAACTTCAAATTACTCAGCCTGTGGTAATCAAATGTCATGGATACAATATATTGACATGGTACAATTGGTACTCACCTTTGTCTTTATAGAATGTAATTTCACCAATTGACTGTTTGTCTATAGGAATACAAAAAATATTGAAGAACATAAAGAGTTACGTGTGGACTCATGCTTGCCTTTTTGACCTGATAATAATAGAAACAATTATTTCGAGCATATCTGAATTAATAAATCTTGGCGTAAATGTTGTAGTAAACTTCTGCATGTGCACATTTTCAAATCTCTAAAGAGTTGTAGCTAAGCAAGCTTTAACACCAGTGACGGCCAAATTTTTTATTTTACATTTTTATGAAAGAATTGTGAAAGAGAGGTTAAATCTAATGAGTAAAAGAGGAGGAAGAAACTGTGAATTATAAACCGTGAAATAAAAAATTTCACATATTATTAAAGAATGAAAATTCCACTGATCTTTTGAGAATGAAACATTGGCATAACAGTAATCATTAACAGTTACAAACAGAATTGAAGTGTTCATTTGTCTATTCGTTGTCATAGCTCTGTGGTAGAGCATTAAACAAGTGGCCCCTTGGTTCAAAATCACTAACAGCCCAACATTTATACATTCTGCATTGCGTAAAAAAAGTAGCCTGCATAAACAGAGAGAATACATTTAATGAGCTAGTTAGTAGCTAAATATTCCATTTATTTTGACACTTTACAAAATAGCTGTTGTATCTCTAGTTACTATTGATTACTTATTGTGACAAAGTATAATCAGAAGCCACTACCAAGCTACCTGTTAAGAGACATTGATTAACAAATCCTTAGACTCACATTGTGGTTCTGTTTTTCTAGAGTCTGGTGTTTGATCTTAAAGATGTTACTTTTGTGTTTGACTATCTTCTTTGCTTTGGCGATTTTGTTATGTTTCATATTTTTTGCAAACTTCTTATTTCCGGTCATCTTCTTGTGTTGAGCTGAATTCAAAAATGATCATTATAATCATTTTATATTTTGCCAACAAATTACATGGAATTAAGAAATGAATTACCTTTTGTAGATTGTTGCCATTTGTTTACAGATTTGATTAATAATACCACATACAATGGAGGATGGAGAAGTACGAGAATAAATAGAATTGTAAATAAGTCCATGGCTGAGTGCTATATATAAAATTTAGTGAGTTGTAAATTCTAAAAGTATCAAATAGTGGAATTGAAATGCCTAATGTAGTCTCTTAGTGTGTACCAATACAATTCTGAATTGTACAAAATGTTCGAAACTATTTTCTTAAAAGACATACCTGTTGAACATCATCTAGTATGAAGTGCAATTCTATTGGAAATAGTTCATGTTCTCTCCAGAATGGTAATACTATAATATTTCAATATAAACACTATGTGGTACATGTTCCAATATTTGGAAATATTTTTACCAGCACTTGAGTCTAATTTCAAATTGTAGAAGCTCTCCAAAAATACGTCTGAGATTACTAATGAAGTATTCAAGGAAAGTGAAGCTTTGGGTTTTGCCTGCCTAACTGCACACAAATTATTGAATTATAATGAAATTTTGCTATTTAAGTGTAAGCTATTATATATCTTACTTGAAGAATCCCAAGCGTAACATTCCCTTGAATCAGATAGTAAAACCAAAGTAAATATGAGCATTGCATAGATAATATTAACATAACTTAGAGTAGTCGTCGTCATTATCACAACTGAAATAATTGTTGTAATGCCAATTTTCTTAACTGTCGTTGTGATAACGCTTAGCGTGAAACGCTCCAGCTTTAAACGCTATTGAGCTAGCACAGTGCGTTGTTTGTCGCGCTGGCCATTACAGGACAAGAGGAGAAAGAAAGGGTCAGGTCGATTTCACTATGAGATTGATGAATAGGCGAGTAAATAGGTAAGCTGGGGCAGCCGAGTCCTCTCCACTCTTTGAACTTAATTTCCTCGAGAATTGTCTAGTAACCGCATGGGTGGCGGAACCAGCCAGCAGACCCAGCAATTGCCCGGTGTCACGGAAATATTAGTATCCTTTAAATTTGGGTACCCCCGGTACCCATATTTCCGTAAATGTTGGTACCCCACCCCCCTATAAATGTATGTACCCTCATGCATGGCGAACCAAAGAAAGTAGCGGTGGTGGTGAAGGTAGGTTTGCTTTTTCCGACATATACACCTACTTACTATGGTAGCTATCCAGACTGGCTTGACAAGAGTGGAAAGAGTGTGCTTAGGCGGTGGTCAAAGTACTTCCAGATTAAAGTAAACTCATAGTAAACTCATAATAAACTCATAGTAACCCACATTCTTAGTTATAACTAGGCTAGGTAGCTCATTGATTAATGCTAAAAACAACCACTAGTGGTATCACTAAATAATTTTTAAGGTATGAATAAGTGTATTTATATTCTGTTGCTTGTAGCTATGTCTGACACTGTATACTTACTAAATATGGTATTACTGTTTGCGTGCGTTTGTCTGTATGCCATGCTCCGATTATGGAGATAACGGACAATTAACCCATTGATTAGGCATGAATTTACTGAGAACGATGATTTAAGACCTTTTAATAATGCTAATTTTTTTAAATTTAGGGATGATTTTTGAGAAAATGCAAAGCTTTCAGCTCTGCGTTGGTATTGGCTTTGTGGGTAATGCCCCCTATCGTCATGTCATAATTACATGAGCAAATAATTTCTTGCAGCCAGGTTTCCAAGAAATCGTCTCATCGGTGGAAATGTTTTTCTTGTAAATACTGAATATGATTAAGATAACACAATATTGCAAGAATAGGGAATGTTAAAATATTACATCTAATTTCAGTTTTGCCTTCACATGTGCTGAGGATTTGCTACATTTACACAAATATATAAATAATGTATTAATCTATAAAGCAATTAATGTAGTTGGACAAATAATATCTATTTTCTGAAACAATAACATAATTTTGAGCTAGTTTAATGGCATTATTAATCTCACAGAGCTGTCATGCACTTCATTACAACTTGAAGCCACTCCTGTCAGCATTATATTACTACCTATGTATTAGTAAAATAAATGATTGTGTAAAGTAGAGATGGTTAAGTTTATTCTTCTTTTGTTCAGGCAATTTATACACTATCTGAAAGACATTGACATAGACAATATTAGTCTATTATCATTGTACTCAGATCTATCAACAAACATGTTCTAACATAAGAATTTAAATAAACTGAATTTGTCAACATTTATCCAGAAAACAATTTTACTGAAGTACTTATGACAGCATAGGTGCCCTCATAAGTACATAAAGATAAGACTAGCTCACATTTAGCTTGATCATAGTGAGAAAATGAATATAATGATGGTTGTTTATTCATATGGATGTAAAACTATGACTAACCATTGGTTGTTTCTGCTACTGGTACACGCCATTGATGTATAATGTAGTTACTTGAGTACTGTCTGGATAGAGTGTAGTATATTCCACTATCTGAAATAAAGTATTGAGACATTCCAAGTCAATTTAAACATTTTATAATTGTCAATATTAAGCTAAAGCACCACAAATAATGTGACTGACATAACTTACAGATATTCTTACCTCTTTGTACTTCCCATCTATATTTGAGATAACTTTTAATGTAGTATCTTCGGAACCGTTAGTGAATAAACATTTGAGCATGCTGCTCTGCAAAACATAACCACAACAAGTATAAAATTGTCCTGTATGCAATTCTACAATTATTACAATACATCAAACTTGCTTAAATTATATCTTAATATTATATGACACTATAAATGATTCAGTTATTCTCGGCTGAAATAATTATAATAATAGGAATTTTTTACTGTTCATTATATCCTGGAGGGTGATTTGCATGCAGCATGGACAGCCAGCATCCTGGAAGCTCTAAACCTATGTCTCTATTAAACTTGTTGTTGTCAGGTATCATTTGTATGTGTAGAGCTTCCTTGATCTTCAACTCACGATTCATACTGGCTCTGTCTACAACTCTTACCTCTTCCCATTTAATGGGGTGATGCTGCTGCCAACCTTCCATCACCTCTCTTACAAGTATCCTGATGTTCTTTTACTCTCTGCTCAAGCCTTCTAGTTGTTTCATCTATGTATACTTTACCACAACTGCGGGGTATACTGTACACTAATGGATGACTCAGTGGTAATAGGTATAGTATCTTTGACTTTAGTAAGATGTGATCTTAGTGTCTTACCCGACTTAAATGCTGTTTTGATGTCAAAGTCTCTACACACTCTCTGAATAATCCTGCTATGTACGGAATAGTAAGAATCAAACCTTTCTCTTGCTCAGTATTTGTGTGATCTTTAGAAGGTAACTCTTTAGAGCCTGTCCTAATGGTTGCGTTGTCATAACCATTACTTTGTGTAGGTGTTTCTCTTCTTCCTTCAAGTTTTCACTCATATTAGTTACCCTCCTAGCTCTCTGATACAAGTATTTCACTACTCCTCTCTTTACAAGATTAGGATGATGAGACTTAAAGTGAAGGTAGCTATCTGTGTGTGTAGGTTTTCTGTACACAGTGGATGTAAGCATACCATCACTCTCTCTCTTTAATAAGCAATCCAAAAAAGGTAGCTTGCTATCTTCTGATTCCATGGTAGGTCTTACAGAGTTTAAATGGTCCAACAAATGTTTTTCACTTCCTTTCTTAACTATGCAAATGGTGTTATCTACATATCTCTTCCATAATACAAGTTTAACTGGAGCTGAGTTTAAATCTTCTTCCTCAAAGAATTCCATGTACAAGCTGGCCACAACTGCGGAAACAGGAGAACCAATGGCTGCTCCATCTACTTGTTCACAACAGTTCCTGTTGTACCTCAAGTACTGTAAGTTTACCTAAGGCAGACCTCTAATAATTCTGTGATGCACTCAGGAGATAGACATGTTCTCTCATCTAGACTTTCAGCCGCTTCGTAATAACGCCGAATAGTATCTGGTGTGCAGAGCTGTATCTCCGTCCCAGACAGGTCTTCATTCTTCAAATTTGGCTTGCTGGAGTCCTCTGTTAGTGCTCATTCTACCTGTAGTAACATTGGGAGAGCCATCAGCAACCGAGTCAGCACCCCCAGCTCCATCTCAACGAAGCACCTTTTCGGACATGGGTCACTGTCACTTTGTGGCGAGAAAATGCTAGAGAGCCTGGCTTCACCGACAGCCTGTGGTGCACCCCTCTCTTGATGGGGTCCTGCAACTACCCTTACATGATTGGAACTGTATAGCCAGCACATCACATTCTGTTGTCAGTCCAAAGGTCACCTCACACACACACATTCACAACTTGCTTTTCACATTGTATATTGAGTTGTTGTATAGCTACAGAATAAAAACAAAACAAAAAAACAAACAAAAAAACAAAACAAAAAAAAACAAAAAAACAACTTGTAGCACTGAAGTAAAAGCCCAAAGTACCACAGTACACAGAAAACGAAAAATAAAGACAGCAAAAACAGTAAATTTGCAGTTACAAGCCTTGAAGCCAAGCACTTGTCCACTCACCTGCATGGCACTTATTACTTTAATCTATCATCATCTCTTCCCCTTAGGAATTAAACCTCTAGAATGACATCTAAACCAGACCGCTTTCAACTATGTGAGCCTTTAGGTAATTTGAAATGAGCAATTAGACACGCAAACTTTCACTTCAGACTATGGTAAATGCTCTAAAGCTTACCTTTACTATAGTTCAACGTTTCCATCTGGTTTTTCATCCTCTGCCTTCCACTAGCCCTACCAGTCCACCCAGCTGTGGTTGGACATTTGCTGGGGTGCAAATTCTAGTCCTTTTTTCTTGAAACAGTAATGGTCCAGGTGGGACTTCGGGTGCCCACACCATTTGCTTTGAGGAAAGACCTGTTCTCCTGTGAGTTCTTAGCCCCTGCTCCAGCAGCTTTACTTGCACGGCTCATAGTGCCTGCTTAATGCACAGATATCCTGGCTCTCTGCCAGGTGCATGAGACCACATAGCATAGCAGCAACAGAATTTGCATTTTTTGGAGGGGGTGAGTAAGGAATGGAACATTATAAATATTTTTATGGAAGAGATAGCGCAGCTTATGATGTCAGCATCAATATGTTCAGACACTGTAGGAACATCTGTCAGAATGCTAAGAGAGATTAGTTTTCTACCAAAAAAATTTTTTTTTACTGGACTACTATTACTATTTTGTACACATGGAAATACAGTCAGTATAGTTACAGTCGTATATAAGGTGTAGAAATAAGGTGTTTCTATTCTGCTGGACCAATTAAAAGTATTGTTTCTATTTTATCTCTAGTTTATTTTTTGTTGTTGTTTTTTTTGTTTGTTTTTTCCTTGCTATTTTTGGTACTTCTTATTGCTCATAAAATTTTGCAATGGACTAGATAGTTAGGTAATTATAATTCATAGATTTTTGTTGACTAATTTATGATGTTAGGAAATGCAATGCTGAAGTTCACTGGACAGCAGTTATTTATATTCATAATTGCATCACTTCTACAATCCATTGATGCTGCAACTGCTTCAAAGCCAAACATTGTAATGGTTGTAGTCGATGACTGGGGATACGCAGATGTAGGATTTCGCAATCCCAACATTGTTACTCCAAACTTTCAAGATTTAGTCAAGCAAGGGCTGATACTGGATCGCCACTATGTCTACAAGGTGTGTTCTCCTTCTCGAGCATCTTTGCTCACTGGTCGCTGGCCTCATCATGTTCACCAGTTCAATATATGTGAAAACATGGAGTACGGCGTGAACCTTCATATGACCATGATTCCAGCTAAGTTGAAGACAGCTGGCTACAAGACTCACATAATCGGGAAATGGCACATGGGTTTCTATGACCCTTCCTATATTCCCATTAAAAGAGGATTCGATACATCATCTGGATATTTGGGCGGTGGTAATGGCTACATGAATCAATGGAGGATCTGCGCTGTGGATTTCTGGAAGAACGGTCAAGAAGACACTCGCAATGGGACCTACGATGCTTACATTTATCGTGATGATTTGACTAATACATTTGCAAATCACAGAGCATCTGAGCCGCTATTTTTATATCTTTCATTGCACAATGTCCATCTCCCGTTACAGGTACCGAAAACTTGGCTGGATCTGTATCCAGTCAATAGCACTTGCTCCATGCGGCGTATGTATCAAGCTATGGTTAGTGTTGCCGATAATTTAATTGGACATGTAGTGCAACTCTTGAAGGAGAAGCACATGTGGGACAACAGTTTGTTCATAGTTACAGCAGATAATGGTGGCGAGAAATGCACAGCCAGCAATTATCCCTTGAAAGGTACTAAAGGGACATTTTTTGAAGGTGGAGTTCGAGCTCTGGCCTTCGCTAGCGGAGGACTCATACCAGAGAACATGCGAGGGAAATCTACTGATGGCTTTATACACATTGCTGACTGGTTCACTACATTCTGTAAGCTTGCTGGAGTAGATCCTGATGACTCAGGAACTGGGAAGTTCCCTGTAGATGGCTTAGATGTGTGGCCAATAATCACAGGAGCCAATAGCACTTCCCCCACGAAGAGATAATCCTCGGATACAACCTGAAAGGCTCAGGTGCACTTATTTATGGAAAGTATAAGTTAATAGTGGGTAAGCAATCAACTAAATGTGCCTCTCTTCAGTGGACTCCATTAAACTACCCCTGCAGTGAAGGACCCACTGGAGAAAATTGCAATCCTTATTGTCTGTATGATATTATTAGTGATCCTATGGAGAAACAAAACCTTGCCAATAGTGAACCCCAATTGCTACAGGAGATGCTGGAGAGATACAATGCACATGATAAGGAGCCTCTAAGTGAAGAACAAAGACGCTACAACAAGTGCATCTGCAATGTTCCACGGTTCAAGGGTACATGTCAATACATGAAAGATAAAGGAGGTTACTGGCGTCCATGGAAGCAGCAAATAGTTCTACAACTTTTTATATTAGCTTCTGGTGACTGAATTGGTATTATTCATTTCATTCATTTCATTCTTCATTGAATCATATGAATTTGGGCCCCATCATTTATATAATTCACTACGCATCAGTTTTTAGTCTTTTGCATTTTTATTACTGTTGTTTTGGTTAGTCATTTACATTTTAGTTTTAGTTATAGTTTTTTTTGACAAAAAATATTTCAAGATTAATTTTAGTTTTTCAGTAGCGAAGACTACAATATTTTAGTTTTAGCTTTGGTTATTCCAATGCAATTCTGGTTTTAGTTTTCAAATGTACTAACTTCCATTTTAGTTTTAATTTTGGTTTTTTAGAATTCAAATTTTTTTTTAATTCTTTTTTTTATTTTTTAATTCAATCATCAATTTTAGGGTTTTGCTTCCTGGGACTATCACTAGTCATTCCTCTTCTTTCAACAATGTCACTAGAAATGGTTAGCTATATTTTTAGTTTGGATTAAAAAATAATTTTGGTTTTAGTTTTTATTCATCAGCTTTATAGTTTTCATTCATCAGCTTTGTGACTTCTTGTTTTACTATCATCCTCATGTGAAATTTAGTTTTGATTGGTTTACTAAAATGTTTTAGGTGTAACTAAAATTTGTTTTAGTTGTAGTTTTAATTAACAAAAACAACATTGATTTTTATAAGACAAAAAATGTTTTTTAAGATTGTATGGAGTGTAGTTGAGTATGGAAAGCCATTGTGGACAAAACTATACACCAATTACCATTTAATCTATCATTAAAACCTCTATCAAATTTCATACAGCCATTCTTCATGTCAATGTTTCAACCACTATATTTCATCAAACTTTATATCAAATACTAAACACAACACCAGACATATCAAATACCAGACACATCATCAAACTTTATATCAAATACCAAACACATCACCAAACTTCATATCAAATACCAAACACAACACCAAAATTCATATCATATACCAACACACACCAAGCTTTATAAATACCAAACACGTCCCCAAACTTCACATCATATTATACCAACTCACACCAAACTTTAGCTATAGCAAATATCAAACACATCAACTAACCTCATATCAATTACCAAATATATCACCAAACTTTACCAAAAACATTCATATCAAATACACAATGACATGGATTTAAATGTCCAAACAGATCCCGCTCATATCTGTAAAGCCAGTTCTTGATGTTTATAATGGTGCTGAATCTAACCAAAAACAAACTTCATATAAAAAAGCTGATCTATTATTATATACAAAGTATTATTATAATGAAACTCACCTTGGGTGAAGCACCATGTGGACGTGTCAGAATATAAGCGTTGTGAACAAAAACCCTTTACCAGTTGTAGTTAGTTGGGGATGTTGTAGGGAGACAAAATAAATTTGATGTAACCAAAATGCAAATGTTTATGTCTAGGTGATAAACAGTAGGTAATGTACTTATGAATAGACTAGCAAACTATTTGAACTACACTTCACTAATAATTGTCAATAGGTTTAGCTAAAAACTCTACTTGTTGCATTATAAATTAGCTATGAAGTGAATCTCATGGCATTAGTTTTCTAAACATAAACAGCCGCTTATTCATATACACAAGTATACTCCAGAATCATGAGGACGCAAATTGTATTGAAATATTTTAGCTACTGGACATGACCATGCTGTAAATATGTACCTATGAAGAGTTGTTGGCATTTCTTTCAGAAATGCTTAGCTATAGCTAGGTGGCTAGCTAGCTATCTGAACGAATTAAGAATTTTACTAGATGTATGAAGCTAGCTAATTGTGAGTAGATGCATAGTTCACATATACAAGGTATTAAATGGTGGAAAGGCAATATGTATATAGCTATATAGCTAGCAAGCTAATAACTAGCTAGCTATATGACTCTTTTTAAGCAAGCAAGAAATTCAGCAAGCATGCCAGCAAGCAAAATGTATTAGTATTTAATTTGAGTAGCTAGTATAAAAACGGAAATTTAGTGATGGGAAGCACAGGCTCTTGACTCCTTTTGTTCAATTGTTTCATCTCATTGTTAGCTAATTATAATTAATAATAATAATAATAATAATAATAATAATAATAACAACAACAACAACAACAACAATAATAATAATAATAATAATTACTACTATTGCTATTATTATTATTATCATTATTATTATTATTATTATTATTATTAGCAAGACACATTAATGTCATATGTGACAATACTCAGCATGCGCCAAGTAAACTATAATAAAGAAGTGTGTACCAACTAACATCTAGTATACTTGTCTCTGTATTGCGCGGGTAGTGGATTCTTCTGTACGAGTTTTTTAAGCTGGAGGTGGTGTTCGAACCCTGTACGCAGGCAGGTTTGATGTCTCGTCTGTACGCTGAATGTGACAATCTTCTGGATGCAATACAAATTGCTTTGGAACAGATCAATAATAGTATTCTCTGGGACACCGGTGACTTTGATGGTGCTATCATTCAACTGGAAACTGTAAGCCAGAGCCTCGCTTGGGTTCAACCACTCTTTGAAGATTCAGCTAACTTTATGAGTCTGATGTCAACAGTAACAGATATGATTAGTTATTTAATGGACAGCCACGATCGATGTTATCGTAACAACACTACTGGTAGACCTCTGAATATTTCCAAAGTACAGCTGTCTGCCTTGTTAGAGCTAGAGTTCACTCAAGTTGAAATAGCTAAAATATTTGGCTGTTCTTCTAAAACTATTCATAGAAGAGTACTCCAGTTCGGATTAGATCAATTTACTAGCTATAGTGCCATTTCTGATGAGAAATTAGACGAAGTAGTGTTAAATTTTGTATCCAACTTCCCTACTTCTGGCCAGAAACAATTAGCTGGACATCTGACTTCTTTGGGCTACCGTATTCAGAGGTATAGAATCTGAGATAGTTTATATCGGGTTGATCCTTGGGGAGTACAGATTAGAAGTCGTCGACTGTTTCATCGTAGAAAATACAAAGTGGCTGGCACCAATAGCTTGTGGCACATTGATGGCAACCATAAACTTATACGATGGCGAATTGTTGTCCACGGGGGTATAGATGGCTTTTCAAGGATACCGGTATATTTAGTAGCTTCTTCCAACAATAGATCTTGTACAGTTCTTGGTCATTTTTTAGTTGCTGTGGAAAGTACGGTTTGCCTTCCAGAGTCAGAGGTGATAGAGTAGGTGAAAATGTGGCTGTTTCAGAGTATATGCTAAGGCATCCCCGAAGAGGAACAGGTAGAGGTAGCTTTATTGCTGGGAGCAGTGTGCACAATCAAAGGATAGAGCGTTTGTGGCGAGGTGTGTTTTCTTCTTGCCTTGCTCCTCTGTATAACCTGTTTTATGATCTGGAAGATGAAGGACTCCTAGACCCATCTGATGAAATAGATTTGTTTTGCCTCCACTTTGTTTTTTTGCCGAGAATTAACCAACTTTTGGAATCATTCAGAGCTGCTTATCGTCGTCATAAATTGAGAACAGAACATAGTCGGTCTCCCATGCAACTCTGGATCAGTGGGATCATGACCACATCTGATGTGACTGCGTGTGTACTCCAATACATTGCAAGTATTCAGTCCTTCACAAAACTGGTCCAGTTCTGGCTTCACCTTCAGCAAGACTTGTGCCTTCAATGTGTCAATGATACCGGTTTTATCAGCCATTACCAGCCATTACGAGTGTGAACAAAGGCTTTCTATATCCTGTTTCAAGAAGAGCCGATTCATGATCTGGATTCTTGAACAATTCTCTCAGTGTCTCCTTGGTCTCAACTGATTCCAGCTAAAAGTTGTGGTAAATACATCATGTTGTGAAATTTTGAGGTGGCCAAGTTTTTCAGCAACACCATACATGTATAAATAGACATGGCCAAAACATCACACAGCTTGACCAAAAAAACAAACAAAAAAAAACAAAAAAACAAACAAACAACTAACATAACCTCAGTGAGGTAGGGTGTCTACTCTATACCACAGGCTCCTCCTCTGATTCTTCAGGAGCATTTCACAGGTTAAATTTCCAAGGATGATACGGGTAAGGAGCGATAAACTAACAGTTTTAGTTTAAACTGGTCGCCATTCCAAAGTACGCTTCATTCAAAATGCTCTAATGTACCAGACCTCTAGTAGATATAGCATTACGTTGTATTCTCTTAGTGACTTGACTATTGTAAATAATAAATGCATAAATCAACGAATAAGTCAATCAATAAAGAAATTAATAATAAAACACACATCAAACAAATCAATGCATAACTTTCAAATAAAAATTCAATTAGTCAATAATTGGTAAGAACACTATCATAGCTCAACTATTTCGGAAAACATAGTTGCTGGAGTAAGGGACTTCAATAAAGAACTAGAGCATTAAAAGTGTAAACCCTCAGCGCCAAATTAGAAAATTTGCTAACTATGTCACTACCGGTTGAACAAAAAATTCTTAAGCTCCAGTATTATAACAAAATATGGTTTGCTCTTTTCATGTGCAATTATGGCTCAGTGTGGACAATATGGCTTTTCAGCAACCAATGAAGTCCTTGTCCGGTTACCATAGCAATAATTGGGCTTTCCAACATGCAAATTACACTAACACGATACACCAAGGTGAGCGAACATCTGCACAAGAACTGGAGAAGTATAAAAAAAGAAAGGAAGTTTGCGCTGCTACACTACTTCTCCTGGTGGCATGTACAAATTGCCTATAGGAGTGATCAGGGCAAAGTAGCTGTTAGAGCTTTATTAACCCACAGTGCACATGTATGGCAGAATATATTAGTCTCTTTGTCATTCACTCATTCATTCCTGTCACTGGTCTAAAGCGAATCTCGAAGATGGCAGACTTTTATGCTCTAGAGAAGAGGAACTCCAACTAGATGACGATTTAGTACAAGGACAGTACAACACCAAGTCAGTGGAATAGACCTCGAAATGGAATGAGGCTAACTTCATTGTTATTGCAGAGAAAGTCCTTACTAATTAAGTTTGTTTGTGTGTATAATGAAATGCTCAAAACCTAGGAATATTTGACAGCCATCTAAGCAGTACCATGCTAACTCATCTGCACCTGGTTGGCCCGGGACCTATCTTAGTGGTGGCTAAATTTTAATCACACAAGTCTACTCCAAATGGGAAAGTCCCTTTCTCTAAAGTGGTTTAACAGAGGAACTGACACACAGATGTAAGTGAGGTGGTATCATCTTGCATTATATCATGTATGAGACTCAGGCTGCACAACCCTCATCCCTTATCAGAAGCATTAACTTTTCTTTTACCAGGTAAATATAACTAGCACACCAAAAGGAAAAACTCAAAAGCGGATCAGTAATGTCAATTGGAAACTCTCTTGCACAATCAGACTCCATCCCTTTCTCACACCTTCCAGCCACCACTATCAGCTGGCCGGGTCAGCTGCAATCTGCTAACCCAGCCCAATATAGTCAATTTGCATCTCAAGCAAATATACCCCTTATCCCTTTTCTTAGGCATTGTGCCTGGCCGACTAAATGACCCTCACCAAACTACAGCTACTTACTGCCAATATAATTTTTAATTAATAATTATAAGGTAAGTAAAAAACAATGGCATGCCCCAAACCTAAGAAAATTAAAGCATGAGTTTATTCAGTCGCATAAACTGAAAGGAACCTTGTTTTATTGCATGCAGAATTTTGAGTAAGTGAGAAACTTCAGTTGGCATAACAGAGTTACTGACTGATGGAAGTATTTATGTTTGCTTGCACTGCTCCAATATTTAGCTCATGTGTACCATATTCAGACAACTCTTCAGGTCACACAAACACACATACACACACTGACAGAGAGAGAGAGAGAATGAAAGCCAGTGAAGTATATACTTAATAGCAATTCTCTTTTTTAACAGAAACAGAGAAAAAATTTTGCTATTAAGGGTATACTTCACTGGCTTTCATTCTCTCTCTCTCTCTGTCAGTGTGTGTGTGTGTGTGTGTTTGTGTGACCTGAAGAGTTGTCTGAATATGGTACACATGAGCTATATATTGGAGCAGTGCAAGCAAACATAAATACTTCCATTAACCTGACGTTTCGACAACTTGACGAAGTCCTCTTCAGGGGTCAACTGATGCTGGCTGTCCAGGCTGCATGCAAATCACCCTCCAGGATATAATAAACAGTAAGCGTACCCTCCAGAAATCTTGCTGTTTACATTGTGTTATTATATCACCACGGAGAGTTCGACTTCAGTTGACCCCTGAAGAGGACTTCGGCAAGAAGTCGAAATGTCGGGTTACGTTATAATTAACTATAATTGGCTGTTAAAAAGAGAAAAATATGCTATTATTATAATTATTTCAGCTGAGAACGACTGTCACTTGTCACTACTTGTATAACTCACTCCGAGCTATCCTTCAGACTCTCCACAATGGCAGTTCTAAACATCTGATCTTCAACATCTGATGGTGACTTTGGGGAATGGGCAGACTTCACATCAGCAAGCTGTCAATAACAACAAGACAAAGAATAAATTCCGTAAAAATCACACACAAATAAATACCGTTAAAATGCATGTATTGGTCTTAAATTAATCAGAGATTAGTACACGGTTAATTCTTTATTGGTGAGGCTTTTAGGATAGCATGTCATTCACAACGAACAACACCAGTTAGTACCACACAAATGTTACTGTAGCAACCTTTTTTCTGTCGGTTATCCCTTATTTATCCTGTTCATCCACTTACCTCAGCATCTGAATCGCTAGTGGCACTTGAGTAGTCCTAATGTCAACTGGTGAAATTTCCCTAAGACTGCTAAAAAAAATCACACACACACACACATACACACTCTTGTATTAAAATTGCACTCTGTGGTGAATCTTTTTGGTTCAAAACGACAGCTGTATTATTATGCTGTAGCAACTATTAGCGCTTTTGGTTTTAGCTAGTTTAATTTGTATTTACTTTTTAATATTAGATTGCTCACTTTAAAGCTCAGGTTTGGCTATTTAAATCTAAAGATTAGAGTTGAATTGTCCATCAGAGTAGAAACAAGAGAGGCAAAACAAGCTTCCTTGACAGTGCAGCTGGGATTGATAGCATGCTCTTTACTCTTTTTGTGTGTTTGTTTTATTTGATAGTAGTAGTAGTAGTAGTAGTAGTAGTAGTAGTAGTAGTAGTAGTAGTAGTAGTAGTAGTAGTAGTAGTGTTGCTATTATTAGCCATTAATTACTTATTATTGCTGACTAGTTAATGATTGTCTATACGGCAATGTTGTTGTTGTTTTTATTATTCTAATAATGAAGATTTTGTAAATTTTACTCGCAGCTAGAAGATTAGATAAAACAATTAGATTTGTCCACTAGAAGTATGGAAGATAACTGATACAATGAAAAATACTAATGTTACATTAGTTCTGTGCTATTCTCACCATAGGAGAATACAAATAAAGCAAAAAACAAAACTAGCTGGCTACAACTAAAGATAATTATACCAAAACAAAAGTGATATCCAAAATAGACCCTGCTAGATTATTGTGTGAAGTAACACAGTAGAATAATTCTAGAATAATAAAGTACAAGTGGCTGATCACCTTGCTGGACGGATGGCATCCCTACTAATCAACTTGGTTACAAATGGCTAATTCCATGCAGGCATCACATGACAATTTAAAAATAAAAATGATGAGGATTTAACTCTTGTTCTTCCTTTCCTGAACACAAAGCAATCGTGGAAGTGAAACTTGGACAATCAAATTATAATGCTGCAGCTGTTGTGTGAATGCAAATGATTTCAATAGTGTGTAAAATGTTACCATTGGCTATCTTAAACATCTTTAGCTGCAGCGGAACATGTTTTTACCATTATATTAGCTATAGCTATCAGCTCTATAAAATCTTCTGTAATAATTTAATACAATGATAGTTACTGGTGAGAACTGAATATGGCACCTCAACTTGTTGCTGCAATCATGCAGCAGCTAGCTATATTTTCACTTGTTTGTAATTAGAATAATTTTATAATTTTATGGAATAGCTAATATTTTGAGTTTTTGAATAAAGAAGAGGATTTTTAATAGAATGATTCTAAACATTTTGAGCATAATCTGGCAGGCCCTAATCCTAATTCATGGTTATTGTACAGATGACAAGAAACATGTTCAGCTTCAAGACTGTGCAGCCACACTAAATTCTTTCCTTGAACTGCAACCTTAGCTATTTCCAACAAAATTAGCTAAATATGAAATGATTTACCACTGCTTTTCCCAGGCTTGGGGTTAGAAAAGAGGTTCATGTATTATAAGTTTTACTGGATATGGTTAACTACATATAAATATTGCTAGTAGAGCTTGTTAATTCTACAGTTCAAAGAAAACATTTTCATAGCTAATTAATAGTTATATGTTAATATTTTGTTCAACTGGTCATGAATAGCTAGACAACTAGCTATTTCAATAGCTGATTTGATGAGCTAGCTAAACCTGTAATGATGTTAGTTCAGAGTACTTAGATGATGCTGGAAAAACCATGAAGTTACCAGTGTACTAGATGCATAGCTGGCTACTGTCAAACTGCTTTCAACAAAATCAACAAAGATCACTAGAGGGAAATGTCATTGATAAGATTTGTAGCTAGCTAGTTTGTCAATAACTAGCTACCAGCTAATTGCATTATTTTGCCTAGCTAGCTAGCTACCTTATGTGCAGTTTAAGTTAGTAATAATTATATGAAGATAGTTGTAATATTAAAAAAGTAAGTCGGGTGTCTTAAAGCTTAATGCAGTTGCACTGGAACATGAGATAGCTAACTACGACTAGAACTGACTAAACTGAATGATTCCAAATCATGACTATTAGAGCCTTGTTTTAGCTAGCCAACATTTTCAATGCTGACTCTGTGCAACACAGGTCAGGCTCATGTCTTTTTAAAAAAAAAAAGCTTATTATGCTAACATTACACAAGCATAAATTTGGCTACTAGCTAGCTAGCTATGCCCCAAATTATGCTAAAGCAAAAATGTTCAGGCTGATTCGCTAGCTAAGCAGAGGCATTCCTTTGTTTTGTTTCGTCCCATAAACTTTCAGAATAAAGGAGGTTCTCGTGTGTGTGTGTGTGTGTGTGTGTTTGTATATATGTGTGTGTGTGTGTGTATGTGTATGTGTGTGCATGAGTGTGAGTACAGATATAGTTGGTGATGAGTTTGTGTGTATTATATAGCTATATATATATATATATATACACACACATGTCATTTTAATCATGAAAATGGTTTTTGATAATGAGTTCGGTATGGTATTTGATGGTGAATTTGGTATGGTTTTTTTTTATGGTGAGTTTGGTATGGATTTTTGATGGTGAGTTTGGTATGGATTTTTGATGGTGAGTTTGGTATGACTTTGATGGTGAGTTTGGTATGGATTTTTGATGGTGAGTTTGGTATGAATTTTTGATGGTGAGTTTGGTATGGATTTTTGATGGTGAGTTTGGTGTGGATTTTTGATGGTGAGTTTGGTATGGATTTTTGATGGTGAGTTTGGTGTGGATTTTTGATGGTGAGTTTGGTATGGATTTTTGATGGTGAGTTTGGTATGGATTTGTTTGGTATGGATTTTTGATGGTGAGTTTGGTATGAATTTTTGATGGTGAGTTTGGTATGAATTTTTGATGGTGAGTTTGGTATGGATTTTTGATGGTGAGTGTTTGGTATGGGTTTTTGGTGAAGAGTTTGGTATGGTTTTTGATGAATAAGTCTTGATCGTAAGTTTGGTATGGATATTTTGGTGATGATGATGATAGACTAAAGCGTTTCTAGTCTATCATAAGAACCCCGCTTTGGTAAACTAATGAATTTTGAAATAAGTATTGAGATGAGATTAGATATTTCATTAGAAATTTGGATTGAAAATAATATATGAATTGGATACTAAGAATAGCATTTTGGTCGGCAGTTTTGTCCAGAACGGCTTTCCATATTTGAGTACTGTGATGTTTATCTACTTGTATTCAAGTGTGTCTTTTGACTAAACTAGTATAATTGCATGGAAAAGGCCCATACATATGATATTAATAGGTATAGTACATTACAGAGTTAATGAACTACAGAGAAAAGGTGAAAGTTTATTCTCTCACTCTCACAAGTAATTTGTACTTGTGTAAAAGATTGTTTTTTTAACTCGGTATGCTTCTATCAAAAGAGAAGTGCATTGTATGTATTACTACAAATTGTTCATTTTACCTTACTTCAATATGAAACAAAATGAAGACTGAAAGAAGCAAGTGTAGGTAGATAATGCATAACAACAGTATTTTTTCTCACTCCTCATCAGACATACAAATGAAATAAAAGCGGAACGATTTAAGTTTTCAGGGGTAGTTTTATGTGACTGTCAATCATTAATCCAGCACACCATAGCGCTCTCTGCAACAATTGAAGTATTTCGTGTTAATGTCTTGCATCAAATCCAATCAATCAATCAATCAATGAAGTTAAAAAGTGACTGAATACCAACATGACATAAAATCAGAAGGTCTGGACAAACACCACTTTAAATTTATTTTACTCATTTCCACTCACTTCCTGATGCAGTTTTTAGGCAACCCGAGTTAGATTAAGCTACCACTAGCTACATTTGGTCTCACATTAAGTTAGCATTACATTGATTCAAGATTTGTGAAAGTGTGGATTTTCAACATTGAATAGCTACTGCACACATGCACAATATTTTGATTGATATCTCGCCAATAAAGAATAGTAAATATCTATAACCAATCTATAGGAACTCGCTTTATCTAGTTCTGATGGCCAATGAAATTAAGTTCAAGTGTGGGTAGTTATGGTTAGGCTCTGCCAGATTATGCTAACATTTTTCTGTAATAATAGACATGAAATATCAGAGTGGAATCATTCTAGAATAATAAAAGAATTTACACTGCTTGCAGGCATATGATTTACTGAAGTGTACTGCTGGAAAATCTATAGTGTCCTTGAGAGGAAACTATGCAGTAAACTCTTATTCTGGAACAAAAATTACACTGGATTGGTAAAACATGAGTAAACATATGAAGTTGTACATGTGGTTTGTAGTTTGTTCCAGAATTAGAGTTTACCACACGATAAACTATGCAGTAAATTTACAGAACAAGGACTGGAAAACAGTGTTAAAATAAAAAAGAAATGGAAAATGAGAAAAATCAGTCCATATAGCTAATAAAATAAATATTATAGAAAATCAATAGTTTTTTTTCCCTCTCTTTTTCTTTTACAACAAGGACATAAACTTTTGGAAAAGTAGTTATAAGGTAGACCTTCATTATAGTACAGTCATTATGATGAGTCAACCTTAAACAAATTGCAACAAAAGCAAACTCAACTTATTTTGTTTCTTCATTATGTCCTCTATGGCAGCAAAAAAGTCGTAAGGAATCTTCCTGGGGGAACATTGTGAAAATCACTCAAATATAAAACCACTTTTTGTTACTAAACGGTTTGTGGTTTTTATGGTATTTCTTGTCATACCTCAGCTTGGGTAATACTTAAATAAAAAATTAATATACCATTGGATAGCTCTCAAAGTAACCAACATTTTGATACTAAAATTAGCACCCAGAGACAAAATATTAATGAGTTATGATGAAATAATCTGTGATGCAAATTTAATTAATAGTTTGTTTGACTATCAAATGTTTCTACATCATCTGTATCATTATCATGAGATATATTCGTGCAACCAGTTCCCTTGCAGTTGCCACAAGCAGGAGTGCATTCAATATTGTGCTTCTTGCATGAGCATCTCAGAGTACTGCAGTCAGTCTGGCAATTGCATCTAATTACCCGCAGCAGATGTTCAGGAGCAGGAGGTAAGAGATGTTTGAAGTGGCACAAACCCCTCTTCACACTCCTGCCACCCCCAGTCTGCTGGATGAAGTTCATCAGCAGATCCTTTCCGTTCTTGCACTTGAAGGTACATGCGAAGGCTGTGGTACTTTGCTGCTGCCGAAGTTGGTGGCAAGGACTGTGGTTTTACATGAGATGTTTTCGAAGCCACCTTTTCACAGAATCGTTTATGTCGGAGGGAATCCAATGTGTCAGTTAACTTTCCATTGTAGACTAGTATTAGTGCTTTCTCTCCTGCATCTACCACATCACACGTGGAGGCTGAATCAGAATTGAACACCTTTGCTTGCTCATGGAACATACTGCTTGCTTTAAACTTGCTAAGGGATATTCCCTTTCCAATCCCATACAGACGTGATGTGGTGTCACACCCAAGAAATGCATGTATGAAGAGGATGTTGCTGCAGATGTTTTGACCCCAAGCTTTTCTTTTGTGGCCTTGATATTCCAGATGCGAAGCTTCTTTGTGTTCTTCTTAGGCTCAGGACAAATGAAGAGGTCATGGGACTCGAGCTTTGCATGATAGCAGAGCAGGACAATGAGGTCAGTGTTGTCACCAACTAGGACAGTGTTACTGGTGGTAGCAGATTGAACAGTCAGAAAATCAGCATCTCCTGATGCATGGTAAGCCTTGCAGTTGTTCTTCTCCAGCTCTCTACTTAGCATGAAAATAAATTGCTGCTTATTCTTTCGGTTGGCCAAAAACTGGTCCTTCTTCATTGTGGTGGTCATGTTAGAAGCAACTGTCACAGTTGCACCTGCCTTTCCTTTTGACCGCCTCTGATGTGTCATATCTTTTGTGTTCATACTCTCATAGCCATCAAACACAACTATGGCATTCTTGTACTTTCTTGCTACATATTCTGTGTACTGGTGGCAGATGTCTCATGTAGAACCACGGGACCATGGAATGCGTTGTAGAAGTGCTTCACCATCCAGGACATACTGAATTCCATCTTCTGAGATATCTGGTGGAGCCTCACATTCGCAAGCTTTCCAAATGGCACCAGCAAGTGCTGGCTTGTCAGCTTCACGGAGCAAAAGAGAGGAATCAAAGAGAGCAGATGGATAGCTGCACAATTCATGTTTGAAGGCTGACTCCAGATCATCTGATGATTGTATGACAGTAGTGAGCCTCTGAAAGAGGAGCAGTGGGTCAATCTGAATTCTATCTCCATTAATCTTGACCGAAGATGACTTCAAGCCAAGAGTAACTGCTTGGTTTCTCTTCTTAAATGTGTACTCAGCAGGTGTGGTCCCATTCATTGATGTTAATATCATGTCCCTAATTGCCACTGCCTTATCAACATTAACAGTGGGGTGAGCATGCACTCCAGTGGCAATACTTCGCAAACTTGAGTCTGAGCTGAATGGGTTTCGCTCCTGCAGATACTGGAGTACAGTCAGTGTGTCTTTCCAGTCACGTGCTTGTCTTGCTGCTGTCATATCTTTATTCTGCTCCCCAGTGTTGTAGTTAACTTCGGTGAGCTCCTGCATTGCCTGATTGACTTCTGCACAGGCAGGTCTTGACAACAGCCACAATAGTCGTTGATGTTCCGTCATTCCACGCCCTCGTGTGAGCCCTCCACTGGTCTTCAAGCTTCTCATGAGAACCTGCTCAATAATGATGTCAGATGAAAGACCTGCCCACAGGCTATTGCTGCTTCGGATCACATGTAATCCCTTATTGAAATGTTGCTGGACATCAGGATGTTGAGCCTTGAGGTTCAACATCTGCTGCAAATAGAGCATGGCAGACTTAGTATATGAGTTGTGGCCTGAAGCTGCCATGTAGGGAAGCATGTCTTGAATAGCCTGCAGATGCAGCTCCCAATTTCCAGTACGCTCTGCTCTGATGAATTTGCGCAAGATGTCAATCATGTTCATGTACTGAACCCAAAGTGCTGAAGTTCTGGAGGACTTTTTCTGAGATTCAGAGTGATTCTTGAGACTGTTCTTGATTCTTTCCAGGACACTGGATGAGCACACTTCTTCTGCACTTATCTCTCCACCCATGAGTTTCTCATAGAGGGTGAGGGCTTCGTCCACATCTTGGTTCTTGGTGGGTGCTTCTACATCTGCTTCATTGTCACTGCTGTGTGACATAGGTTGGCATGGCAAAGGAGCATTGAACCCACTATGCAGTATCAAAGCATTGAGGGCTGCATCAATAATGAAGTGTCCACGCACAGCTCGTGCAATAGCCTTGCCACTCAGCATGTGAACAACTGCATTGGGTGCATAGATTGACTCAAGCATTTCTTGCAGCCCAGATGAATCCATCAAGTGCCCAATGGATCCAAGAAAGCTCATCTCAGTATGAAAACCACCAAGACGCAAAACGATCCCTCTGAGATCACTCTCCTCAGGCTCAGATTCAATAATCATGAGAGCTTTCCACCACAGTGGCTGATCAAATGTTACAATTGGGGTGACACCATGTCTTTGTGCATGCTCACTGATGAACATGAGTGTAGAGTAAATGCATGTGCTGTCACTGGGATTCATGTCAATTATAGGCAAGAACATGACAGATGCTTTACCTGGGTGGTCACCCTGGTGCACAAACTGCATCATCCCTGACCATGCTGGTCTGGGGGATCCGAAAATGATCGATGTTTTCCACAGAATATCAATATTTTCATAGCAGTTCTGAGCCTTAAAATGTAAAAGCTTTTGGTAAATCACAGCAGACATTACACGACTTTCTTCCTTGTGAAAATGTATCTGCACCCTTCCAACAGCAGCAACATCAAGAGAGGTTACCTTTGCTCTGGGGATTGACTGCTTTGAACTGGTTTCAGGAGTAACGGCAACAATCATACCCATACCATGGAAGGTGCCATGCCCATCCAATGTGCGGATGTTGTGGTCAACGTTGTCAGCTCCATACTGGACGAATTCTGTTGACAGGTTGGGAATGCCAGTTCCATGTGACTGAGCAGCATTATGCTCAAACCGCTGCACTTCTTGGTAGGAACAACAAAACCCATGATGATGAAGGGTGTCAGTGAGGAATCGTGAGGAGAAGTGGTGATACAACTACACATCCAGCCCAAACTGCAGTGGTGCTAGCAGAACCCGAGGTCGAGTTGCCTGCATAATTGCTTGCCCAATTGAAGCCATTTTCACTCCAGCTTTCTTCCCAGCAAATAGTTCTTCTAGCAGTACCCTCAGAGTATTTGGTAAATACTCTATGCCAGCCTCTTGTGATGTCAGGTCATTGCAGTGGGGGTAAACTTCATGGGCTGTTTCAATGGCTTTGATGTCTTCCTTAATAAGCTTTGCAGCAGCCTGTACAAGTTTTATTTTCTCCTCAGCAGGGTTTTGTTTCTGCTGCTGCTTACAGTAGTAGTCCTGGAGCACCACTCTTGCTGTTGTTCTGAAAGTGACAACATTAGGTTTGCCATTGATCTCTGTCTGAATTAGTCTCTCACCAAAGTGTTCGTGAAGCTTTGTTTTCATGTGGGGGTAAGTATAAGCTTCATAAGTAGTGTCTGCTAGTTTTTGGTTCATAAGGTCAATGAGATCATTGACTGTGATTTGCTCATCGTCATTATCTTCAAGGTATCTTGCAACCTCCAAAAATGCTTCTGCCCTAGTGTCATTCTGAGGACGTCCAAGCTTTGGCCTCTTGGAATCTTCTGCAATGAACTGAGACATTGGCATCTGCTTCTTGGTGCGAAAATTGACACTGCAAGTCTGATGGTAGACTGCATCAGCAGCATGCAGGTCATGCATTATGTTGTAGAATGCGTGCCTTTACAGTATCAGACCAACTATCAGCTCGTTCTTGGCATATCTTCAGAATAGTCTCCTTTATTCCAATGGTTTTCACTTGAAGAACATCATGTTTTCGTTTTCTCCCCACCTTAGCAGGTCTTCCCACAGAAGAAGCAATCAGTCTTGAAAGAAAAATCCTCCTCAGATGATCGAAGCACAGGTCTACCTTCGCTTGTACTTGGCATTAACTCTTCTAGGTTGGTGTCTTTCGCTATTTGAAAAGGATGACAGTATATGCTGCGACACTCCTTATGCACTACCTCCCCAGGCATAGTACGAATACTGTCTTTCCTTATATCACTGGCCTGGTTGATAGTTGAACTCCCCTTTGCTGTTAGAATAGAAGATGGGACTCCTGTGCCTATAGAAGCCTTGCATGTAGCACACTTTACAGGTTGTGCCTGCATTGCTAAAAAAAATAATGTAGAATTGTAGGGTTAGCTGGAAAACTGAATGATAAACTTACCTGTAACTTTTCAACCCTTGCACTGACTAAATGCCTCATGCATGCAAAGGCATCAGCTGCTTGCAAAAGCATGCAGACAAGGCATCAGCTGCTTGCAAAAGCATGCACACAAGACATCAGCAGCTACTTGAAAAAATAACATCACTATTTTGCACATAACTCATTCACTCTTTGACTCTGGGGTGTTAATTTTAGTACCAAAATGTTGGTCACTCTGAGAGCTATCCAGTAGTATATTAACTTTTGATGTAAGTAGTACCCAAGCTGAAACATGATAAGAAATACCATAAAAACCACAAACCAGTTAATAGCAAAAAGTGGTTTTACATTATTGAGTGATTTTCACAATGTTCCCCCAGGAAGATTCCTTAAGACTTTTTTGCTGCCACAGAGAACATAATGAAGAAACATAATCAGTTGAGTTTGCTTTTGTTGCAATTTGTAGGTCGACTCAATATTTTTGCAAAATGCCTGTACTATATTACTTGATAAAAGCAGCTGGGTGTATGTTGGCCACTTGGTTGTTGAAGCTATTTTTTAAAATGAAAACAGTTTGAAATACTGGGAGAGTTATCAGCTCAGGCTTAGTGTCAGCAAATCATCAACAAAATTATGCTAATGGTTTCTCTTCTTGAACACTCAATAATCATATATGCTGCATCAGTATTGACAAAAATATATAAATTATTACCAATAAGAAAATTTATGGAATAATGTACTAGTCTTTTGGAATAATAACAATTTTTTAGAATAAAAAAAGAATAATTCTAAACATTTCAATCATGACCTGGCAGGCCCTAGTTGTGGTTACTGACATATTCCTTTTAAAATTTTTTGAAGTACTAGATTTGATTAGTACACCTCCCCCCCACCCCCCCAAAAAAGCCACACACCCCTTAATCCTAATGCCAAGCATGAACTATTTGTGATTAGCAATTTGCATATGTATAGCTAATTAACAACATGTCCATAAGCCAGCAAAGTAGATGTTTTGTTGTTGTTTGTCCATTAGCGTATGATTAAAGTGCAAGCGAACACGTTCTTAATTGAGAAGTAGCAGTTATCATTTCCTCTGTACTGAGATCTGAAATAATATGAACATAATAGTGATGACAAATTATGCAAGGATGAAGTGCGAAATTATATATTACTATTTTAATATCGTTACTGTACAACTAAATGTTTATTAGTTTATGTCTATTATGTTAGAAAAGTTTTAAATGTGAAATAAAAGCCTCAAGTTAGAAACACAAGTGGTCTAAGAACTGAAGAATTAAAGAAGTGACAAATTATAATATGTACTATTTTAACAGGATAGAGCAACAACCTGTCAATGGCTGGTAGTAAAGATCTGTTAGTAATGAGTTCTCTCATAATATCTGTGGCAGTGTAGCTTCCATTGAAGAAATGTGTCAGCAGAGGATTCTCCTGCTCTGAATTAACTGCTATATAGTCTGTTATCGATTCCTCAGTCGTTATCGGAGTCATCATACCCTTCCCAGAAATCATACACTGAAATTGTAGCTATTGAGACCACTAAGAGAAGCAGTGCTCGTCTATAAAGCATTTTTACCTCGAAATAAGGCTATTGCAGGGGTGTCTAGATCATTTTGTTCGTACAACGCGCACAATGCGCACAGCGCAGAACTGAGTTAGAGGGCGTAGCTCAATTAATACCCGGAAGTGACGTTGATGACGTCTGATGAGCGGTAAAGTACATTTTATTGGTGAGTGTGCATAACTCACACTCGATCGCGTTGTGATTCCCGTTCCGTGTGTGTCTCGTGCCGTGTGTGTGTCTCGTGCCGTGTGTGTCTCGTAGCCGTGTGTGTCTCTTGCCTTGTGTGTCTCGCGCGCTGTTTCTGAATTGTGCTCTTCTGCTGTCTCTCCAGAGTGTTTTCTGCTGTTCCGCAGTTTCCGTACAAGGGCTGAGGATTATCCATTATGTAAGAGAGCATTGTTTGTACGACGTAGCAACACTAATGTTAATTGTTGTTTTACCTTTTAGGCCGACTAAGTGGACTTCATTGGTCCTTTGCTTCATAGCCATAGCCTGTACTCCTGGTCTGCACTGCGCCACGGAGGAGTACTACGAGGTCTACAAGATTCTACAAGAGAGTGTGGTGTTCAAACCCAACAACACTCTAAACACCAACATTCAACGACTAATTGAAGCTTTCTTTCCCAAGCAGAGTGGGGAGCCCATATGTGTTGGCATACACTTCAAGTATCCTTGCACAGATGGAGAAGAGGACAATACCTTTCGCTGCTACAATGGTGGAGCTCCAGAGGAGGCATGCCTTGTGTGTAACACAACTTTTCTGTGGACTAAGACAGATGTTGGACGGAATGTAGCTACTTTGCTACTGGCTTACCATCGTGGCTTCAGTTTGCGGGGCTTCCAGTGCGACAGGACGGAGGTGTGGGCGACAGGACGGAGGTGTGGATGCAGGATGCTCGGGTGCAGAACTACAACGGGAGTGTGGTGACTGAAGCTCTGGCAGACCTCACAACTCAAGTGAGAACTTTGTGGGAAGGGTTTGTAGGGTGTCTTGTTAGAGTGAAGAGCTTCATATGCACATAGAAACTTACTAATAGGCACATGCATAAACATGTACATACACACCAGAAATAGCTGTTGACACACATGCTTTATTCTATTTATGGCACATCATTTAGATATATTCAGTGGTGATAGTGGGAGGTGCCTGAGCTATTGTGTCTGCCCTCAGCAGCCCTTTGGTGGTGTATTATCACTTAATTATCAATAGTCCACAAGCCATGCCCTTGGTAAGCCCCCACCCTGAGTGTGTGTCAGACAATTTATTTATAATTCTTATTTCTTGACTACCTTACAGTTATGGTGCTAGGAAAGCTAAAAAATTGTTTTACATGTTTAATCATGGTCACTCCCATTTTTCATTATCAGAGTGGAAGATAAGGGTAGGAGTGGCTTATTGTGTGGGGTGTAGTGCTAGTAGTGATGGCGCAAGCGTCAGCGCATCGCACTCATAGGTTTAATAAGTTTATACGTCATATAAATCTAGTTGCCACTGGTAACCTTTGGTAGAGTTTCCCCGGATAGTATGTTCCAGTTTTGGTAAGATAACTTCATTGAGGGTTTCTGTTCACCCAAAAAAAAAAACAAAAAAAAATTGTATGAATGCAGAAGTTGCAGATTTCCCACTAGTTTGTGGTAACTGTTGTTTCACTGTGTGAATAGAAGCCATACTACAAAATGGCAGAGTACATCTGAGTGGATATTAATCTCTTTGTAAAGAAAGCCAATGGCTTCTTACTGACTGACACATTGTAGAAACCATTGCTCATGAACTATATTTGTGCTCATGAACTATATTTGTACTTATGAACTATATTATTTGTATATCTAAATGGGGCAAACTCATTACTTGTGTATAATTAGAGGAGGTTGCCCTGATTAAACAGCCAATATAGCAAGTTCGTAATAATTATTTTTCAATTCTTCACATTAAAGACCTAACCGGATGTTATGAAGCCATTGTACTGTTCTTGATTCTCTCATTTTCATTTTCTTTGTAGGCATAATGTCTGTTGCCATGAATACTCTATTATAGTTGTTGCGATTAATTGTCTTGTCTTGTCGATTAATTGTCTTGTCTTGTCGTATTTGTGTGGGAGGTTCTATTTACTGTTTACGAACGACCTGAGGGTTGCCCTTGGGAAGTAGTGTGATGTTTACTGGAATAGCTAGCCACTCCTGAAATAGTGCTCAACATTGTAAACAATTTAAGGGGACATTGTAAACAATTTAAGGGACGTTCCATTGGCTTCAGTCTTGTGTTGCTGAGCTAGTTGTTGTCATGTTCAGCTCATGTAGTGTATCTATGTAGTTGCTAAGGTAGAATTACCTCCCAACATCTCTTCAGTGGTGTACGCGAGTGTTGTCCGGTAACAATGTCTCATTGGTCTACAAATAAAAAGTCCCAGCAACTCAACTTTTTCCTTGTGAGTAAGCATGTTGGCATGCACTTGTTTACATGAGGTGATCCGCCACCATTAATTGATCCATACGGCCTTCCTCTAATCACCAAATGTCTTTGCCCCAAGCAATGAACATGTTTCTGTCCAGCATAGAATGCAGTGAGGTATCCAGTTCTCTCACGTCTGCCACTCGTCTTGTCTTATGAGTGTGCTCTGTAAATAGATTGGCTGGAGGTGGTTTGGTGGGAAGATTTGGTGAAAAAGTTTCATCAGCAGATATGATCGGTACACTCTGGCACATTGAGGGGTGTACTGTTTCAGACTTTCCTAACTAGCTAGCTAGACCAAATCGACTAATTTATCTCAATTCATCAAGACAACCCATTCATTCACGTTATCTCGTGGTTACAACAAAGTTATAATGATGATCAGGTGAACCCCGCTGTAAGAAACAGAACAATATTCATGGACTAAACCATGACGACACTTTTACCAATTCCCTTATTGCATAGTGTAATGATTTTTCAATATTTAGACTGTTACAGGTTTGTAGCCTCCTGTCATTAAGGTTCTGGTATAGTGTTCCACCCACACATTTTGCCAAGGCTGATCAAGTATTCAGTGGTTAGTTCGCACCTGAAGTGCTAATTGCTCCTAGCTATGCTAACAGTAAACAGTATATAAAGTTCATGTATATTGAATTTTGAAGTATTACATGTACAGTACTACATGTATTGGTATTACCATGAAATGAATATGAAATATTTAGGTGAGCATGAATAAAACAAAAAAAGAAAAATGAAAAGAAAAAAAAAGAGATAAGCAAGTGTTATTGAGAATCAGGCTCCCTGATGCCTCCTTTTTTGAAGCGTGATGATGCCAATTCAGGCAATAAAGAATTAAAATAGAATTGCTTCAATTTCACCATTTCAAGTTTCCACCATTCTCTGTCTCTGTACGCTGAGTGCGTGTGTCTTTGCCAGCTTTCACCACAAAAATCACACCATTCACAGTCTACACAATGAAGTTGACATTGCACTTGGTAAAAATAATCATGGCAAAATATCCCCTAAAAGAGCCTAAAAATTTCTTGTAATTATAATATTAAAATAGTAATAATAATGCAGACTTTTGACGGTGATGATAGTAATGAATATATGATAGCTAGTAGTACTAACAATGGTAGTGGGAACCCTGAAATATTCATCAATGTGGCATTTATAGTGATGACATACCTTCAGTAACATCTTTACCCCTACAGTCCATTGAGCCATCTTCTGCCACACTCTCATCTCTTGCCACACTCTCATCTCTTGCTAATACACTCTCCACTCCTGTAGATGAAGATGACTGCTTGGCGGCCTGTGCTACTGTGCAGAAATCTGAACTGCAACTCAAATGAATGGAAAAGCAATGCTTGGGCCCATTCATGAAATCTTTCTTCAGCTGTGCTACGGCTTTCTTGGAGTCACTTTCCTTGCTTCTCATCTTAATGGCATAGCGGGCATGTAAGATGGTTTATCCTGGACCAGCTTCTCCAGTGCCCCACGGTAGCACTTACAGGCATGATTGGCACATTCCAGCTTCTTGATAGCATGGCCCCATCCTGGTACTCCACTGATGAGTGCAGGATAGATGGAATTATCACCATCCCCAATAAATTTGGTGTACCGAACACCGTGAACTTGTTCAGCCTCCATAAATCCTTCTAGGATAATATCAGTTTCCATCTCTGATGAGGATGCAGTCCAATTAAGGAAGCACTTGTGATTGGATTGTGGTACACCAGTAGCGGCAATACTTATTTCTAACTCCGAGATGCAACAGTTTCCCAGTCTCTTTGCCAATTATGATTGCTACACCCGACTTCGCATTGTAGCTGTACTTGTGGGATCGTTTTGACCACCCCCCATCTACAATGACGGTGATTGCAGGAACACCTTCATGATAATTGCTCTTCTCGACTGCTATCGTTAGTTCCTCCTGACCAGCTTCGCCCATTGAAGCTAGAAGAGCTTGCCTCCAGCACATCCCAATATCTCTTTCTGTCGTTATGAAACTAGCCTTACTCATTACAGGTACTCCCATCACACTCATTGCTTCCTCCAATTGGCTGTGACCTGCTCCTGTAGCCATCTGCCCCCCACACTGCAGCTAAGTTAGTCTCCCATCTGTAATAGCCTTTTGGCCCCTTTACCCTTTCTGAAGTTTGCAAAGTTACAGTCTTGCCACAGCTAGTACAGTCTCCTTTCAATACAGAAGCAATGCCTGCCCTCTTCTCCTGATCCAGAATGACTGAACCATCACAGCTTGATGAATGCCTGCTTATATCCTGGGAATACTGCCTGCAGTGTTTTCAAACTGATTACTCGACTTCCTTCTAAACTCTTCACTTCTTGATTGGTAGTTATGCTAGACTGCTTCTTAAGATTCCTGGGTTTCTTCTTAGGATTTCTCTTCTTTTGATAGGCATGCTTGTGGGTATTTTTAAACTTGTTCCTGGAGTTCTTCTTGTTAGCCATACTCCTAGCCAATTCAATCCACCTTCTAATCTCCCTGCCACAGCTTACTCCAAGCCCAATAGCTTCTTCTAGCCACGCTTGAATACAGCTGATGCGTGGGCGACTTCGCTGGCTTTTCCCGCGCAAGCGGTTACTGTCACAACTTGAAGTCAAAGCTAGAACGAAGCCGTACTTTTTTGGGCTTCTATTTGCTGTACAGACTTCAGCATATGGACTATCTAATAAAATGAGACATTGGGCGGGGCGGCTGGAAAAGTTTTCCTGTGTACCGAAGCAACTGGCAGTGTTACTGGCCATAGTTTCCGAGGTCCTCCTCTCTCAGAGCCATCGCGGTAAGAGGTACTATGTGTTTTCTTGAATGCTAGGCTAGGTAGGGCTCCATTTTTATCGAGCCACCCTTACAATAGTATTGTAGCATTCTTTGATAGCTAAACCTGTGAGTCAAAGCTAATTATAAGAAAATTATTGTACGACTGCTTTTTCAATTTAACCTAGAAGCTTAAATACCAGGTTTTGCTGAATGCTTGGCTATAGCTTACCTAAAGATAGATTCTTGGAACTTAGAAAAGTGCTGCAAAGTTACAAATTATTTACTTACCCTGTGCCAGGGTTGGGGTCAATTACGTTTGCATGTATATAAATACAATTACAATTACAATCACCTAGGCCAATTACAATTACAAATACAATTACCATTACATTCGGTCAATTACAATTACATTTTAATTACATTTTGATTGTAATTGCAATTACAACTATATACATATACATTACTACGTTGAGCTAGTGTCATCACTTAAACGACATCGATCAGGGCGTAAAATCTTCCCAGCTACACTGAAGAGGCGTTCTACGGGAGCAGATGATGCTGGGCAAGCTAAGTAGCGCTCTGCAAGTTTAGCTAGAGTGGGGTATCTGGCTTGTTTACTTTCCCAATACTTCATGATATCACTATCTTCATTGAGACAAGGCTCTTCCATGTATAGAGACAACTCGCTATCGAAAGTTGTCTCCAAATTTGCCTCAGGTTCCGCCACATCATTTTCGAACAATTGACAAAAAAAGCTTGACTCTGTTCTGCGTCGTTTAGGTGAGGGTTCTGCAACTGCCAGTGAGCATGTGGATGGCTGTATCTGGGTTGCTTTGAACTTAAGCTTTTCAGTTAGTGCATCACGCTCTCCCAGCTGGCACCACTGAAACTTGAATCGTGGATCTAGCACAGAGCTTACTTGAAAAACCTCTTCTTTCTCATACTTGCTCAGTCGTTCGTCAACTGCTTTCTCTAGACCAATGACTAATTTGTTGTTGGTGAACTTGGAACTGGAATGACGAGGCTAGCGGTTACTTTCTTGTCACCCTGAATTAACATTGTAGCCGTTTCAAATGGTGTCAGTATGTCAACCAGATCGTGAAGTATATTTCTTTCGTAGTGATTGAGGTTAGTTGTATTAAGCACAGCAAGTTTATCTGAGGGAATTCCAAGAACAGATCTCATCATGACCAAGTGGGAATTCCATCTAGTTGCATTTGCAGACTGCAGACGTGGGAAATGCTCAAGGAGCTCACTGGCATGTATGGAATGCTTCACATGTGAAACAATATTAGAAGCTTTGGCTACTACTTTGGTAATTGCTCCTGCACCTTTGAAACCATCTTTTATACAGAGTTGTAATGTGTGAGAAAAACAAGACAAGTGAGTAATTGGTAGCTGCTCATAGGCACTTTCAGGATCATGAAAATCATCATCATCACCATCAGAGAAGTCTTCACTGTCACTGTCATCATCGCTGTCATCCACCATAACTGCTGCAGAGTCGAACCCAGGAAGACCAAATGCCCGAGTCATGTTTGAAGCATTGTCTGTTACAACAGATAAAACTTTATGTCCAATACTATACGTGGCTAACAACTCCTCGTACAACATATTGATGTTTTCCCCTGTATGTCGTCCATGAAACCGTTTGCAAGCAATCATGGTTGATTTTAATGCCCAGTTGAGAATGAAGTGACCAGAAACACCAATGAAACCACGCATTTGTCGACTAGACCAGAGATCAATTGTGAGGCAAATACCCTGTGCAGCACAAAGTTGGTGTTGTAAATCTTCCTTAATTTTTGCTGACTTTTCGGATAGTAATTTTGTTGTAAGATGCTTTCTTGAAGGAATCTGATAAGAAGGATTTAGTTTTGCTGTATAACTGCGAAACTCTTCACTATCAACCACTGATAATGGTATTAAATTTCCAGCAATGAAAGTGATCAAGGCATCTGTTGTCTGAATTTGGCGTACATCAGTACTTGGTTACTTTTTCGTACTAGTGACATTAAAGTCCATTGTTGTTTGATTAGCAGTAGCCGTGCTGCCTTGCCCCTTTCCCTTAGTAGCCTTTGCCATAATCATAGCATTATGGGCAGTTGGGTGCTTCCTCTGTAGAACATTTAAAATGCTATGAAACAAGCTGCTAGTAAAGCAAATATGCCAGTACTTACCTTCAGATGTGTGACCAAATTAGATGTAGCCTTCTTTGATGCTGAATACTCAGACTTACAATACTTGCACAAGGCCTTGAATGTCCCTTCAGTGTCTCCAGTTTTTTCAGGAATGTCATAATGTTCAAATATGAGACTCATTATGAAAACTTGAAGACAAAAATCAGAAGCTGGACAGGCAGTGGTAGTACTAGCATAAGCAGCTGCTCTTGAATATACCTTAAGGTAACATTTATTAACGGGTACTCATTTTAGCGAATATTAGCGATTTGCCATTTTTCGCTAATATTGAAACCCGCTAACAATTGATGAGGCTATATTGACGATCTTTTACCTAATTTACTGGATAGGCTGCAAGTGAGTTTCTGTAGTGCAATTGTCGGTAAACAATTTAAACATATACGAGATAATACAAGCTAACTAGGTAACAACATTCATTTCCCTACTATCGTCTTCTTCTTCATTGGCATTAACTTCAATGGCTTCGTCGTCTTCATCGTCTTCTTCTTCATTGGCATTAACTTCAATGGCTTCGTCGTCTTCATCGTCTTCTTCCTCGCTATCATAGATATCTTTCAAAATAGCGGCAGTGGCATCTTCGAATTTGCCATCAATTGTTATCGTCAAGGGGTGGAAAAAAGCTGGAATTGTTGGATTATTTGATGGCAGCACTGTACTCCCACCACTGGATCCCTTTCAGGACATCTACAAGAACTAGACAATAAACAATTAATTTATTAATAAATATTAATTATGACATTCATAACATGAAATCTTTTTTATTATACTCCTGGACCATTACATTAATATTATTACTGATAATTTATGAAGCATGTGAAAAATTCTATGCATTATTACAGACCATAACCGCCAAAATTAATATCCGTCAAATGCACCATATCAGAAAATCGCCAAAATTAGTATCCGTCAATAAACGTTACCTTAAGGTAATTGAAAAACAGCTGTAATAGCACTTCACCACATGCAAGTCATGTGATACCCCAGTAGGAGTTTTGAAAAACAGCTGCAAATTTAGTACTTTTAACATTTGCAATTTATGAGTTACTCTGTAGGAGTTTTACACCTTTTTCTAGTCAATTTGCATTCTGCAACACTGTCTACATGTTAAATTACACACAATTACTTCAACAGTTATATCAGTTTCAATTACAATTACAATTACTGATATAATGGTAACATTCAATTACAATTACAATTACAATTACACTGAAGTTGTAATTAAATACACCAATTACAAATTACAATCAGGGTTTGATACAGAGGGGGGGGAACCCTGGGATATCCCCCCCCTGAGCAGAGTTTCCCCCCCCCTATGATTTTCACCTATACTTTTATTAAAACATACAAAAACCAAAATCAAAAATAGAAATATAGAAATCAGAATTAACAATGTAATTGTAAGGAAATCATGTAAGTAAGTTCATGTAAGTTGTCAAACTAATTCATGAACGAATTCTTCTGTTCTGCAGTTTAAAAATATTTAAAATTTCTTCAAAATCAATGTCAGTAAGTTCAGGCCCTTCTATAGCAATTCTCATCAGTAGCTAAGGAAACATCAGAGAGTCTATTTCTTAACCTATTCTTCACCAGTTTCATTTGGCTAAATGACGTTTCAACTGTGGCAGTGCTCATTGGAATGGAAAGTAGTACATTTATCAGGCAGAACATTTGAGGAAAAATGTTTTTATATGCTTCATGCTCTTGCATTGACTGTAGTATGTCTTGCAAAGTAGGTCGTGGATTTCTCAACATGATGGATTTCTTTTCTTGTACAAGTGCCCTCCTAAATGTTTTCCACTCTGACAGAAGTTCGTCTCGATTTATCAAAGGAGAAGATGTGAATACTGTGCCATCATATTCCACAGGAGAAGATGTGAATACTGTGCCATCATATTCCACAGGAGAAGATGTGAATACTGTGCCATCATATTCCACAGGAGAAGATGTGAATACTGTGCCATCATATTCCACAGATTGCAAGGACAAAAAAAAAATACAACTATAAGTTCGCTATTTGACTTTCCCCCCCTAGCAAAAAATCCTGTATCAAACCCTGACAATGTAATTGACCCCAACCCTGCCCTGTGCACAGTTGATTTAGTCCAAACAAGAGTATGAGCAAGCTCATTAATTATTCATGAGCAAACTGTATACCAGAACCTTAACTGCACTTGATTACATTATATTTATATTAATCAAAATGGCCCCCCTCCCCCCCTGGCTCCCTCCTGAGGATGCTGGCTTCACTTCGGGAAGTTGAATACCGATTGTTCAGACTTATATTAGACAAATAAAGACAAGTATACCTTAAAAGCCCACTCAGTCCTGGAGGATGAAGAATGCAAGAGAACTCAAAACAATCCATATTCCCTTAATTTAGAATTCCCATTGGTCCTGATGGTTGGAGCAGCAGTTTGTTTGTTTGTTTTATGATATGGCTGCCAAAACTGATTGTAGATGTGGGGTGTGTTGATGGAGGAAGGAGTACTGACACTCAGGCTTCCCCAACAGATATTCGCTGCCACCAGAAAGTTGATAGCTTGCGCAGTTGTCTCAAAATGTTGGTATAAAAGTTGTCAAAGACAACACACACACACACACACACACACACTACAAATTACAAATCCAACTCTGACAAATGAACTATGGTACAACACTTTTATGAAGTTGGGCTCAGCCCTTATAAAACAGATGTACTGTGGTGAAATACTATATTAGACAATGAGCATGATAAAATATCATTAGACATTGTTGACACTTATACAAGATTATTTTATCAATAGTCAGCAAGGTCTCCTTTCAGGTCTTCATGGTGGGTCAGTGCCCCACAGTAGATATGCCCCAAAAAACCAGCTGGGTAGTCAATATTAATTGGTATGATTTCTCTTCTCTGCTTTCTCTTCTCTCTTGCTACTCTGTAGACATCGGATGGCAGTGAGTCTTTGATGACTCACAACCCTTGCTTGTTTTACTTGCAGGAATGTTAGTGTGTAATTCAGCACAAATGCCGAATGATTTAATTTATTTTGTGTTTTGACCAAGTCGTTTCATTTATTTATTTATTTTTGTTTGTGTTGACCAATTTGTTTCATTTTTTTTGTTTTTGTTTTTTACCAAAGTATCAGAATTTTCAGTCAGTCAAAGCAGTTATAGAATGATTTAGTTATGGTATAGACTGCCAGACTTACCTCGTCAGGGTTCTTAGATGACTTAGAAGTTCAGCTGTGATTGTGTCTACTGCAAATATCACTCACTTGTTGAACCATCCGCTGCTGTCACTGTTGTAAAACAACAACAACAACAACAGTACTTTTATTACCAATTAGGTTTTTTGTGACAGGGTTTCGGGGGGGGGGGGGGGGGGGGGGGGGAAACTGGGATCCCCCCCCCCAAGAGTATTAGAAGATTGACACAAAATAATAATAATAACATTAGTCCAATGAATAACTTAGTAAATTAAGTAAAATTAATGATCTCTTTCAATAGTTCACAGACTGATGCGTCTATTCTTTTCTTAAATATCAACCTAAATAAGTTTCATTTACGCACATGTATATCCCCCCCCCCCCCCTCCCCCCCCCCCCCCCCCCCCCCTAGCCAAAAATCTTGTATGAATCCCTGTGTGATATGCACAATGTAAGTTTTGTTTTTTAAATAGTTTGCCACTCCTGTCTTATGGGTGAACAGAAAGGGCTGCCGGGAAACCCGACAGACGCTCTCAAACCCCGGACTGTGCACTCGGGTCTCGGCAGCAAACCAAAGACTCTAATGATCCTTCTGCAGGTTCACCTACGGAAACCTTGTTACGACTTTTATTATGTCGACCTGAAGGTGGTCCTACCCACAGTATTCGCATCAGCCATAGAGGCTGATACCGGATGGTATATGCTGGAGCGCACGCCGACGAGGATTGGTATATTTTACTATTTCAACAATATTCTACAAAGTGCAAGTTAACAATGTGCCATGAGAGTGATGAGGATTACAAAATGATGTGCAAGGATTACAACAGTCAGCGGTACCCAAGCCAGGATTCACAGACACTCAGGTATCAGAGCAGCAGGTGTTTTGCCAGCAGGTCTGCTGAGGCGCAGACCACCTCCCTCCGCAAGTGCGTCACGATTCTTTCGGTCACATTGGGCCAGAACATATTGGAGCTGTCCAGGGAGGACCTCAAGCGGCCAATCGTCCCCAGATCACTGACTACCACCGGCACACACCTCGCCCTCCAGTTTCTTTCCTGCCTGGCGAGATCCGCTGCTAGGGGCTGGTATTTGCGGTGCTCCTCCATCTCTCTCTCCTTCAGACAACTCTCATACGCAGCCGCTACTTCCAAGATTGTTATGGTATTGTTCCTGTACTTGCGTATGAGGATGTCTGGTCGCCTCTCCGCTATGGGGCTCATCGTGGGACAAAGCTGGTCTACCGCTATCTCTGTCTCTCCCACTGGGCCAAAGTTACCTGCGACAGCTCTGCCATACAGGTTCCTATATTCCGGTGGGAGCGGGATCCCTTCCGCCAAGAAGATCTCCCTCGCCAGCACGTACAACAGGCGGTCGTGCCTCCATTTCATCTGTGTCCACTCGTGGAACCGGCAGTAGGACAAGATGTGTCCTATGGTCTCTGGCGCTTCATGGCACGCTACCTGTCATCAGCTCGTCTCTTCAGGAACATCTGGACAACATGGCACAATATATTGTGTGATATGCAAAGCTCGACATTACCTATTCACCTGCCTAGGTTGTTAATCCTATCATGCCAACCCTGCCCTTTGTCACCATTAGATCACATCTCATTACTTGCACGCCTAGGTTGTTAATCATATCATGCCAACCCATCATTTAAGGGTGCAGTACCACCGGAACTAAGCGATTCAGTAGAATACCACAAAACCCCGATCCAATTTACTCTCCTTGAATTGAACACTTACCAATTAACTGTACCAAACAATTTACCACAAAGAGCTTTCACCTCAAAGGACTACCAGTACTGTAGGGCAGAAGCAGCAGTGTAGATAATTAATATTTGTTCACTTTCTAAAAAATATTACTAAACAATATTATAAAATCATACTCCAGTAGTAGGGCCATAATCAAATACAATATGAAATGAACAAAATTAAAGGTTCTGAAGTATGCAATACTGTCAAGGGGATCCAAGGAGCTGTGCCTTCTCATTGACCTCTTTACTGGAGTGCCATGTCCTCTCTTCTAAATAACCAGGATGTAGTATTCTTCCCTTCAGGAGGCATGACTTCTTAGGATAGCCGAAAATCTACTATTCTCTCCTCTGGAAAACAAGGAAGCCATGTCTTCTGCTCTTTTGTTGTGAACCTGCCAGTTGTACCCTAGAACCAAGGAGTTGTGCCTTCTCATAATGGGAGCTCATCTATTTCTATGAAGAGCATGCCAGCACCTTTCTCTCCTGTTGAGGTAGATTAGACAAAGTACTATGATCTAAAATTTGATTCAGGTCTTATTTTAAATAAATCAATAAAATAATAATTGATAATAAACAGCCTAATTGATAAATATATAGCGTAAGGATACCTATTATCACCACGTTTCTGTCCATACTAAACTTTTTTACACCTTTTTATTGTAATTAAATCATTTTAACTATTTGTATTGTTACAATGGCTCTTGATGCATATGTGCATGCATAAATTTGGTTGCATTTAATAAAATATATTGCTCAGGCTTGTGTTTTATCACCACAATTCAGACGGGTGATAATCGGTATGAAAAACATATTATCACCATACCACTACAATGTTTACTATCTCAATCATAGAAAGTTCTTACGAGTTGAAACCAAGAAAAAAGGGGGGGGGGGAAAAAGAAATATAAGTTATAAACAAGATTCACAAATGTATTGTCTTCCAGAAACTTGGTTTTTTCCAAATGCACACACAGTGTGGCACCAAGCATCACAGACTTCACAATCTATCCAATAAATATGGTTCGATCTGTCACCAAACTTTGGCTCTCTCTGTTCACATATAGCACATAGAGTATCTGACTCATCACCAGAACTTTCATCAGACTCAATTCTGTATCTGGACGGAAATTGACTCCTTCTGGCTCTAACTGGTCTTGAGGACGGACCAGGTTCATCTGAGGCACTAGAATCTTGATTCATAACTACGTTTCTATCTCGCTTTCTTCTTCCTTTCTTCTGGCTCAGTTTTTCTATTCTCTTCTTTTCTTTTTCCAATCGTGCTTCTTCTCTGGCTAGTCGTTTCCGCTCCCTTTCCTGACGATTTCGCTCTTTCTTTTCCTCAGCTTCTTTTTCTTTCCTCTCTTTCTCACGCAATATTTCAGTAAACTCTTCTTCTGTTAAGACTCTGGCTTTGATTACTCTGCGTTTAGGTTGTTTAGAAAAACTTGGAGGAGAGAGAATATCTGAAAGATTGGAAGGAATAAGTCCAGCCATCACAAGTGGGTTTACAATTGCTCTTGAAGATTCTGTAGAGTGAGTGGCATTAGAGGATGCACAATCACTTGATGAGGGTGTGCTAAACAAAGGAGGAGTAAATTGGTTGCCGCTACTTTTGACTCACTACACTATCACCAGCAACAAAGCCAGATCCTCGACTTTCTGCAACATCATTTTCATCTTGGGGAGACTCACTCGCTACACTGTCACCAGCAACTGAGCCAGATCCTCGACTTTCTGCAACATCATTTTCATCTTGGGGAGACTCACTCACTACACTGTCACCAGCAACTGAGATTTGGTTTACACTTGCCTCCACTGAAGTCTTGTGCATCTCAGATGGCAACATCTTCTTTTTATCTACTGCGTCCGGGTTAAATGGAAAGATTCCACATTTAGCAAATCCACTTTTAATGTTAGACATTGAAAATGCCATTTCGAATGGTTCTTTCACAACACGTGCAAAGTCTCGTTTAGAAACAATAAAATCCTTACGGGTGAAGCACAAAGCTTGAAGAGAACGAGAAAAATGGGCTTTTAATGCCTTAAAAACAGATACATCTAATGGTTGAAGGGCATGTGTGGTATGAGGGGGTAGACAAAAAAGAATGACATTACTTTCCCTTGCCAAGTCCACCAATTCAAGAGTCATATGAGATTTATGTCCATCTACTAACAACAGCACAGGCTGCTCACGCACTGTATATTTCAAAAATACTTTTTTAAACCACTGTAAAAACAATTCACTGTCAACCCAACCACTTTCACTTCGTGCATAAACTGTATCATCAGGGCCCCCAAAACGGTATTGTCCACCTGGAAATGCTTTGGGATATATTATCATAGGGGGCAATGCACCTCCTGATGCCGATGCACAACATAACATGGTTATGTGTTCCGTAGTCCCAGGAGACTGTGAATATACACTCTTCACATTTCTCACTGTAACAGCTTTTTCTCGTGATTCGTCCAACGGTAAAAAAGTTTCATCGCAGTTATATATCTGACGTGGAGAACCTAAAATACCGTTGTCTGTCAGAGTCTTCTTCAATAACTCAAAAATATTCTCGAACAACTTCTGGTGCAAGACACTCCGCACGGCTTCGCTCTAGTTTGTCTATTTTACACAGAGATAACTTTGGATGACGCCGTCGAAATCCCGACCACCAACGCTTGGTTGGCCCTGAACTTGAAAAGCAAGAAGATTTTCCAGATCGGATGGCTATCGCCCATGCAAATGCCATAACCATCTTGGGTGTCAATGGAAAGCCTCGTTCTGCCATGTAAATTAAATACACACATAGTGCATCTTCCTCCTCCTTAGATAAAACCGTTTTAGGGCCTGGACGAATTCCATGAGTTACTCTCCCTGTAACTCTATCTTGAAGAGTTCTTCTGGGAACAGAAAATTGTTTAGCTGCACTTCTGACAGACTTCTTATCTTCCACAACTGCTTTAATAGCCTCTCTCATACTTCGGTCTTCCCAGATCATCCTTTTCACTTTGGGCACACTGTAACCACAAAGAAAATGGCCTGATAAAAACTACAGTTTATAATTGCCGCTACAGTTCACTATCTTCATGATGCAGTCTCCAAAAATTGTCAACAACTAAGACAAACTTCCTAGAAATAAACTATCACCACATTAAGCTCTAAAACTTACTTTTTAAAGCTCTCCATGGTGTGGACAGAGCGCTATATTTCATAATCACAGCAGAGGACAACCTATCTCCGAGGAAAGGCTTAGAATTCGCCGGCAGTTAGACCAGGGTAGCACTATTTGGATATCAAAAAAATGCTGACACATCAAGCTATTCATTGAGCATGCTCAATGAGCTTTAATTGTCAGTAGATAATGATTGCGTTGCAATTGGTGATAATAGGAATGCCTGCGGGTATGGCGATAATAGGTGACTCTACGCTATTATTGTAGAAAGAAAATAACATTAGTAAATAAAAGTAATAATTCACATTTTCTTTTAATGGTGTGCAAATATCATATATATATTTATTATTCATCCGTCACAACAGTAACAGGGATAGAAAAAAAAATAGCACCAAAAATTCCTGAGAAGTTGAAGTTAACTCACTGAAACTGCCTCTAACTTCTACCCGCTACACCAACTTTCTATCAAGCTCTCCAAAGACACCAAAGCAGATTCTTCCTTCCAAGTCGCAGCTGTGAGCCGTGATATATCTATTCTAAACGAGTGACTCCCGGCGCCATTAATACGCCGCCGCTTCATCGTCTAGGACCCTTCAGTACATTCCAGAAGTCTTGTACTCTTCCCCGCGGGCCTCACTCGCACAGTAACTCTTCTTTAGTGTTTGCTTACCAGTTCTAATTAGAGCCGCCACCACCCGGAATTTTGCCCACAATAAATTGCGCGCTCAGAGTTGGGGGGCGGAGTTGAAGAATCAAATGAATATGAATCAATAGTTAGCTTTCGTACCTAAAAATCGATATTCAGAAGTACTGGATGGCCAGAATGAACTCATATTTTGTACACGGGGTACAAGCCACATTTAAAAAAACATTACAACGAGTTTTTTCTTTTAAATAGGATACAAAAAAAATAATATAAAAATATTTAAAAAAATGGAAAACAAATACTAATATCAAAAATACGGCGTTGTAATGTTGTGGGGAAGCCCCTAGGCTACCGCTGGAAAAAAAATCGACTTCGTAACTGCAACGGTCGCCCCTTTATTTCGCTGAATAGCAGTAAGGTTTGTACCGTTGTTTCTCCGTTCCTGGTCGGTCTTTTTTCTTGAAACTTGGTTTATAAGAGCTGTCTGTTGGTGTCTGTTTCAACTGCAACAACAAAGTAAGCATACATTGAACAGACAACGAGAAATAAATACATAGCACAACTCCTCCGTCTGCGGTTTAGCGCTGCGGTTTCAAGTGGTACTGCACCCTTAATATTTTCTTTATGTTCACCCACTCAGGTTGTTTATCATATCATGTAAACCTAGCCCCCCGAGAACATGTTGCGTTTTGCACCTTATCGTGCCAATCCAGCGAAGTTGTTAATCTTATCATGCCAACTTGGCTGTTCGACCTGCTGCCACCAGATGTTAGCTTACTTCTCTCCTTCTAGTGAGGGTTACGCCATCCTTAGCCACTACAATGTCTCCTTCCACCTACTGCGGGACCTTGCCATCCACCAGCCACTTTACCGACAGCCTCTTGTCCACTGAGGGCTTCTCAAGCTCCCTCATGTAGATGCCATGGATTTTCTTTGCATGCACTTCCTCCAGCAAGCCTGCCTGCTGGGACCTCTTGAGCTGACTGATCGTTTCTTTCGCAACCTTCGCCGGGGGCCTGTCATCCTCAGCCTCAGTCTCTGTCTCCACCACACCCAGCGAGCCGCAGAAGAGACGGTAGCGTTCAAGAATCTGCACAGCCAATCCCAGAATGGTCTGTTTCTTCTCCTTCCTCTCAAAGTCCTCTATGAACGCCACCTCCCCCTCAACATGCTGGTCCGCTACTCGTTTTAGGTAGAGAGCCGAACTGAGTACTTCAACCTCCCTAACGAAGGTCAGCGTATCCAGACCCCTGCCACCCCTGCTCCGGTGTAAGTGTACACGGGCGCAGGAAGTGGCTGGGTTGTGCACTCCACACCGTACCAAGGCTTTCCTGGTCTGCACGTCCAAGGCACACAGCTCTAGCCTATACCACTCCAAGAGTGGCATGTAGTAGCGAACTACCGCCATAGCCCAGCTGTTGTGTGCCGCTGCCTTCTCCTGGACCCCCAGAGGCGAGGACCAAATGATGGTCACTCTACGTAAGTAGTCGACCCTAACCCTAGCTTTGGCCTCCCTGCTGATTCACCATCCTGATCTTGCCTAATCTACACAACACGAGAGATAAAACAATATACAAATCAACCCTTCTAACATAGCTAAGGAATAAAAAAAAAAATATCCTCTTTCACGATTGCTGCTTTGGCACAACTGATTTGTGTAGGGTTGAGAAGCAATCTGTATCTGGGATCCAAAACAGAGGAGTATGATTTTCATTTGCTAGATCCGTATATTTTTTAAAGCGTTTCTTTAACTCCACAGCCATCAACCTTGCCACATGAGCCACTTCTGATTGATGAGTAAACTGAAAGTTTAATAAGACACAAATGACTATTTAATAACACATAATGAGATACTGACTTACTTCATCAAGATGAATGTTAATATCCATGATCGCTGGAATCACCGAAGACAATGTAGTGAACTCCTCCCCACTGATAAGTGATGTAAACTGAGCAAAAGGTTGAAGAAGACTTTTGATTATTTCCAAACACTTCCACTCGCTAGTAGCCAAATTGTCCCATTCTAATTCTTCCAATACAGAGCTCAAGTGAGCCAACAACCAAAAACGTGGAGCCAGCGAGTGGGGCAATCTCTAACCAACCTTTTTTCCACATCTAGATATTAACTTTTCGGTAGCTAGTGTTGATCGGTTTACTCTACTAACTAAATTGTGATTTTTTTAAAACAGTCATTAAATGGAGCGGTGGTATCAAATTTACGGACAACTAGTTGTAAATCGTGAGCAAAACAGCTGACACACATATATGAAGAAAAGGCTAATGCATGATCACCTTCTAAACTATCATTTGACACGCCATGCTACGGGAGGTCCGTTGCCGCTTAGCTGGACCCTAGTCAGAGCTAGATTGAGATTTGTTATCGTTTAATTGCATACCAACGAATACATATGAACACTACATGACAATAGACATTACAATCGAACAGCACAGCCAGTCCAACTTGGCAGGCGTGAGCGTCATAGCAGTAGGTGTTTGGTCAACACGTCGACCGAACCACAAAGGACTTCTCTCTGGATACCACACACGACCCGGTCCGCTTGATCCTGCCAGAACACCCCAGCCTCCGCCAGGTGGGTCCGTAGTCTCCCCACCGTGCCCAGGTCCCCCATAACCACAGGCGTTACTCTGGTCCTGTATCCTTCAAACTGTCTGGCCAGGTCGGTCGCCAGGGGCAGGTACTTCCTTCTTTTCTCGATCTCTCGCTCTAGCAGGCATGGCTCATATGCACAGGCGACCTCGAAGATCTCTATGCGTTTGGCCGCGTGCTGGTACACCACAACATCCGGCCTGTATTCCATCACCCTGCCCCTTGTCTGTATCACTGTGTCCACTACTACCGTAACGCTCCCAGTCCCGAACGTCCTCGCCTCGGCCTGCCCCCATGGGTACCTGTATGTGGCTGGCAGCGGGACACCCAGTCCCAAGAGGATCTCTCTTACCAGCACATACAGGGCCCTGTCGTGCCTCGTCTTGATTCCTCTGAATAGGTGAAACACGCACCCCGCCAGGATATGGACCACCGTCTCCTCCCGCTCGTGGCATGCCCTGCATAGCTGATCTTCCCTCGTTTTATATATGCGTCCTTCACGTGCTCTGGTGCGAGTGGCATTGTCCTGAGCCTCAAACACCATGGCCTCCACCCTGGCTGGGACTTTGCCATCCATGAGCCACCTCACAGAGGCCTTCTGGTCTATTCCATCTCCTGCCAACTGCCGAGGGTACATGCCATGGTGTATCTTGGCCTTTACCTGGGTTAAGAGCTCTTCTTGCTGCGCCCGGACCAGCTCAGCCTTCACCGCTTTCTGGACTCTCACAATGGGTCTCCCATCTGGGTCCTGGTAGCCTGAGTCCAGGACGCACGCACTGATTCCGTAGTGCTCGAGGATGTCCCGTCCTTTTGACATCGTAGTCGGTAGCAGGTGCTCCTCCACCACCCACTCCATGCACCGCACTGCTGCTCTCACCTGCACGTCATCTACTGTACTGAGGTACAAAGCTGCGCTCACTGCCTCCAGTTCGAAGGTGAGGGCCGCTCCTTTGATCCCTCGTCCACCCTTGGCACGGGGAAGGTACAACCGTTCAGGCGCGGCTCCAAGCAAGTGGGACTGGTTTTGGGTGAGGGTCCCTCGTGTGGCCCTGTCCAGTTCCAGCAGGTCACTTGGGTGCCACTCAGTCACCGCAAAGTAATATCTCAGCACTGCCACTGCCCACGTGTTGTGGGCCCGTACCTTTTACCCCGCATTCAGTGCCGAGTTCCACACCAGCCAGACCCTGCGTAGATACTCCGTCCTGGTGCGCATCTTTGTGACCCAGGCATGTACCCACATGACCTGATGGACCCCAAGGTACCGATATGGGTCTCCTTCCTCCACTTCATGCACCTCACCCCCTGTCACTCTAATTTCACCGACATGCCTCTTCACTGCTCCACCATTCATGTGGGCAACGGCGCACTTCCTGATGCCAAGTGCCATACCAACGGCCCCAGCCACCTCCTTCATGGTTTTCGCCAACTCGTCCCTGGTCCGTTCATAAAATTTCAAATCGTCCATAAACAGCAGGTGGGAGACCGGGCACCGCTGGAAGGCACTGTTGACTCCGCCTCTCGTACTCAGCATCTCCGATAGTGGGGCAATGGATAGGGCAAACAGCAGGGGGGAGAGTCTGTCACCCTGGAACAGCCCCCTCCTGAAGTTGACAGGCTTCTTCATTAGGCTGCCGTCCTCCAGCCTTATCTTCAATGTTGTGGTCCAGCACGGCATAATGGCTTTCAAACCTTGCCTAACGATCGCTGGTGCCCAGACTGCTTTCAGGCACTTGTGCAGCCAGCCGAGTGGTACTCGGTCGTAGGCCTTGGTGAAGTCTATCCACGCCACCGACATCGTCTTCTTCTCGAGCCTGGCCTCCATCGTCAATGCCCAGTCAATCGTGCTGAATACAACAATAGTGTAATATCATCACATGTAAGGTCTTACCACTAAAAACTTACATGGCATCCAGGCAGCCCCTTCTGCCCTTCTGTAGCGCCTTCTGCTCCTCTGGGATCAGCCCAGTTGGAGCTACATGTCTCCAAAGAATGACTTGCAGGGCTCCCGTAGCGCATTTGTAGAGTGTGTTGAGGCACGTAATGGGCCTGAAGTCCCCTGGCTCCCTGGCCCCCACTTTCTTAGGGATCAACACCATCCTCCCTCTGACAAGCAAGCGAGCACCTGCCCTTCCTCTAGTAGTTTTTCCAGGATTTCGCCTGCTCTCTCTATTAGGCCTGGGAAAGCACTCAGCCAGAAAGCCGCTATACCGTCCGGGCGTGGAGCCTTCAAGGGCTTCTGCTTAAGGATAACCTGGTACCACCCAATGGATCACCTGGTCTATTCGGGGTCCAGCTCCTTTATTTGCTCATGCACCCGCTTCACCCAGTCCACGATAGTGGGGTTGTGTTTGTCGTATGGACCCACAACGTTCAAATGGCATCCAAAAATGCGTGAATTCCCTCACCTAGCTCTATAGTCGTGGTGGAGGCCGTCCTTCCTCCGTCTGCCAATGCCACGAGCCGTCGACGCGATATGTTTCTACGGAGGCGCACTCGGTCGAGCCATTCTGTCTTGTCCCTGATTTGTGACAACGACTTTTACTACGTCGGCCATGTGCGGCCCTACCCACAGAATTCGCAACAACAGTCAAGGTCATTGCCGGACGGCGGCTGGTTCGCCACAGCGCACGCGCAGGGAGTCTGTCAAAAAGTGCTTTATGCACAAAAATTCAAAATTCATACAAATAGTGGACAAACGTACATGGTGAGATAGTGCAATTGCAAAGGAAAATGGTGAGTATAATAGTACATAATGGTTGTCTGCATTAAAGTTTGTTCTGAGTTCACATTAGCAGGTGCTTACATAGCATGTCTGCCGACGCACACACAACCTCTCTCTGGAGCAGGGCAATTACTGTCTCTATTGCGTTGGGCCAGAACAGGTCGGCGTCCTCCAGGTGGGCCTTTAGTCTGCCCGCCGTCCCCAGGTCACCAACCACCACCGGAACACAGCGAATCCTCCAGCCGCTTTCCTGCCCAGCCAGGTCTGCCGCCAGGGTCTAGTATTTCGCCCTCTTCTCCGCCTCCCTGGTCTCCAGGCAGCTTTCGTATGCTGCAGCCACCTCCATGATGGTCACTCTGCCCGACCTGAAGTTCCGGATCAGGACATCCGGCCTTCTTTCTGCAATCGTTCCCTTGGTCGGGCAGAGCTGGTCCACTGCCACTTCGAACTCGCCCGCAGGTCCGTAGTTCCCCGGCACCGCCCTACCATTCAACTCTCTGTATGCGTTCGGGATGGGGATGCCCCTCTCAGAGAAAATGGACCTGACCAGCACATACAGGAGGCGATCATGCCTCCACTTCATAAAGGTCCACTCATGTGCCGGACAGGCGGAGAGGATGTGGCCGATGGTCTCCGGAGATTTATGGCAGACTCTGCACCTGTCGTCCTTGCGTCTCCCCAGGAACACCTAGACATAGATATATGATCAACCATAAGTCAATGGAGTCTCTGCTAACCGGGTCAGAACACACACTACACCCTCTATCTCACCCAGGCCCCTCTCCCCGGCAAAACCCCCAACAGCCCATGGGTCACGCAATACATGGTATACAACACACTCACCTCTCTTCTTCTCGTTAGGGTCACTCCATCCTGTGCCGCAACTATGTCTCCCTCCACCTTCTGGGGGACCTTTCCGTCCGTCAGCCATCTGACTGACAACTTCTTGTTCACGGCCTGTCTGTCCAGCTGACGGAGGTAGACCCCATGGATGGTTTTGGCCTTTATTTCTCTTACCAAGTCTGCCTGCTGTGCCTTCTTCAGTTTCGCCAGGGTCTCTTTAGCGACCTTCGCAGGTGCTCTCAGCTCTGTCGGCGTCCCTGAGCAGGCCACATCGCATTTGGTACCTGTCAAGGATGGGTAGCGCCGCCCCCAGAATCGTCATTCTATGCTCAGCCTCCTCAAAATGCTTGAGGAAAGCTACTGACCCTTCAATTCTGCTATCTTCTGCACGTGTCAAGTATAGGGCTGCCCCCATTACCTCTACTTCCCACACAAAGGTCAGGGCTGCAAGTCCTCTGCCTCCCATGTCCCTGTGCAGGTGGACCCTGGCACTCGAGGCCGCAGGGTTATGGGCCTGGTTGGCAGACAGGATTGCCCTGGTCCGCACGTCCAACTCGACTAGGTCCCTGCGATACCACTCGATTAATGGCATGTAGAATCGGACCACCACGACAGCCCATCCATTATGGGCTGCCACCTTCTCGCTGATGCTCAGTGGTGAGGACCAAACCAGTGCCACCCTCTTCAAATACTCCTGCCTCACTCTGGCTCTTGTGAGGCCACTGTGTGCCCGGAATACTTGCTCAACCCCCAGGTACCTGTACGGGGTGCTTGAGTCAATCTCCCTGATGATCCCCGCACTCACAACCACTCCACTGGCGTCGCACCTCAACTTCCCTTTCTTCAGGTGGGCCACTGCGCACTTCCTCACCCCCAGCGTCATACCCACCGCTGCAGCAACCCGCTCCACATCCGCCAACGTGCTGGCCAAGTCCTCCTGCCTGGACTCATATACCTTGAGGTCGTCCATGAACATCACATTAGTAATGGGGGAAGCGTGGAAACGCGAGTTGAAACCCACCTTCTTTCGTAACAGGCTAGAGAGCGGGGAAACCACCAGGGAGAACAGGAGTGGGGACAGCGAATCCCCTTGGTACAAGCCCCTTCTGAATCTCACGAGCCATTGCACCGGTTTGGTCCTCACCACTGAGCCATTGCACCGAATCTCCAGGTTCGTTGCCCACTTGACCATGACCTTGGCCAGTCCGCGTCTAACAATCTCCGGGGCCTGAACCATCTCAAGGCACGCAGCGATCCACATGTGGGGAACAACATCGAAGGCCTTCCGGAAATCAATCCATGCTACAGACAGATCCTGCTCGTACAACTTCGCCTCTTTGGCCAGCGTCATATCCACCACCAGGGCATCCAGGCATCCTCTTCTACCTTGGACTCCTGCCCTCTGCTCCTCCGGGAGCAGGGGTGCCAACTGCTCTGTGCAGAATGACAGTCAGAGCCATGGTCATCGCCTTGTATCCACAGTTTAGGCAAGTTATAGGCCTGAATTGGCCCGGCTCTGTTGCCCCCT
>WLWD01000458.1_pt1 | contig 51801 bp, 38 predicted proteins | sample 6712731 | NCBI WGS metagenome assembly WLWD01 (sample SAMN12718690, study PRJNA576275) | sponge metagenome | isolation source: marine sponge | host: Mycale hentscheli | place: New Zealand: South Island, Marlborough, Capsize Point | collected 2014-11-01
TAAAGTTTCTGTACAAAGAAAGCATCTGTAAAACTACTTTCTTTTCACCCTATTATCAATTTCCTACAGATTTGGAGTTAGTGAAGATATTTCTTTACACTTATCAAAGCTATGCCACTCCAGAGCAGCTGTTGTATGCCTTATTTCAAAGATTTTATGTCTTGGGTAACGGCACAATGAGCTTGGACGAGTTTCTTTGTCGACGCGACACCATTAGAGTACAAGTAATAAATACACTGAAGCTGTGGGTGAACATCCGTGGAGAGTTTAAAGGTTAGAATAATTTATGTAATAGTTGAACTATAGGATCCAAGAGAGGGAGAGGTAAGAGAGGGAAAGGGCCCTTCCCTTCCTAATCACATTGATTGAAAAATATAATATTTCATAGGATACAACTGCATGCTAACTTTGCTCTTCCTTCATAATATCCAACTAGATCCACCCATGACATATTAACTAAGCAGGTAATTATGTATTAATTTTGTGATGACCACTGTTGGTTAGAGCCGACTACAAATCAGTCCAATTGGTCTCTTAAAATTTGTTTTCATTATGGTTCTTTATTCGACAGAAATTAACTTTCATGAGATTTTTTTTTTTGGTACAGTTAGGTTATCCAATAGGTACTGTAAGTTTCACCATCAAAAAATAGTTCAATAGGCCACTTGCGCGATAGCAGAAGGAATGTTAATTGATTTGATGACGTCACGCGTGGATGCTCTGGATCCCATAGAGAATGTATTGGATGCTTGTAAACTTTATTTTTAAACTCGTGCTATATTGTCTATGGCGGTTGTATTCTAGTTCATAACAAAACACTAAAATAAAACTCCACAAGTTTTACACATTAGTTTCACAAAGCATAATACTAGTTGATAGTAAAACAAGAAAAAAAATGTTAGTATGAAATCCTAACATTTATATATATATTGAGTGGTGTATGGAGGAAATATATTGATTGCTGGATGACAAATAGGATGGTGTAAGGCCTGTACCTCCGACAAACAACACACTGTTATTACCAGCATCACTTGTGCAGCGTATGGATGCTCAAACATCTGATTCAACAGAATTAAAGGCAGTCTCCATTTATAAGTCCAGAACTGTAGAGTGCTTGCCAGGTCCATGACTATGATTAAAGATCAGATTGCAGACTATCAGAAGAAAAAACAACATTAATAACTACTGATGGCCAACAACTATAAGATAATCTCTACTATTTTAGTCGTCTGCAAACTCAGCTTGAACTCGCCAGAAAACAGATTGTTTTTCTGTGTCAGCTTACGTGCCAACAGAAAGAAAATAAACCGAATCAGGTTGTGGGCGCAGCTTGTCTGCGCTAAAAATAGCTTGGACATAATTTAGATCTGAAATCTATTTTATGTGTAAATCTGAGAATGGGAATGAATCCAAACTTCAAACACAGGTGTGTCACAGGAGGTAAAAGCCATAATATTACTTATGAAACCAGGTGAGTATATAGGATGATTAGGAATGAATAATAGTTTCATTTATACAGAAAGAAATTTTGAACCGCAAAAATATACACAATGTGTGCTTGTGTAATTCTATTTACTTATAGAAAATGATTGTCACATCTGGAACGTAGAGGATGATAATCAAGATAATATTTTGAAAGATCCAGATGAGGTTATTGTGGCTGCAAGTTTTGAGAAGTTAGTGGAAAAGGTGACTTCTGAAAGAAACCTTGGTGAGTATTTGTATTGTAAAGAGATTGACAGAATTACATTTTTTTTTCTTTTCTTTTTTTCTTTTTACCAATGATTTTGTTTTGTTTTGTTTTCTATAAAGTTTCTGTACAAAGAAAGCATCTGTAAAACTACTTTCTTTTCACCCTATTATCAATTTCCTATAGATTTGGAGTTAGTGAAGATATTTCTCTACACCTATCAAAGCTATGCCACTCCAGAGCAGCTGTTGTATGCCTTGTTTCAAAGATTTTATGTCTTGGGTAAAGACACAATGAGCTTGGACAAGTTTCTTTGTCGACGCGACATCATTAGAGTACAAGTTATAAATACACTGAAGCTGTGGATGAACATCCGTGGAGAGTTTAAAGGTTAGAATAATTTATGCAGTTTAGTTGAACAAAGGATCCAAGAGAAGGAGGGGGAAGGAGAGGAAAAGGGCCCTCCCCCTCCTAATCACATTGATTAAAAAATATATACATTTCATATGATACACCTGCATGATAACTTTGCACTTCCTTCATAATATCCAAACTAGATCCACCCCTGACATATTAACTATAGCAGGTAATTATGTATAATTTTGTGATGACACTGCTGGTATAAGCAATACTACAAATATAGTCCAATTGGTCTCTTAAAATTTGTTTCATTATGTGTTCTTTATTTCGACAGAAATTTAACTTTCATGAGATTTTTTTTTTTGGCTACAGTTATGTATCCCCATAGGTACTGTAGTTTCAGCCATCAAAAATAGTTCAATAGGCCACTTGCGCGATAGCAGAAGGAATGTTAATTGATTTGATGACGTCACGCGTGGATGCTCTGGATCCCATAGAGAATGTATTGGATGCTTGTAAACTTTATTTTTAAACTCGTGCTATATTGTCTATGGCGGTTGTATTCTATTTTAACGAATATTAGCTTGGTAAAAGTTATTTTAAAAAAAGTTTTCTGTCGGTAGTTCAGGACAAAGCAACTCTATGGCTTCTACGGTGGTTTCCCTAGGGGGAGAGAGTGGCAGTTCAGAAGTGATGGAAGGAATCCCACTAGATGCTTCAGATATACCTGGGGCTGAACTGTCACAACCATTTGAGAAGCACCCCCTTGCAGCTTTGCGATGGTGGCTCCTTTGCAGAGGAATTGCAAAGTTTCTAATTCTTTGAGAAAAAAAGATGTGATTGACAAGTAAAGTTGCAGTTATTAGTTGTTTGGTTAGTATATGATGCAAATGTCCACTATCATTAAATGGTAGAATAAGGCAAGCAGATTCTGATAAAGTGCCTGTCATTGATGTGAATGGGTCTTACTTGTACAAGAAATACAAGGCACTAAATGAGTCAGGGAAACAAGTTTCTCTTCCATCTATTCCTTCTCCACCTCTTACTGGTTGGACGATTGTAACCAGTGAGAATTACCAATCCATTGCTGCTTTCGTTCCTCGCGTAAGCCATGGTAAATTTTACAAAGAATTGATGAGTGCAATACCTTATAAAGCAAATTTGCGCATTTTGTTGTTAATTTTTATTACATTTTCCCACCCTTTTTTAGGTTTACTTTATACCTACTTGGCTGGGCATGTTGGCCTTATAGGTGATCAAGGTGCTTTTCGGGCATTGTCACGTGGATATACTCACTGGGCCTCTGGCAGAGTCGATGAACTTCAAGTTAACACTAACAACCCACTGTGTTGCCATGTTAAGTGCAAAATGAAGCCTTCCATGAAAACTGGTGTATATAACACATACATCCTGCTGGGTCGTAAGGAAGAGGTCACTTCAGTCAGACTAGCTACTTGTGAATGTGCAGCTAGGTATGTCTTTTATTAATTATGCTGGATATGTTTAATTTTTTCTGCACAGTTATTAACTTACACCATTGAATGAAATAAATAATATAAATAAATGTGAAGTATTTGTTATAATAAAAGAACTAAAGCAATAAGATAATATTAATGTAATATAAAATATACATCTCAATATTACAAATACATCATATTTCAATAGGAAGTCGGCTAGTTGTACCCACATATCAGCACTTCTGCATGCCATTTCTGCCCTTCACCCACCCACCATAATTGATGGAAGTTCAGAAGAACTGGTGAGTGATGAAGAATTATTGCCCTGCACGTCACAGCCCTGTCGCTGGAAACCTCCAAAAAAAACGAAAGGAAAGTACTCTACGCTTGTCTGATGCATCATTTGTGAAACATGATTATGCCAAGCCTGACAAAAAAAAATGAAAAAGATGGATGACTATGACCCTCGACCCCAACAGTTTCGGGGAACTGCATCAGAGCGCCTCCCAGAATTATTAAATAAAATGAAAGGAGAGCAACTTGGTATATACCTTCTACTTGATCCTCAATTTCAGTGTGAAGAAGATCTAACTTCAAATGAATGCCAACCTCACAGTAGTATTATTAAACTTAAAGAAACTATCAAAAACTTTAAAGCATCATTGCAGGTTACAGCAGAGAAAGCAAGAGAAATAGAGAGAAATACTCATCAACAACGAAACTCCCAGCTTTGGTTCTCAGTTAGAAGATATCGCATAACTTCATCTCTATTTGGTGCAGTTCTTTCTCGAAAGGACACAACTCAGCCGGACAGTTTAGTACTTCGGATTATTCAACCAAGAGCACTTAGCACTCCTGCTATTCAACATGGAATAAATCACGAAAATCTTGCTTTGAAGGAGTACATTAAATATAAAAGTAGTTTAGCTGAAACTAATAATGATTTGATAGTTACTCCTAGTGGATTTATAATTAATCCTAGCTACAGCTGCTTAGGATCTTCCCCAGATGGAGCTGTGTATGATCCTTCAAATACATCTCAACCCTATGGATTTTTAGAAATCAAATGCCCTTATACCTGCAGAAATGTATTGCCTGTGGAGGCATGCACAATAACAGGATTTTATTGTACACTGAAAGATGGAAAGTTAGAACTCAAGAGAAATCATCAATACTACGCACAAGTTCAAACACAGGTGTGTCACAGGAGGTAAAAGCCATAATATTACTTATGAAACCAGGTGAGTATATAGGATGATTAGGAATGAATAATAGTTTCATTTATACAGAAAGAAATTTTGAACCGCAAAAATATCCACAATGTGTGCTTGTGTAATTCTATTTACTTATAGAAAATGATTGTCACATCTGGAACGTAGAGGATGATAATCAAGATAATATTTTGAAAGATCCAGATGAGGTTATTGTGGCTGCAAGTTTTGAGAAGTTAGTGGAAAAGGTAACTTCTGAAAGAAACCTTGGTGAGTATTTGTATTGTAAAGAGATTGACAGAATTACATATTTTTTTTCTTTTCTTTTTTTCTTTTTACCAATGATTTTGTTTTGTTTTGTTTTCTATAAAGTTTCTGTACAAAGAAAGCATCTGTAAAACTACTTTTTTTTCACCCTATTATCAATTTCCTATAGACTTGGAGTTAGTGAAGATATTTCTCTACACCTATCAAAGCTATGCCACTCCAGAGCAGCTGTTGTATGCCTTGTTTCAAAGATTATATGTCAAGCGTAAAGACACAATGAGCTTGGACGAGTTTCTTTGTCGACGCGACATCATTAGAATACAAGTTATAAATACACTAAAGCTGTGGATGAACATCCGTGGAGAGTTTAAAGGTTAGAATAATTTATGCAGTAGTTGAACAAAGGATCCAAGAGAAGGAGGGGGAAGGAGAGGAAAAGGGCCCTCCCCCTCCTAATCACATTGATTGAAAAATATATACATTTCATATGATACAACTGCATGATAACTTTGCACTTCCTTCATAATAATATCCAAACTAGATCCACCCCTGACATATTAACTATAGTAGGTAATTATGTATAATTTTGTGATGACACTGCTGGTATAAGTAATACCACAAATATAGTCCAATTGGTCTCTTAAAATTTGTTTCATTATGTGTTCTTTATTTCGACAGAAAATTTAACACTTCAAGATAGTGCATTACACTATATTGATACTAATTATTTGATTTACGATGACTATCGTCCACTGCACATCGTACTACGAAAGCAAATACTGAGCATAATGGTGAGTATTTCGCTCCATTGAGTTGACACATATACAGCCTATGATATATTGTTACACTCATTGACAGTTGTGAGATAAATCACAGACTTTAATTTCTGTTATGTTATTTCTATAATTTCAGGGTAATGTTGGTGACAATAACTTTAAGGTTTCCACTCCACCTCCAGTGAAGGTTAGTATGCCCTCTCTTTAATTTAAAAAATCAGTTCTGTAGAGTGCTTGCCAGGTCCTGACTATGATTAAAGATCAGATTGCAGACTATCAGTTTCAGAAATAGCACACCACGACGCATGTGATACTGTCGGCTAGTGGGTGATAGACGACGGGTTGTGATGAGGCCAAATATCCTGATGAAGTAGCTAGCGTGGATGAAGACTTAGAGTATTCCACATTTTACTGCTCATTGGAAGCCATCCATCAAGCAGTGTTGGATAAGGAAGCAGAATTATAAGCTTGCTACTTACATTAGTAATAGAGTTCAAGGATTAAATTCAAAGTTTGAAAATCATTACACAAACTGTTAAAACTGTAAACTTTCATGAGATTTTTTTTTTGGCTACAGTTATGTATCCCCATAGGTACTGTAGTTTCAGCCATCAAAAATAGTTCAATTAATTTTGAATGCATGTTGATATATTTGTCACACCTTCCTAGCATCTAACAGTCACGCCAAGTTTCACAGTCTAAGTCCGAACTATTTGAGAGGCACACCCCTCAACATCACTCACACTCATTTCATTCAATCAAACCAAAGTTTGGCAAACGTTGGGATATTTAGGAGGGCTAAACCATTAATGTGTGGCAATTAGCTTCACTGATTCCACATCATGAAAGCTGGGCTCAAAATTAGTCCAGAAACCAAATTTTAGCACCTCCCTGTGTAAGAATTTTACAATACGCGTTCTTCAAGTCCGGCTTGTGGACAAGGTATGCAGAAAGTGGGTGTGGCACTTGAATTTATCTAATTTCAACAAACATGGTTTGTGGTTTATATTTCGGATGTTTCTATTGGCAGCAAATCCTTCCCTTCTTGTGTCCACTGGTAATGACAGTCATATATCCACAAGCTACACATTATTAGGGTTGATAGGAGGAGGAGTTCAATGTACATACTGCCTTCTTCTGCCTGAGATTTCATGGTAACCAGGGTAAAAATATCATCTTAAGATAGTCGCTTCACGGTGAGTGAGTTCCACTAGTTGTTCTTATTCACCAATACGTTCTTCTAGTTTAGACTTGGCCTATCTTCTGCATAGCCATAAAATTAATACCTTCAATATAGGCAATTGACCACTCAACATCTGCTTCAGTATAAGCATGTAGAGATCTACTGTTTATATAATATTTGTAGTGACTGGCAGTACCATCACTGAAATACTGAACTTTATTCGGGACCTGGGAATTAGCTGTTTTAAGTGGGGGAGAAGTAGTCCACTGTTACAGTGTCGTGCTTTAGGTGATCAGATATCACTACAACACTGTAGCATACGGCAAATGGATGCATGGTTGCCTGGCTATTATCCCAACGATGACCTTGAACAGCATCTTACAACAAAAAAGGAGTACCTTTCCGCAAAATACAATAGCAGAGTGCGACTCTAAATTATCCTTCAGATATGTGGAAGGACCGAGTCTTCATAATGAAATGGTGTTTTCTAAACTCATTAATTTACTCTTCTCCACGATTAATGAAGTACAATCTGTGTGTATTCACCAAACATAAGTAATGGCATCATCTAGTTGCTTCTTCTTTTTTTTTTCAAAAACAAATTCTAACAACAATTTATGCAGTTATTTGTACCTAGACAATCATCACACCCTGTGTAGCACAACCATGACTCTAATTTCCAGCTGCTAAACTTTTTTTTATTGTGCTTATAATCTGGATGACCTAGTATCCTCTCTCAGTCTCATTACTTTGGAGCGATAAACTAAATATCTCGATACTTCAAACTCATGCTAATGAAGAAGGTTCCACTAAAGAAGATTGAAGGTGAAACTTGCTGCCCATAGAAAATCAATTACGATAAAGCATTAGTGTGCCTAACTTTACAGCCGTGTTCTTGTCAATAGCTGGCAATGATTCTGCAGTAAATACTACTAAGTGTGGCAACCTACTTAAACATATTTTATGAGTATTTTGAATGGATCAATACAAACTTTCAGTAAGTGTACATAGTGAAATCTTCAAGAATGTTTTTTCTACCAAAATAAGGTTAGAAATTCCACTTCTCAAAAAAAAATTGAAGTGAATAAAAACATTTTCGGTGACAGCTATGAAGTTTGTGATATTCCCCACGGATAAGAACATTACCCAGAATTAAAATTTGATGAAAATCAAGTAAAGAATTGAATGGAGGCTAAGCTTAATTCAGCATTTCCTACTGGAGTAGTGAAAGGAGGCCTCATAATCTTCGGGGAAGTAAGAACAGAAACTAAGGCTAAGCGTGTTAGAATCAGCGTTGCTAGTTCTTCCTATGCCATTAGAACTAGCAGTGGCTCAGAGTATCCACAACTTGACAGGTAAATTTATGTTACATAGAAAACTGCATTATGCCAGAAGCACCGACTCATACAATACTACAAATGATAACTGATGTTGTGATTACTATCTCAATATGTATGCATACACTATTGTGTCATATACCATATGTATGCATTCACTATGATGTCCAAAGAACTCAGAAGTCTGTACATTTTAAAGCAATCATGCAACAATTTAAAGGTATATTCAAACCATGAACCCACATATATCTAGTTGTCAGAAGAAATACTTACACTATCATGCCAGAAAAAAAAAACAGAAAAAACAACATTTATAACTACTGATGGCCAACAATTATAAGATAATCTCTACTATTTTGGTCGTCTGCAAACTCAGCTTGAACTCGCCAGAAAACAGATTGTTTTTCTGTGTCAGCTTACGTGCCAACAGAAAGTAAACCGAATCAGGTTGTGGGCGCAGCTTGTCTGCGCTAAAAATAGCTTGGACATAATTTAGATCTGAAATCTATTTTATGTGTGGGAATGAATCCAAACTTCAAACACAGGTGTGTCATATAGGTAGACTTTGACCCTTGGAACGAAATTTTTTCTTAAAATTTTTTTAAAGAAAAATAAAGGCACACTACTCAGAAGAACAAATTTACACAATTAACTAGAAAAAATGAAACTAAAATGAGGAAAACTAAAACGAAAATTTAGAAGATAAACTAATTTAGATAATGTTGCATACAGAAAATGAAACTAGGATGGCAAAAAACAACTCTCTTAGATTTAAGAGGGGTAATGAAAATATAATACAGGCACATTGTGTAGTACGAGACCTACACGTAGCTTAATGAAAACAAGGAATCCGTCCATTTTACAGCAGATTTTGAGGAGACTGAGGAACAAAACTGGTCACTTGCTAGCAATGTCCAGTAGGAAAAACTTTAAGGGTGCTGCGACATAGCAACGCGCGCGCACCCGCACGCACCACAAATAACCACAAAAATCCGCTATGCTCGCAATGGTAAAAACAACCGCTAACTTAGCTTGCGCGGGTAATTCAAAGCTTCCGGCCTACCAATTGATAAAACTAACCGAGGCCCCGCCCCCGCTATAAGTTGTAAAGAGCGCAGCTGTTTGATATTGTATTTCTTGGCTCACTTTATCAGTATTGTTTCTTCCTAGAGCAGACACTGGCTCCCAGATTGTATCCAAGCTTTGACAGGTAAATAATACCTCACTAATGACTCCATTATTTTAATTTTTTATTCTTGTGCAAAACTTCTTCCTGATATATCACTCATGATTTTTTTATTTTACAGTATTGTGATGACCAGTGATAATTTTTATGAATGTATAATATAATAATAATGATACTTATTTTATATAAAAAATATTTAGAAATAGCCAGCTAAATATAGCTAGATGACTATTTTGTGATGTAGCTAGCTAAGTAAGGATGAATAAACAAATGAAGTGAATAGCTAAGTGCAGAAAACTGTACACAAACTGAAACTGTAGAGTTTTCCAGCAGCAAAAAGGGAAATTTGGTCAAAAAAATTTGCGATCTCTGTTTAGACAATTAAAAAAAATACAAAACCTGCCTATACAGGTTTAATTTTGTTTATAGGAAATGCAACACTTCCTCTACACATAAAAAAGAAATCACATAAAAACATTGAATAGATTTTTTTAAATCGGCGAAAGCAGACCTGTCAACTCCCACATGTATGCGGTTAGGTTGTCAAAAGGTTACGTCAGACCCTCCAATATAATTTGTGTACTTCTCCATTATTCTCCATATTATTCACATAGAAATAAATTAACAATGGACCACATATGATGTATATACTAAGCTTACAACCATCACTTAATGATATAATTGGTTTGTCACAATGAGGTCTGTGACCTAATACTTTATCTTTAGATTCAACTAGCGTTTGTAGTTTCCTTGACCTCTTCTTCACATAAAACAGAAAGTCTAAAAGTGGCTGATGGGTGTGGCACTCTAGGACTTCATGTGAGTGGTATGTACAGAGTACTCAACCAAAATCATTGTGTCGTTAATTTTCATTACGATATCACACACGAACAAATGCACAACATACACACACACACACAGACACAAACACACACACACACTCACACTCAATAACTCACACACACCTGATAGTTCCTCAGCCATGTTTCACTGATCTGCATCTGAAACACCAACCCGGACTCCTTCAGCGACTTGTAACATTGGACCAGAGGCTACGATCAACATAGGACATAACCAGCATGTAATGAATAGCAAAAGTAGTGAAGGAGATGACATCGTGTGAAGAAAAAAAAATCAGTCGTTACTTTGTTCATTGAGTTTAATTTTACTAACTTGGTATCAGCATATTCTGTAAAAATGGATCTAAGTGAAATCAGGTAAAGGGTGGACATGCCCGATTCGTGCCACTCATCACATGGCACACCCACTTTCAAGTGGTCAGTGGTAGTCACCCATAAACTGCAAAATCTCAGTACACACTTAATGCCATCAATACATTGACTGATGCTCACTTAATGCCATCAATACATTGACTGATGCTCACTTAATGCCATCAATACATTGACTGATGCTCACTTAATGCCATCAATACATTGACTGATGCTCACTTAATGCCATCAATACATTGACTGATGCTCACTTTGTTTTAGTTATAGCTCAGAATATAATAGTTATTGCAGAGAGTACTCACAGTGCACAATCTGACCTGATCCTGTAAGAGTTTGTACTCTTAGTCACATCGATTTGGTGCAAACTTTAATTATATTTGCCACTTCTTTTGCAACAGTATGGTAATAACAATATCATCTATTTAACTCAAAGGGTTATTTTTAACCCTTTGCCTGTCCGAGCAGAGAATTCTCAGCGATGCACCGCTCTCAATTCTCAAAATTTTTAAAAATTTATTATCTAATATAACATTTCCATATTTTGCTCATACGTTGCTCTGATGTAGTACTTCCTGTAATAAAAATTTCGAATCAAGTGCACCGGTATTTATTAATGTTTTAAAGTATGGCTACTAGAACACTTACCGTTGATTGTCTGTCTGCCCGAAATTTTTACTTATAGTACAGGGCTCTGAAGCTCAGAATTCAGCGACTAGAAGGTGAATAAGCCATGCACTTGCTGAACCCTGTAGCAACTCTGACATTGCTGGAAATTGAGTTTCAGCTAGTACCGTTAGAAATAGTAAAGTCCGAATTTTTAGTTCTATTCTTTGGGAACTAATATACTTTTTTTTTTTTTTTTTTTTTTTTTTTGCATAATAGTAAAGAGTTTGGTCTTGGTGTGCCTTAAAAATTCAATTCTTGCTGGAATGTCTTTACAGAAAAGAAATAAAAAATAAAACATTCATACATTCTTCATGTTACCCAACTGGTCGTCATAAAGTAGACAGGGAAAGGGTTAATAATTGTTATTGCCACTGCCCATGTATACGAACAGTTATTGTACGTACATATCCTAGTGATACAGTCTTACCTCCATCAAGTGAGAGTAGATTACCAGAGGTCTGGACGGAGCCACAAAGCGAATGAGACTCATGATCACTGGCTCAGGGTGCTGCTTGCACACAACCACCAGTCTACACACACATGTGCTCAGTAATTCAAATATACTAACATTTACACCTCTTGCAGAAGTCAATTAACTATGTAATTCTGGACACATGATAACATGTACACATCCATACAAACACACATGCACACAAACATGCACACACACTTGGATATGAGAACATGTCCACTGGTTACAGTCCTCTACATATACACACACAGCTATGTATGCATCTCACTCACCCGTCCATGTTCCTCTGTGACAGAAGCTCTCCTGCTACTCCATAAGCCTCTTCCCTTTCAAGCTTCTTCTTCCTCTAAACACACATGCATGACATCAATTCAATAATAGACAACTGCTTTCAGCAGGTAAAGTGAGGACACCACAGAAAACACACAAGATAAGGAATTGGAGCACTAGAGCTAGGTGTACATGCATGTAAGGATTCATATAGGAATTTTCGCTAGGGGAGGGGAAAATTTGTAGAGTCACAAAAAACTGTTTAGCCACATGAAAAGGTGAAGTCACAAGATACAGATTGTCAGAAGAAAACTTGACAAATTATTATGAATTGCTACGGAAGGACCAGAACTAGAAAGCGTTGATTTAGAAAACATATTAAACATTTTTAAACAATGTACTGCAGAGTAAATAAAAAGTGCTTTTTTGTATGTATGTATTTGTTTGTTTTTTTTTTGCATTTGTTGTTGTTTGTTTTGTTATTTTCTTTGTTTCTTTAGTGGCTACCAAACTAAAGCAACGCAAAATAAATGTAGACACTTTTCAAAACTGAAACAGGTCACAATGCACTCCACTCCCTTTCATTCACTCAACACGTGGCATTTACAGGAGACATCACAGGAGTAATCTATGTTATAGGTATAGAGGGACCACCGCTCAGGTTTACCAGAAAGGAAATCTCTAAGTAGTAGATTTCCACTGCCACCAAGTTCTGCAATGGCTGCCCACTGTACTTAAAGATTTCTTACTGGAAGTTCTTCATACGTGTATAAGTTCAGTTGCCAAAATGTTTGAAAAGCAGAACAAGAACGAAGTGGAACACTGTGCTTTTATAAGCTAGATGAATGTGAACATGCCATCTAACAATATACAACATACATTCCAATCCCAGCAGGTATGTAGTTAATGCAATATCAAACAAACAATATTATACAGACCCACAAGTATTTAGAATTTTCCAGAAATTTATTTAGGTCTGACAAGGTTGTTAGCAAATGATGACCACTTACCTTTTCCTCCAAGTCTTCATCCTTCCTGCTTTTCTCCTTCACATCATCACCTTCTGCAGGAGATATTTCAGTTGCCTTTACTTGAAGAGTCTGACCATCCATGGGTTCTTCTCTAACTCCAGCAGAACATCCACCATTACCATCACCTCCCTCCCCCCTCTCCCCTCCACACACCCCAGAGTCACCACCAGTCTCCATCGCCTCACTATCCTTGCCTCCAGTACTGCTGTAGCTGGCACTGCATGGAACTCTGCTCTCATCCATTGCTACTCCTTCATCTCCATGGTCCTTCTCACTCACAGTTCCTTCAACCGTGTCTTTGGTCGCACTTGGCTCCTTCCTCATTTTCTTGCTTGGGGGAGATTTAAGATCAGCTCTCTTCAGTGATGTCTTCACTGGTTTCTGAACAAAAAAAGATATTTTACGGTTAAATTTTTTAAAGAAGTACAATGTAGATGTGTATACAGTACAGTCTACCAGTTTGCTGAGTACTCTCATAATATAGTATGCCACCAAGATAGAAATGAGGCTAGAAAAAAGTTTTATCAGTACATTTTTAAAAGTTAGGGGGAGCGAAAAGTTGTTTCTAAGGAAAGAGGGAGAGAGAGAGAGAAAGAGAGGGAGGGAGGGAGGGAGGAGGTGAGAATTTTCATTTTGCTGATCATTTAAAAGAACCCGTATTGAACATACCCTGCCTTGTGGTTGAGTCTCCACCATCAAGTGTTGGATGATGGCAGATGTGCACTTGCGCTCATCCTCGCTCAACAGACTCCCCAATCTCTGCAGAGGATATTTATGAAGAATAGACAAGTCTCCCTCAGAGAGATGACTAAAGTTGCTCAAAACTGTTCTGGAAAAACATTAATTAAATTACATTATTACAGGGGACAACATTTGCCCTCTACTATACAGTAAAATATTTTTTTCTTCTTAAGAACAAATTAACTTTCACAATAACATTTTATAAAGCAATGATTTCCTTTCATGAACTCTGAACTTACTAAGTGTTGTACATAATGGCTGTCCGATACTTAAGCAGCTAAGTTATAAGCTATAAGTACTTTGGAGAAAACAGTGATAATTCTCAAGCTATTGACCAGGGCTGCTTGCTGAAACCCAAGAGATCTGTAACTTTGCTGTATTGCAGATTACACCAGGTCAGTAGCTACTATACATAAACAGTGATTATATGCTCATACATATACGACCAGTTTTTTTGTTTTGTTTTTTGTTTTTGGGGGGGGGGGGGGGGGGGGGGGGGGGGGGATCCACCTAAATGCACTGTCAATTTTTTTAATATTTTTCTACTGCTACGTAGATTACACTGAACCTGACGATGGCATTCTCCAAATTTGGGAGTTGTAGCATGTAGCACAGGCCGTCTTTACCCTACATACGTACTGCAACAATGCACTAATTCAGTCATTCTCGGCTGAAATAGTTATAATTACTAGCAAGCACCCTGCCACTCCGTAGCACTTGATGTACTAATTTTAGCAAAATTAAGAATGCAGTATCGTATGATATATTCTATCCATGGCTTTCCTCATCTGCTTCTATTTTTCTTGACTCTTGCGTCCTCCTGCTGCTCCGCCTTTATTCTACCAAGTTAACACATTTTCTCAACTGTGTTAATAAGCCACTGCAGGCTGCACTTCAAGTGCTAGGTCCAGACAGTTCAGTGATAAGTGTGCCATACAGAAGAGTCTCTCTCTCTCTCTCTCTCTCTTCCTTTCCTTTGCTTTCCCCTTTCAGGTAATGACTATACTAATAGCAAATTTTTTCTCGTTCTAACAGCCAATATTGTTAATTAAAACTTAACCCGACGTTTCAACTTCTTGCCGAAGTCCTTAAGTAGTAGAAACGTCAGGTAAGTTATAATTAACAATATTGGCTGTTAGAACGAGATAAAATTTGCTATTATAACAATGCAACGTTTTTGTTTAATTTATCCTTTTTGATTTTAAGAAATGCCACATCAAGGAATTGCAAAGGCCTGGGGAAGAGGGGGTGGGGTGGGGGGGGGGGCATGTTTTGTATCCTACATACTATCACCATGCGCTCCACGACACTGTAAACAATCTGGCTGCCAGCCGAGTCAGAAATATTAATTGTGTTTCTTTTATGCTCCTGTAATTAGATTAAAGTTGCATGAGATAGGGATTATGTAGATAAGAAAGTGAAAATACATTTTTCCTCCAAAGCACACCAAATCTTCCTTAGCAACGCTCGTTACAAGTCTAACTGGCAAGTATTCCTTGCCACTTATTTTAAGTTTTAGAGCTCACCAGAGCTCACAACAGCGCCATACACTAGAACTAACTGTCATATCATCCATGTCCACCATATATAGGTTTTTGAAGAAAGAAAGAAAGACCCACATACAACCTTACCGGAAATAATGGGGGGGAAAACATTTGCTGCATTTCGGCAGATTTCGCTCACATACATTATGTACTAGGCTTCAAACATTTTTCTTTAGATTTGGAGAATAGCAGCCGTTTAGAGAGTTTGCGGCCATTCTGTAGAGACTAAGAGAGTAATTTCAGAAGATCCATCCAACAGCTTACAGCAATACATAAAAATTAATAAATTAACTATTGCACTTAGTGCATATGAATGTGTATACTTGGTCTCCTACACTTTACACTAGACAGAGTAATGAAAAGCATAGCTAACTTTAAACTAATTTAACAGTCATAAGTTCATCTAAACTTTAAGTAGTCGTTTGACAATTTTAATAGAACACCAGCTCTACTTTTTACAAACTCCTAGTTAGCTGGAGAGTACCTTTAGTTCCGTGTGACTATCCAGCACAAGAATGCCCATGACCAAATGCATGACTAATATGGCCACTATAACCATACCCTTCTCTATAACCAGTTGACATACACGTATGTAAAGTAAATTGTATGTCAATTTCAACTAGTACAAACAACAAAACAAAACAAAAAAATACAACCTATCTAGTACATGATTGTGAATTGTGAGGTACTTTACCGGACTGGATAGTCTCCGAAAAACACTTGCACTAGATTCCCATAACCTAAATTAATAAAACAAATGCATATACATACATACATGCACACACACAATACATGCATTAGATAATGTATGAATTTCATAACACTTCACATACAGTGCTTCCAAGTTATTAAACTTTACCAACCTTTCTCAAATTCACTATACATAGCTATAATGTTGATTTCACCCCTTACCTGAACTAATGTCAACACCTTACCAGAATTAATCTCACCCCTTACCAGAATTAATCTCACCCCTTACCAGAAATAATCTAACCCCTTACCGAAATTAATATCCACCCCTTACCAGAATTAATGTCATACCCTTACTGGAATTAATGTCCCCTTTATTGTAGTTAATATCAACCCCTTACCGGAATTAATCAAACCCTTATCAGAATTAATATCAACCCCTTACCGGAATTAATCAAACCCTTATCAGAATTAATATCAAACCCTTACCAGAATCAATGCCAACCCCTTTCCAGAATTTGTCAGAATCAATGTCCTCCCTAACCAGAATCAGTGTCAATCCTTACCAACTCAATACTACCTGAGCTATAACTCAAAGACAACTGTGCCATTCTTTACTAAAATTGGTACTACCCTTTACCAGACTCATATCCCCTTCTGTCAAACATATTACTACCAGACCCAATGCCACCCTGTACCAAATTCACTAGTGTACCTCACCTCCCATCCTCTCTAACATGGCTCCCACCATGAAGCCCTGACATGTTTCCACGACAACCATGTTGGAGTGGGCGTGAATGTTGCTGAGAGTGAGTATGCGTGCTAGAGAATCTTTCCGCAGGTAACTAAACAACGGGAATACAACACAATAAAATCAATTATTACAACAACAACAAAAACACAGTGACAATAAGCCTTGATAAATATGGGTGGGTGGGTCTAGAAAAAGGAACCTTATGGTGCAAACCAAAAAAAAATTGAGGTTTAGTTTTTACTAGTAAGCTAAATTCACCTCCACTTAGTGCTAAAATACTGGAGGGTAAAGCCTTCGAAACGCAGAGAAACTGGTTGAACTGGGCTGTATTCAGCAAAGCAATTGAAACAGAAAATGCCACTTCCAGTATAATTAAGGTTTCTGGGTACCTAACGGCGTACACCTCATACGCAATAAATCTTGCAGCAGCTTTTAGTGGCGACTAAAAAAGATATGTGTGGAGTTCTTTTTAGCTTTTGTAGCGTCCTGTCTTGTCGGAATCCTTGGCTACTCTACGGGATGTAGTGGTAAACTTTCAGCCAGAGGTAAGCTGCAGAGTGCATGCAATAGTCTCAAAGCTATGTCAGGTTTTTTTTCTGCTAGTTTTAAACCCCGCCCATTCCCCATTTCGAGAACAAGAAAGAATAAAAAGTAACTTGACATTGGAAATTTGGCATAGACATAGAGTAAGGGTCACTAAGACTAATTTTGCACACAAAAAAACAAAAAAACAACAAAAACAAAAAACAACAACAAAAAACAACAAAAATTGAAGAAAGAATTTTTTTCCCCCCCAATGTCTACTTCTGGAGCCCATATCTCAACTTCAATTTTTGCACAGTCAGGTCCATTTTCCTGACAAACTATTCTGGAATAATATTAGAAATAGTTACCCAAATAATGTTTTGCAAACTCATCACACAAAAGAAAGAAAAAATGTGAACGAATGAAAGATCTAGTGAAGACAATAGAACAGATACTTGATCATTCCTTACATCAAATGTGAATGAGAGAACAGAAAGCGCCAGCCAAAAAATGAACATGAGAGTGATATTCAAACATGACAGTCAGGCAGGGCTCAGTATGCAGCTGTGAGACCGGGGAGTAGCTATTCTGGGACAAGCACAGGCACAGGCACAATGATCCAAGTACAGAGTACTACCATAGTGCACGTGCTAGAGGAGACTCCGTGGTTGAGACATCAGTATGCACTTCTAAGATGACAGCAACTTCGAAGTCGTCTAAACGACCCAACAATCTCTTCGTCACCCTCAGGGTTTCAAATCAGGAAGGAGTAAACATAACATGTGACAACAAACAAACAAATAAAATAAATAAGTCAAAAAAATTTCTATCCAACTGAGAGCTAAGCACAGAACTTGGGTGGGCAAGATATAGGTCCAACCTAGGAACAAGGATGTTTCCTTGTGGTACACCATTTATTGCAGTCCTATCAACCGATGGGAGGCGCCCTCAGACGAGGAACTGGTGGACACTGGCATAACCTCCCCTGGCTAGGCAGGGGATGCAGCTCAGTGGGGGGACTGGCTCTCAGAGGCAGGGCAGGACTTGAAATAGGGTGTGGTCTCGCAGATCCAGACTCTCTTAGACACACGCACAAGCAGCACAGAAAGGAAAAGCAAGTCTAGTGACTCTGGACACTTCTCCGTGACAAAGAGGAATGCTTCCCATGCATTCCTGTGGGTAAATTGGTGGATGGCTGACGTATTTTATTCCGCGGGTGTAAAAGTCCTCCGGCTGTAGAACTGAGTGGTTGTACGGTATAGCACAGAATGGAAGTTGTTAAGAGTTAGCTTCCAAAGCAATTAGTGAGGCTTCAAAGCTGAGAGAGAGCAAGAGCTGGCAATAATGGAATTCCTGAAGGACAATGATGTTTATGTCAGTCTTCCTACTGGGTCAGGAAAATCACTTTGTTACTGGATTTAGCCTTACTTATATCTTTAATTCTATTTGAGGGAGGCGTGACTCAATGGTGCTAGTAGACAGTCCATTAATTGTTATCATGACAAAAAGTGTAAAAGCTGTGCATGTTGGAAGTGCTCATGTCTCTGTTATTGAAGAAATAAAGGACGGAAAATTTCAAGTTATATTTTTCAGTCCAAAATGCTAACTGACAGAATTAGACTGGGGAGATATGCTTCACTCTAATTAAGTGTTCCAAGAGAAACTTGTTGGATTAATTGTGGATGAATCAATTGAAATGATTTTGCATTTGTTCATTCAAACTACATCATTGCTATTCACAGTAATGATTTTAGTATTTATTCTTTAGGGTACCGAGCTTCGTAAAGAGTCATAAACTTGGGAGAAGTGAGAAGTTTTAATTCCTGATCATGTCCACTGTATGGCACTAACAGGTACTGCCACTAAGACTACCAGGAAAGCTATTTGCAATGTCTTGGAGATGCACAAACCTTTTGTCATATCCGAATCTCCAAATAAACCAAATATAAAGTAGACCGTCCATAAACCACCTGGAACAATGGAACAAACCTTCTCAGTTATCGTTGAACAACCGTTACAGCAGCAAACTGCAGTGGATAGAGTATTGGGTTTTTGCAGAACTTATGAAGACGTTTCCCAACATTATTTATTCATAAAGGACAGAATGGCTGAACAATCAACTGAACAGCCTGGTGCTCAAATACCGAGACAGATAGAAAGTAGTCCAGAGCCCAAGCCAAAAACCTAAAAATACGGTCCACACAAAATATTTTTGTGGTTTCCATATCTTTGAAATATGCTTTTTCAGAATCTGAATGATGCCCTTTCTGAAACCTTGAGCACAAGATGCTAGTTGTTGCAAACTATCAGTTAATTATAAACATATTTATTAAGGCGGATCCAACTACATACTTTAAAAAACACTAACCGAAACTACTTTTTGCCAAATCCTCCTTCTCTGGAGTGTCATAGTTCAGCCTTCTCTTCATGTAGTTTAAGGTAGTTAAACGTAGTTAACAGAGGGGAGTGTACATGCAGCAATAGGGAGGGTGGGGCTGGGATAGGGTGATAGGCTGATAGGGATTGTCACAGCAATAGGGAGGGTGGGGCTGGGATAGGGTGATAGGCTGATAGGGATTGTCACAGGAAGTGAGGAAGATAGGTCACGTGTCAGCAAATCGCAATCGGCGACACAGAGCTGTGATCTCAAGCAGTAGGTACATAATTCTCTGGTTCGACCTACTGGGCATGCCCGTCCCAAAGACCTGTTAGTCACACTATCTGGCACGCTTGCCCCATATACATCCTCTGGCACGCTGGCCCCAACGGCATGTTAGCCTAGCTGTGTGGCAATCCTGTCCAAGTCCACAGTGCATAACCCACCCCCCACCCCTGGAGTGGAATGGTCACTTCAATTTCTGTCCACACGGGTAGCTCACCACATCGTGACCCTGGCTAGTACCATTTTATAGGGTCATGACTTTCATTACAGGTCCTACCATACCTAGTGCACATTCTGCACTGGCAGACCTGCCAACCTTCACCCCAACGGCAGGGGCAGGGTCTCCAGGTCTAGACCTGCTGGCATCAGCGGCCCTGGCACCCACCAGCGTAGGGGACACCAGATCCCTCCTGGAACCCTCCTGGAACCCTCCTGGAACCCTCCTGGAACCCTCCTGGAACCCGGCCCATTCAACCCGGCCGCCTCACTTTCAAAGAAAGTCACCAAGAAAATCCTGGAGTTTGAATATGTAGAGATGGCCAAGGTGACTGCAGACACCATACCGGAGCCAGTTCCAGGACGTCCCCAACCTCCAAGCCGGACACCGATCACGGACATCTCCCAGTGGATCGAGCGATACTCACTGATGGCGGCAAGGTTCCCTCACAAGGCCCCGGAACTCTTTCCTTACCAGGCGATGATTGTGAGGGCGGAAAGGAACTATGAGGGGGGCGGTGGGTCACCTATGATCGCCAGTTCAGGCGGGAAGCACTCGCCAGGAAGGACCTGAACTGGTCCATCCCAGACCCACGCCTGTACAGTGAGGCTTTCACGGGCAGGGCGAGATCCATCCCTCGGTGTGCATACAGCCTCCAGGATGACCACCAGCCTCAACAGTGCCCACAGAATCCAAACCAATTCTGGATGTCCTGGCTTATGGGAGTGATCCCATGGCGGAAACCTCTTGGTGGGCAAGGCCCATCAACTGCCTCATCCGCTTGTCCGGCCAATTGCTCCAGCGAGCTCTGCCGGAGGTTCAATGAAGGCCGCTGCCGATTTGCTTCCTGCCGGTTTGCGCACAGTTGCAGACTCTGTGGGGGGTCACACCCAGCAGTTTCCTGCCCCCAGGGTAATCAGCGTCCACGATCCCCACTCCATCCAGCGGCTCCAGCCAGGGGTAGATGGCCCACAACCAGACGCCATTAGGTCCCAGAGTGAACTGAGAACAATTTATGAAATGGTGTTGAACATCACATTGCTGTTGTAATGGAGTTGATTGTGTCACGTACAATGGGCTTAGGGTAGTTAGGAGGTGGTGTACAGTGAGGGATGGTAAAGGTAATTGGGGTGGTGTGGGGGGGGGGGGGGGGGGGGAGGGGGCAGTGATTGATTGTTGAGTCTCCACCCAATAGGGTGTGACGGCCTACCGTGGCCCCTTTAAAACATGTGCTATTAATATCTTCCAGGGTGGGCTGGCTCACGCTGACACCATGGTTGGTTGGTTGGTTGGTTGGTTGGTTGGTTGGTTGTTACCGTCATTTGTAGGCTGGGATGATCTTTACATTTACACTGCCGATCTCCTGACTCCGGACTTTTGCCGTTCCTCCACCGGACACATGTGACCGTCTCTGTGAAAAGGGTACTTGTCGCGAAAAAAAATTTTTTTAAAGTTAGTTGCACTAACGCAAAGCTGGTTTCAAGAGCTTTAAAATGAGCTATTAAGCGCCTCATAATTCTCATTGACAGCGGAACTACGACTGTTTTTGTACCCGGCTTTCTTGATTACCCTTTCCAAAAAAAATTGAGAAAACGCCCGTCAAAGTTAAGCTTTCGTTGTGATTAACAACATCCGGTTTTCCCCGCATACGGATGGGTTGGGCTTCGGTCTGGGTGTGGCTACCATTTGCCGGGAAAAGAAGTAAGCATGGCAGAACGTCTCTCGTTTGCGTTGGACTTTTTCGAAAGCAAAGGTAAGATGTAGCAGCTCTAGTTTAGCGGTAGTTTTAGAAATAGAATTTGATAGTCTGGCTAAGCTAGTCATAGTTTTAGTCCGGTGTTGTTATAAGCTGGTGCCTTGGTGTTAGAAATCTAGCTAAGCTGGCTGCTTTGTCTCTATGCATTTTAGTTGACATTTGCCAGTGTGTACAGTGTGATGTCCTGGCGGTTATTACCATGGCAAAATATACAGTTCAAGCTCAAACTCTTTATACTGTCTAGAATGTTTACATGCATAATAAAATGGTTAAGGTTTGTATGATAAAAGTAAATGCATGGCTATTGTGACTATGATGAACTTATAGATGAGAAATTATTTATTTGGATATGTTCTGACATTGTGACCAGGTTCCCTGCAAAGGCCACAATGACGCTTGGCTTTAGGACTGACTGAAGACGACTCAGGTACAGAATCAAGCCCTTCACTAGTTGCAGCTACTGGATTTGGATTGGGAGTTCCAGAACGAGAAACTGGTTTTGGAAATTCAGGTATAGGACATGTTGTGCCTTTTTCAGGATCTGGACAAAAAGTTACGTATATGGTCATACAGGTACCACTCTCTCTCTCTTGCGACAATCCTTTTGAAAAATCTGCTGTGGTAATGTTGATGGAGGTGGAACCCAATCATCCTTCAGAAGTGAAATTCTAATTTTCTTAGAGTCGCAACGTTCCTGAACATGAACAACACCTGGACAAGAGGAGTCAAAGTGGAAGTGGTGATAATTTGTGATCCCAAGTAGTCGCCTGAAGTGTGCACGGCAAAATAGGACGACCAGTCGAATATGGGAACAATCAAAGTTCCATCTGACATCCCAACAAACTGGGTGTGGTTACAATCAGCAGAAGCATTAACACACTTCCCTAGCGAATCAAGGCTACCGATGTCAGTCTTTCTGTATTTTTGTTTCAGTAGCCCGAAACACCAGTCTGGTGAGAACTTAGTGTGTTCAACTATGAGGAAGGAGAGCAAAATTTTGGAATGTATATTGGTTAGGGTTCTCCACAACAGATACTGCACCATGATGTTGTTCTTATTTTGTCCGCAGCAGTTGTCTGCGTGCAAACAAACTTCCTTTCCTCCAAACCCATGATTCTCAAAAAAAATGGTGCAACTGACTGAAGACAATGTTTGCTCCCTTACCACAATCAAACGCTTCATCTGTCAAGTAATTCACTTGTCTGGGAACTCCTTCGCAATGAATGCCAAAAATGCTGCATTTTCTTGGAACAAGGAAGTACATGGGGCTGGTTGCAGTGGACTAGACGGATAATGAACCTAATAATTAATAAAATTCATTAAGATTTTGTTTCCCTGACCCCCTATTTTCAACAGTGTGATAATGTACCAACCACATACCATTTGTGCATAGTCAAAGGAATAGTGGACCTGTATTGTGTATCAACCACATACCATTTGTGCATAGTCGAAGGAATAGTGGACCTGTATTGTTTTTGAATTCTCTGGGATTCTGCAAGACAAAGGTGGAGGTTGAAACAAGCCATTCGAAGTGAACTCTGAGCGGAGTGAAGTAGCACAGTCTTTCACAAATTTCCGGTACAGTGATCGTTCAGCAGCAACAACTTGAAGATGGTCCAAAGCTTTCTGCAAAGTTTGATGTTTTTCAATGTCTGTACAATTTGCCGAACGTAAGATGAGGTGACTGTTTTGCTTGCACTGCCAACAGAGATCTGACATGGGACGCATTATTATAATGTCTGGTAGCAGTGACTTCCACAACCGACAAAAAGTATTGTAAGCCACTACATGAATATCTTCGACCCCCTCGGATGCTGCCTCATAAAGTCTCTAAATCTGCTTTATTGATTTGCTCGATGGTAAGAGCTTCATTTCACAGGATTTGTATCCTGGAATATGTCCAGGAAGAAGAATGGAGTTTTCTTCAGCTAGTCAAGTAGATTTCTTCAGTTATTACTCTTTTTTGTGACACACTGGTCCAAAGCCTCATTTTTGGTACAGGGATTATTTAAGCCATATGAACTTATTTTAGAAGGGGTGCCACTGGCAGAGTCCTAAAATGAGTTCAGCACTAAGCTTTTTGTAAGTTGGAGTCAAAGTTGCGCTATGTGCGAAAATTTATATTTTCGCGACATAAGGATTTTCTATCGCGAAAATTAAAAACGTTTTAATTAATAGGCCATGTGGCTTTTTGTGTGAGTGTCCTTTTCCTGGATTGGGAGCTCTGTGTCATCTGATGGACTGGCAGCTCTGTGTCATCTGTGGAGGTGGGGGGAATCTGAAGTGTCCTGCTGAAAGCAACCAGAAGAATGGCCTTGAGGTATATAGAAACTTTCTGCATTCAGTGGAAGAGTTTGAAGCAGTCCAGTCATTACCAGTATCTGTGGACTTCAAGGGTGAAGGCAATGCTGGAGTATTCATGAACCACAGAGCCAAATGGCATAAGTCTTGTCATTTAAAGTTTGCACTGTCTAAGCTAGCTCGTGTTAAGCAGCAGTTGGGCAAGAAAAGAAGTCTGGGAGCTAGTGATGAAGGGACAAGAAAGTCAAAGAGGACATCTGTGGGTATTCAAGACCAAGCAAGTTGTATATTTTGCTCTGTAGCCAGTGGTAAGCTTCATAACTGCACAACCTTGACACTTGATCATGATTTGCGTCAAATGGCCACTGATTTACAAGATACAAGGCTACTTGCTAGAATTTCTGGGGGTGACTTAGTAGCTATAGAAGCGAAATATCACTTCAATTGCCTGTCAGCTTACAAAAGTAAACATAGAAGTGTGCAGCGAGCTGAGGCTGATAATTCTAACCACAGTAATGACATTAAAATTATTGAAGCTCAAGCATTTGCTGAATTGCTGTCCCACATGGAAACTAATGTGGAAGCTGGTAAGTCTATTTTCAGACTTTCTGAGCTTCATTTTCTTTATCAAGAGCGGTTGCACGATCTTGGGGTTGACGTTACTGTCAACAAAACTAGGTTGAAACTGAGGTTGCTAGACAATTTCTCTGGTAAATGTCAGGAACAATCTGATGGGAGGAATATATTGATTGTTTTCAAAGGAATGAAAAAAGTTCTAAAGGATGCTGTAAACAACTTAGACTATGAATCAGAGGCTCTAATGATGATAAAATTAGTGAAGCATTTGAGAAAAGAAATTCTTTCTTGGAAGCCACCGCCTTTCACAGGCCAGTTCCCTCCTAATTGTCAAGAATTTTCTGTACCTACAATTCTCAAATTATTTGTGTCAATGCTACTTAATGGTCCCAGTGTGGAAAAGCATGATGATGAGATTGACAAACAGGTGTCGCTGACAATGGCTCAGTTGATTTACTTCAAAACCAAACGTAAGTGTTCTTCCTCAGTGAATACCAGCTGGCAGAGCAGGGAGCGGGAACCACCACTTCCTCTCTATGTAGGCTTGAAGGTTCACACTCTAACTAGAAGTAGAGATCTGGTGAACTGTTTCTACAAACTCGGTCTTGCCGTTAGTTATGATCGTGTGATGGAATTAATATCACTACTAGCTGGAGCCGTATGTGAACAGTTTGAGCAGCAGGGCCTTGTTTGTCCACCAGGTCTCAGAAGAGGTCTATTTACAGTTGGAGCATTGGACAACATTGATTATAATCCATCAGCAATGACTGCTCAAGGTTCATTTCATGGCACTGCTATAAGCATTTTCCAGTTCCCAACTGCACCAAACCCTGGTGTTCTCAGAGATCCACTGGCTATTGAGCCAAGACAATCCTGCAAATGCTCCCTCCCTGATAACTATTCCAATGTACCTGCTGTTTGTTGTCATAGCAGCAACCTTACAGTGTCTGAGTATGTTGCTCTGCCTGGTAGTCAAAGTGTTTTAGATGCTGGTAAAGCTGATGAAGAAAAATGGGTGAAACACAGTCTACAATTACTGTCGCAGGTGGAGAAACTAACAAACCAGCAGTGTGTTTCATGGGCAGCTTTCCATGCGTCTTTAGCATCTGTCCCTCATGACCCTCCAGTGGTAAATTCTTTACTGCCTTTATTTTATGAGAAGGCAGCCACACTATCCATGATCAAACACGGAATGAATATTCAGCAGCAAATAACTGACTACCTTAACCCGGGCCAGATTCCAGTCCCTACATTTGACCAGCCACTCTTTGCGCTAGCTAAGGCAGTACAGTGGTGTTGGCCAGAGTCCCATGGAGAGAAAAAGCATGTAGTCATGTTTGGGGGCATGCACATAGAAATGGCTCTCTGGAAAACTCTTGGGGATCTTTTGGATAGCTCAGGTTGGACAACAGCTTTATGTGAAGCTGGAATAGCCACTTCAGGTACGGCTGATTCATTTCTGAAGGCATCTCACCTGACTAGAACTAGACATAGCCACCAAGTCACTTTGTTAGCATTGTCTAAACTCCAACTTCAAGCATGGCAAGTCATGGCAGCTCAGGAAATCATATCTTTTGACAAATGGAGGGAGAGTATGTCAACCAAGTATCCAACTTTCAAATTTTGGGAAATTATTCGTCAATTTGAAATTCTTGTTTGTATTTTCATTAGAGCTCATCGTACCAGAAATTTCAAACTGTTTGTGGAAACTGTGGAGGCATTAGTACCATGGTTTTTTGCCCTGGACCATATAAACTATGCTAGATGGATTCCTGTTCATATCCGAGATATGAAATCTCTTCCAGACAGCATAAGCGAGTCATTCCATAAATTCTGGGTGGTACAAAAGACTCAAAATAAATTCTCATGTCTTCCAATAGACCAGGCCCATTAGCAGAACAACCAGATGGTGAAGGGTTCTGGTGGTGCAGTGGGGTTAACCGAGAACCCGTCAGCATTTAGAAGGTGGATGGTTGCGGGTCCTGAGCAGGCACGACTGTTGAATGAATTTGAGTGCCAATTTATGGATTTGGATGGTCATGGTATTGAACATCATGAGCACACGCCCTCTCTCCAAGAAGCCTTCAAAAGGCAAGTCAGCAGTCTCTCAGAAGTTATATCAAACATGGGAAATCCCTTCATGGACGACTGTCCTGAGCTCTTAAGTCTAGACACTCGAAATTGTGCCAGTGATGCTGTGCTAGCTACGGTCAATAGCATCGAGAAGCTAGGTATTGAGAAATACAATCAGTATGTGGAGGATGTGTTGAAGAATCGGAGTGTACCAATTGAGCAGCCAATAGCAAAAAATTCCGTGGCTCTTTTCAAAAGGCCTTTCCCTAAAAAAAACACAAAAAAGAAGGAGGCATTTGCAAGTCTGAAGAGTGATTGCAACCTATTTAGCCAACTGTACATTGCCAGCAAATTTCGTGGTGGAAACCTTGAAGAATTTTTTGCTCACAAAAACCAGCCATGGCCTCCTTCCCTTTCTGAGCATGGAAAGTTGCGACTACCGGCAAAGAAAAGTGACATACTCGGCTTTATTGCTCAAGATGCAAGCATTGACCCCCCTCCACCCTTGTTTCATGCTAAAATCTTTGATGGTCCAGTCATTGTACATACTCTCCCTACTGAGGTCAAAACATTCAATCAATATGCCACTGATATATTCTTGCCATGGACCAAGAGAGTATTACAAAACAGTGCCAGGATTGACACTGTTTGGGACTGTTATAAACTTGATAGTCTCAAGGTATTCACCAGAGAAAAGCGAGGTCATGGGGTTAGAAGGAAAGTGAGCGGAAATGCAAAATTTCCTTCAAAGTTTCAAGATTTCCTTCACGACTCAAACAACAAGAAAGAGCTCTTTGAGTTTCTAACTCAAAAAGTGCTTGACTGATTATCCTCCAGATAAGCAAGTTTATATCACCTCAGGTAATTCAATATTATTTTAGTATTGTATACATTTTAAATTTTGCTGTCGTTTTTGTAGGTTCATCTGTTCACTGTAAGGGAGCTTGTGTGCCAATGCCTTCAAGTGATCACGAGGAAGTGGACACGCGAATGTGTCTCCACATAAAGGACTCCCTGGAAAAAGGTGCCAGAGTTGTTTCTGTGCAGACAGTGGACACCGACGTGATTATTATCATTGCAGCTACATTTCACCAGCTTCAATCCACATATCCAGGAGTGGAGATTTGGGTGGCGTTTGGTGTTGGCAAGCACTTTCGGTATCTGCACATTAATAAAATTTGCCAAAATCTTGGTGCATCTCTGTGCCAGGCCTTACTCTTCTACCATGCTTTCAGTGGTTGTGATACCACTTCACAATTCTATGGTAAAGGAAAGAAGTCTTCATGGGAGGCATGGAAATCTTACCCTAGTGCCACACAAGCATTTCATTATGCATTGAAACACCCTTTTCAGTCAATACTCCTAGCTTCTCCAACATTTGAGATATTGGAACGTTTCACTTGTGTCTTATATGACAAGACTACACCAATTTCAAAGGTGAACGAGTTTAGGAAGGATCTTTTTTCTAAGAAAGCAAAGCTAATGGACAGCATTCCCCCAACTCAGGTATGCCAGTGCATTCCATGCAATTTTTTAGTGTAACAAGTTCTCTCCCTCATGATAGGCTGCCCTCTTGCAACATGCCAACAGAGCACTATATCAAGCTAGCATCTGGGCCATGAGCCTTCTTCCAGTACAGAACCTTCCAACAGCTGAGGGATATGGGTGGACTTGGAAAGAAGAAGTTTGGAAGCCAATTTGGACTCTTCTTCCAGAGATAACCAAGGCCAGCCAAGAGCTACTGAAATGTGGTTGCAAGGCATTACCTTTGTGTTCCAGAAAGTGCAAGTGTAAAGATGCTGGATTGTCCTGTACAGCCCTATGTCACTGTAAATCACCAATCACAATTTTTTCACCTATATTTTTAATTGTATTAATTAATTATTGTGTTAATTACAGTCAGAATGGTGCTAGAATGTGGCACCCCTTCTGAATATATTTAATATTTCATACCCAAAGCATGCACAAAGTTTCATGCTTTGGACCAGCTGGTAACAAATATTTTCACTATCTGCTTGACTAAGCATGTAGTTGGCAATGAAAGCTAGAACTTGTTGGACAGACTTAAAAGAAAGTGTGTGTGATGGAAGGCGTTTCAAATTTCCATGGACACGAGGCAGTATTCCTTGTACATGAAAACTCTTATACAGGTTCTTCAGACGCTTGCTGCCTATAGAGTGGAGAAAGAGGAATGCTTTCACACAAATTTGTTTTCCCTGATGGTGGTAGGAAAAGTATGGTCTTGCTCTGGGAGTGGCTTTGTGGTGGGATTCAACAGACACAGTGTCCTGATTGTTCATTAGAGCTTGCAATTGCCCTAAAATGACCAAGTCTACTTCAGAACGAGAAAGTTCCTGGCATTGCAGTCGTATTTCTTGTACGTGAGAAACTGAAAATTGCTTCACACAACTCTTACCATTCCACTGAGAACAGCCGCAACCATTCTCAACAAATTCAGAGATGTCATCTGTAATTTCAGCAGGGGAATCTTCCAAAGTCATTGTAGACATCCTACTCAAAGCCACCTCATGCACGTCAGAATTATCAATGATTCCTACTTCACGCTCATTCCAGTCCACCCCCATGACAGGGTGCTGCAGGGCATGGAGTGGGATGGAAAGATCTATGTTGACCCTGTCTACCTTTGGGGTTGCGGTCGGCTCCGAAGATTTTTAATGCAGTGGCAGATGGCTTGTGTTGGTGCCTTCGTCAGGTATCCGGTTTGTACTTCATTACTTAGATGATATAATCATAAGTAGCCCCACCGGACTCGGATGAGTGTGTGAGGTCCGTAAGGATCCTGGAGGAGACCTGTGCCAAACTCAGAGTGCCGATGGCTTCTGGGAAGAGTGAAGGGCCGTTGACTTCACTGGTATTCCTCGGTATTCTGGTGGACACAGTGGCAGGCGAACTGCGCCTCCCAGAGGGGAAGTTACAGAGGTTAAAGTCCCTCCTCCAGCATTGGGGTACAAGGCGAGCATGTCACCGCAGGGAACTGGAGTCGTTGGTCGGACTCCTCAACCATGCCTGCAAGGTTGTCCGATCTGGGCGATCATTTTTAAGGAGACTCCTCGATCTACTCCACCAGACTGGCAACCGGCCAGAGGGTCACAGTATGATCCGTCTCAGCAATGCGTGCCGTGGGGACATTGCATGGTAGAAGGAGTTTGTGCAGAGCTGGAACGGAGTGTCACTCTTGCAATCACCCCTCTCGCTGCCCACAGTGGAGTGCACAACTGATGCCTCTGGTTCCTGGGGCTGTGGGGCCTGGCATAATGCCAGCTGGTTTTTCAGGTGGCCTGGGACAATCGGGCACACGCCTTCTCAATTGCAGCGAAGGAGTTGGTGCCAATCATTTTAGCATGTGCAGCATGGGGGAAGGCGTGGTACGCCTGCCAGGTCCGATGCAGGTGTGACAATCAGGTGGTGGTGTCAGCCCTTCGCTCACGGTCGAGCAAGGAACAGGGAGTCATGCACCTCCTTAGGTGCCTTGTGTCTATGGAGGCACGGGTGGGTTGTCACCTAGTTGGGAAAAATATTGAAACATGCAATAATGACCTGGCAGATGACCTCTCACGCAATAACCTTGTGTCTTTTCTGTCGAAGGTCCCATCAGCCGACAACCACCCAACGCCCATATCACCCCAGCTGCTCGATCTCCTACTGAACCCTCAGGCCAACTGGGTGTTCGAGCAATGGCGCAGTCGGTTCAGCGCTATTTTCAGCAGGGACTGGCTCCATCCACCCGCAGCAAGACCTGTGAAGCTGCAATGAAGCGCTTCCATGGTTTATTGAACAATACAACATCATCAAACCCCTTCCCAGTGTCTGAGATGCTAGTGTGTAGTTTTGCGTTTTAGTTTAATACCCTTCTACTGAAGGTGACCAACTTTACCCATTCTAAAATGATGGTGCTTAACCAAACTGTTAAGCTCATGAATTATTCATGAATACACACCATCGTCAAAAAAAGAAAAAAAAAGAAGAAAAAAAAGAAGAAAAAAAACACTACCAGGTGCTCTAAAATTCAGATCAATGGGATATATTATACTTACATATAGTACCATAGTTGCTGTGGTAACAGCCATAGAGTAAAAATGCCATTCCCCGGTGTTATTCCCTTCCAATCCCCAGCGGGGAAAAACACATATTTGTACCTCAAAAAGAGTTTAATTGCACACAGCAGACTTTTTTGTCGACAAAATAATGAGATGCAAATAATTACAGTATAAAGTGATGCATCTTGGTTTCTTTTCAGCTACGACTGAAAAACTAGTTGTCGTTTTTTTACTTTTAGAAGCTTTCTTTGAAAACGGTTACTCCATCTCTGGTTTAAAGAATAGACACAGAGAATTGTTTATTGGAGTATAAAGTATTTTCTTGTGATCCTCACTGGATATCATCGCTCAATTAACACTGCTTTTGTTAGAAGCTGGCAAAAAGGGAACGAAATGCACTTAACTTGTTGTCAGTGCTTTGGAATGACCTTTGCTGTATTAAGGGTGCCCTGCCACCGGAAACCGAGGTGCATAACTGCAAATTGACTGTTTTTGCTATGTCTTATATTTCTTTTTCTGTGTACTGTGGGCTTACTTTGTTGTTACAGATGGAATGAGCACCAATAGAGGACTCCAGCAAGCCAAATTTGAAGAATGAAGACCCGCCTGGGACGGAGATACAGCTCAGCACGTGGGAGCGGGGTAATTCAGCACAAGATTTAGACTTGTAGGCGATAGGGCTGAAGAATATAGCGGTAGCAATCCCGATGGAAAGAACTGAAGTGATGATGACGGAGTCTATACGCAGCGGAGTCTCAATACAAGGTTGGTGGAATTGTCGGAGCTGGTACCAGTCAGGGTGGAGTTGGTCATGGTTGAGACAGAGTTTTAAGCTGCTCCAATGGCTTCACAAGTACAGCTTCATTCCTTACCCTGCAAGTATAATAGAAGGATGTTATTTGAAGTGACTGTCTCAGACTAGTACACTACAGTTATAATAAGTTATAACTCAGAGACCCGTTTGTCCACCTGCTTCGCGGTAACTGGTAGATTTTTTTGGCGCCAAAGTTAATTGATCCGCGTAGAAATTGAGAGCTGGCCACGTGTGAATAGATTGCTTGCGTGGCTCGGGTTACGGGCGGTTCTGCGGTATTATACTGAATGATTAAACTACCACAGGTTCCGGTGGCAGGGCACCCTTAACTGGACATATTTTCCACTCAAAAGAACAATATCCTTTCTTTTTATTTGGTCTTGTACTCTGTTTAAAAGGGTAACTATGGTATAAAATAGTTCAACCATGGCAACTCTTGGAATTATCGCTAGATGACCGCCCTCTCGCTCAGGCTTCTCCCTCAGGATCGGGACAATTATCAGCGATAATTCTTCACACCCGTGGTTATACTATTACATCATTGTGTCCTACCACCAACACATGTGATAGAATGATCTTTCAACAACCCATGAGGAAGAGACCTTCAGGCATACATTGCTCTGAGACAGACCTAACCTGTTGGACTCCATAGAACTTCAGTGGCTCACTCCAGCTCACTATGTACGTACCCCTCGACTCACTTTGTCTTGTAGGGTGCCTGGATGAAGTAGAGGTCACACAGCAACTTGGTGGTGGGTCTAATGATCCGTAGAACAGGCATGTACCTGTGAGAGAACACAGAATTTACACAACATGATATCGGCCTGAGGCGATAAGTTTAGGTGAATTGCTGTATAGTGGTAGAAGGTATGTACAAATTATCAGTGAAGAGAAAAACTACATACACGAACTTATCAGATTCATAAAGTGTTTACATCTTATTGTTGTTTATTAGTTTTATTTCTCATGAACAACATTTTAAGTGCTTTACAAACAGCTACGTATTATGGTGGGTCAATGCATTCAATTCTTCCCAGTATATTGTGTGGCATGCATGTTAAGTGAGAGAGACACTATCTGGATTCACTAACTTGAGCTAATAGTACGTGTGTATACCTCTACATCAATTCATGATGTGCATACCGTATTAGTACCTAGCACATACACACATGTAACTAATGACCATTGGGTAACGTGCTAAGTATGCCAATCTTCGCACCTATCCACTTGATATCTTACTTACTCCTGTCAACAGAGCTGGTAAAGTTTAGAATGCATGTGTGTCACATGTATGTATATCATAGCAACTTAAAACTATTCTAAACATCCCCTGGAAAATAAAACTGCTTTGATGTCTTTAAAAGTCAAGTACGTTTCCTTTTTAGCATATTGCAACACTAGAACTAGGGAATAGTTATACATATGTTGCCCTAACATACATATAGCTTTGTATCAGTGCCATGGCCAGGGCTAGGCTAGGCTAGGGCTAGGCTAGGGCTAGAGCTAGGCTAGAGCTAGGCTAGGCTAGGCTAGGGCTAGGCTAGGCTGGCTAGGGCTAGGGCTAGCACTAGGGCGTATTTACCAACACTACGTAGAACTTCCACAAAATTAGAGGGGAGAACTAGGAAATAGTGATACATCGCCCTAACATATGATAGCTTAGTATCAGTGCCAGTATCCTGAATGTGACATGGAAGTACATCATTGGACTCTCACACCTTGGTTTGGCAAAAAATTATCACTGTGCTCGAGAAATCGTGTCTTGCAAATTCAGAATTTAATAAAGGAGCAGTGCTCAAAATTACGCCCGGTAAATGGACAATTTCCTGCTAATTTCCACTCTTGACAGTACAAGTTCGACTTTTACCGGAAGTATTGACTGGGTAATCTCTGGTTCCTGTTCAATACTTGAATTTGCACGTGAGCGCGCGAGCGCGGTAAGCGTGGCGCCCGCGAGAGATGCAGCTACTGCTTATTTTCTCAACAAAACCAAAATGTCTAAGAGAAATTGGCGTTCGGTTAGTGCTAGTAGCTCCAGTTCGTGTTCTAGTTCCAGTTCTTGTAAAAGAAGACCGGTACAAAGGCAAACTGTGGAAAAGTGGATTGTAGAGAATGACCATGAGCTGAATACTTCCCTGTGGTTGAAGTTTGAGATGGCAGACAGGGAGCACGTCTCTTTATTGAAGTGTTCGGTTTGTTCCGAGTTCATGAGAAACTTTAAAGCTGCATTTATTGATGGATCTGCTAACATTCGACTATCGTCAGTGAAGGATTGGTGGAAGCTGTTCAGTTGTGTAGACGCTAGCAAATGGGTCGAATGTGTTGAAAGTCATTGAATTGTTATTTTACCTTCCAGTTTCTAATGGCCATTTAGAACTGAGCCTGCTCACAGAGTAAGCTAATCAAAAGTAATCGCCGCACTTGTCTTCATGAAAACACTCTTGATGACCTAGTTTGAATCACTGTTGAAGGCCCACCTCTTCGTAATTGGGGTGCAAGTTTTGCACTCAGTATGTGGTAGGACGGCAAAGCCAGGAGATTAAATCGCAAGGACACGAGATCGTCTAGAGCTTCATCAAGTATGGCATCTTCATCTGATGATCACACAGTTGACTCTGCATTTAATCTGGACGGGTGGGAAGAGAGGATGAATGAAAAATCTAAACTTTATTTGACACACAAAACTCCTATTAACTATTTTTTCAGATATTATCATTTCAACTCTTTTTTTTTTTTGGTGTATATTAAGGGATAACCTTTTCGATAACTGATATGTGAACTCAAAAATTGTTGTTGTATATTAAAGAATAAATTTTTTGATAATATCATGAGACAGTTTAATAAAGATTGTACAATGACCGCAGCTGGTTCCACCCCCCCCCCCCCTTAATTATCCAATCTTGCATGTCTGGACAAACATACAAAATGACAGGCTAAATATGAATTGACAGGACATCTTGACAGTACACTTAAGATATTTTGAGCACTGAAGGAGCATATCTAAAAAACAAAACTAGTGGTAATTGTTGTTGTTTTTTTCCCTCATATAATTTTATAGCCCCTTCCATGCTCATGAATTTTACTTGAACACGTGTAATAAACTATGTAGTTAGTAAACTAAACAAAAAGAAACTATTAACACTAGCAAAAGACCTTCTAAATCACTTACTTCATTTGTTTCTTCTTTATGTATTTTTCCTGTGAGTATTTAGTCTTATCTTTGAATGTCACACTGTTCTCTATCATACTGGCCACTATGTCCTACAAGATACACACACACATACACAACACACACACACACACACACACACACTATACAAACCAACACAATAGCTAAAAATGAGCAAGCTAGCCTTGCCATATTTACAAAGATAAATATACATTCCCAATATCAATATACAATAGACATACAATTTTACCCACTTAGCAAAGCACATGAGTAAGGAAGTAAGTTTTCCCATTAGCGAAAAACCCTCTAGTCTACTTAAAGCTCAAATGTAGCGTTTAGTAGCATGCACTGAAATCAAGAGTATTCCTTTACGATGGCACACTGAAGTGAAGTATGGTTCCCTTTCAAAGGCAGGCTGAGTCAAAATGTACTCACCTTGATATGATGTTGAAGCAAGATTTAAGCATATTCCACAATTTCTCAAGTGTCCTAGTATAGTATTTAGCAGGAATGAAGTCTAAGCAGGGTTCTATCTACCCATATATATATATAGTGTGAGTGTCTTGCTAGCTTTGCTCACTATAAATAAAACACACATGTACCTGGCCAGTAATGCCTTCTCCCTTCATAGTCTTTATGTCCCTTTCAGTGAGAGTCTGACCAGAACCATCATCACACAGCTGTCTGTTGTCACTACCACATTCTTCTCCTACATAGAAGCATATACACACATATACACATATGTACATATGCATACACACCTATAGAGATTGCCCCCCTTCCCCCCACCCCACTCCTTCTTAAATGAAACCCAGCCAGTTCTTTTTTTAACTATGCCTGAAAATCTTGGTAGACATGTGCAATAGCTACGTCTTTCTCTGGCCCTGGAACTAGTATAATACGCATAGACCTATTTGCTGCTGCTACGACTACTTGCTCTGGATGAAGAGCATTTCTACATTGTAGCAGGCAAAATAACTACGGAAATTGAAACCTCATGTCATCACTATGCATGCATTTAAGGAAGGACACTGACTATCCACAACAAGCTGTATTATAGAATTTCACCAGACCATTTACGGTAAGGGGTCTGGCTTGCTATATTAGTTAAATACATCCGAACAATTAGCACAATCAAGTTTACCCAAAAGCATGAGTTCTATATTTTTTATTAGCAATGTGAAGTCATTTTGGAGTATCTAAATGTTTATTGATGATTAATCTGCAAAACATTAGTTTAATGATACAATACTTGGTAAAGGGTCCATTTTGCAGAGACTACAATAGTAGACAAAACGAAGAGTTGATGAATTACCTTTGATAGAAGAGTGGTCACTTTGCTGTTCCTTTCCCTGAACTAACTGAAGTTGTTGCTTATCCACTTTGAAACAACTTCCATACCGTTGACCGATCGCAGCATCAGGGTAAAAACTAGTTTTCTCAAAATGAATTTTCCTGTGATTAATTACAGACAATAAATTAAAGTATTTTCTCTTATATCACTGACCTTCTCTTCTTTAGCGTAAAAGGCCTGTACGAGTTGCCTTTTTGAATTACTACAACTACTTCTTCACAAATGCTGTCTTCCATAGGTAAACGTCGTCAGCACCGTGTATCGCGCGCGGCTGGCGCGGGAAAATAGAGTCCTGTGGGCGTGGTGTTGCCGTGGAGAAGGTGATGTTATTTCTGTGGTAAAATTCTAGCTAGGAAGGTGGGTGGAGCTACTCCTTCGAGAGCAGCTCTGCAGCCATTTTCTAGCAGTTAAGAAAGCCGTAGTGAATTAAAGAACACAATGGCGGAAGCGGTGAAGGTAATAGTCCGCTGCAGGCCGCTAAATCAGCGGGAAAAGGATCTGAATTGCGAGGTAGGCAAACTTTAAATTATTCTCTCAAAAGTGAAACCATATATGGCATATTCTGCAGGTAATAGTAGCCATGGACCATTCCATAATGCAAGTTGAACTGAAGAAGCCTAAGTCTAGTGACATTCCAAAGCAGTTCACTTTTGATGGAGTCTACTTTATAAAAGATAACACAAAAATGATTTATGACGACATCTGCTTTGACCTGGTCACTGGAGTCCTGGATGGTTACAATGGCACAGTGTTTGCATATGGGCAGACAGGTTGTGGAAAGAGTTTCACTATGATGGGTGTTGAAAACCCTGTTGAAAATAGAGGCGTTATTCCTAGAGCTTTTGGACACATCTTTGATGAAGTAGCACTGAAGACTTCGGTGAAATATTTAGTGCGAGCTTCCTATTTAGAGATATATAATGAAGAGGTATGAGAAATAGTGTAAATAGAATTTAATAGTGGTACATGCTGAAACATGCTAATATTATGTGTTGTGTGGTGATTGTTTTATATTGGAGTGTCTCTATAGTATGGATTTACCCATAGGTGTACAATTCAGCACTTCGTACCAATTCAACTCAAAATCATTCAAATTTCATTGTGTGTAATTTCAATAGCATAATGCAAGTAATTGCATGTATTATAGGTAAGAGATTTGCTATCTAGAGATTCCAAAAAGAAGCTAGACTTGAAGGAGCATCCAGAGAAAGGAGTATATGTCAAAGATCTCTCAGTGCATAAGGTCAGTGAGTAGTAAGTTGACTTGTGTGTAACTAAATGCGAGAAAATACTTGCAAGTTTGCCACTTGCTATATTGACACCCAACGCGAAACAACAAGTAGTGATATTTTATTCATGGTTTTCTCACTTTACCTAAAAATGAAACGAAGAGCAAAATATGTACATATAATTATTAAAACATAAAGGCAATGTTTTCAATGTACTAATGCTTTCGAGCTATATAATTGTTCATTTTGTTATCTCGGAAATCCATTGTGTGCAGTCATTAATGTAATTTCCTTATGTGTGTACATCGCATACACACACGCCCACTCACATCACACATACATGCTCCATGCATGCATACATTCTCACAAACATACACACATACGTGCAAATGACACAGGTACACAATGCCCAAGACCTGGAGGCAGTCATGGAGCTAGGCGGTAAGAATCGCTCGGTGGGGGCTACTCTCATGAATGTGGATTCTTCTCGATCACACTCCATCTTCATCATTGATATTGAGAGGGCAGATGAAGTCAAGGGTCAAACTAAAATACGGGCAGGAAGGCTGAACCTGGTGGACTTGGCTGGAAGTGAAAGACAGTCTAAGACTGGGGCAACAGGTGCTTACATAAAAGAATTGTTTGTTATTTCCTTAACGAGTTCAATTATCAACTTTCCTAATGAAGCGATTAGTTGTTCATAGCATAGAATTACTAGAGAGAGCTTCGAGTTGTTACCACACACAATGTAGGTTACTGAACTGAGTCAAACTATTAGAATATCACTGTAAAGTACTTATGCACACATAATTTGTACTTATTAAAATATTAGTTATGGCTCTGTATCAAAAGTATGTCAGAATTTTGACATTCAACAGTGTCTCGGAAATATCTAGCGGTAGAAATGTATGCTATTTATATCTGCTGCGCCTTGAAAATTAACTCAGTTGAAAAGTTAACTTGTACTTTGTAATTTCAAAAATGTTCATTTAATTTTTTTTTTTTTTATTATTTTTTTTTTTTAATGAAACCATCAGGAGACAGATTGAAAGAGGCAACCAAGATCAACCTATCTTTGTCGGCCCTGGGTAACGTCATATCTGCACTGGTAGATGGCAAGTCCAAACACATCCCATACAGAGACTCCAAGCTGACCCGCCTTCTGCAATCCTCCCTGGGAGGCAACACTAAGACACTCATGACCGCCTGCATCAGTCCAGCCGAGGATAACTACGAGGAGACACTCAGGTGAGCCGCAGGTTGATCATCTTGTATGATATAGACAGAATTTCCTAATTGTGTGTGTGTGTGGGGGGGGGGGGGGGGGGGGGGGGGGGTGCACTTAGTCATCATATTGTGACTGAATCAATACTCACACGCAATGAAGTGTTTGCTCAACTATTTTTCGCAATATGGCATAGCTTATAAATGTGCTCAAACATTTTGTGGCTCATTTTAAATAGGAAATAGCAGAAATTATGTGTAATATTGAGTTTATATTTTAGTACCCTTCGTTACGCTAACCGTGCTAAAAACATCAAGAACAAGCCCAAGATCAATGAAGATCCTAAAGACGCCTTACTCAGGGAATACCAGGAGGAGATCAAGCAACTCAAAATGCTGCTAGAAGGTCAGAATATCCAGCCAATGGCGGCTGTGGGGGGTCTAGTGGCCCCAGCTGGACCTTCTGAAGACCAGCAGAAGATGTGGGAGGAAGAAAAGGAGGCAATAAGAAGGTAATGGTTCAGATTTGGAATATGAACAAAGGGCTTATACTTTGGCCATTAAATACATAATTATATTGAAGGCATGACAATATTTTTTTACTGTACAATAGTGTATAAGTTAATTTGGAGAATGTGAATCCTTAGCCATAAAAATGCATGGTACAAAATAGCAGAATAAATATAGTCATCAGAGCAGTCAGTATTTTGCCACGAGTCCTCAAGATGTTAAGACTACAAAATTAATTATTCATACTGTCATTATTACTATTGGGCGAGCGAAGCGAGACTCTCACTAACGAGTCTTAATTGAGATTTTGGTATATGGAAAAGTTCAAAGAGGTCAATGCGTGTCCACCCCCGGAGGCTACTTTATGTGAACATTAGCAAGGGCGCAAGAAAAGACTGAAAAAATGCTAGGAAAAGGAAGGAAAAAAATGGCGAAGAGCTACTGAGACAGGATGGGAGAGACGTTCGCAGTTAGGTCTTTCGAAGTCAGCAAAATTCATTTATATTATTAGCAGCGGTGATAAGTTTACTTCGTCAATGCACTGTTCGTCATAGCTATACATACGCCTTATGTAACAGATTTGTTTTTACTTCAAAATCCAAAATCCAATAGTCAAGTCACTAAGAGAATACAACATAATGCTATATCTACTAGAGCTCTGGTATAAAAGAGCATTTTGAATGGTATGTACTTTGGAAAGGCGATTAGCTTAAACGAAAAACCCCCCGTTAGTTTAGCGATCCTTACCCGTATCATCCTTGGAAACTTGATTGTTTACCCCTTGAAAATCCTTTGTCCAATAGTCAAGTCAAAAATAGAATACAACGCAGGTCTGGTGCTGGTATATCCAGTGAACAAGTATGTATATAGGTATTGTGTGTTGCTAAAGAATAGCAATAAACTAAACAAAAATATTTAACAAAAAAATTCGAATTTAAATTTCAGTCAGACCAGCTCGCCCCCATTTGTGCTGAAGCACATCACTAAGTTATTATTATTATTATTATTATTATTATTATTATTATTATTATTATTGTCATTATTTTATATAGAGAATATGAGGGGAAAATTCAAGAACTCACCAAGAATTATGGAAAGGAAAAAGCCAACAAGACTAAGCTTGAGAAAGAGCTGGGTAAACTACAGGAGGAAAGAAACAGGCAGTTGATGAGTGTAGATGAGAAGAAAGAATCTGCCAACATGGAGGCAACTGAGGCTTCTGGAGAGGTAAATACTAACTTTCAGAGATGTTGAAGTCATTTGTTGCAGTAGTTGGTATTCTGGAGTGACTTTTCTACCTTTCTAAGTGTTATAAATAATTTAAAATTATGGAAATAGTTGAATTTGACCTACGAACAATAAATTTAATGTTTGTGATTGTTTAGAGATTGTCAGCTCCAACGGAAGGAAAACAACCAAAACAGAAGAAAAGAACGAAGACAGACAGCGTGAATAACCAGCAGATGGCCATGAAGAGACTGCAGCAGCTGGAGGGGGAGCTCATGGGTGGAGAGAAAGCAGGTAAGTGTCAGATTAGAGATAGGGGTTTCTGGGTTTTAACTACAATTCGCCTTATTGGTATGGTTACCTGATGTCATTCTCCTAAACTACACATTGGCAGTCTGAGCTGATGTGAGCCCATGGTCATGTGTGCGCATGCTCCTTGCATGAGGCAGCGGTAGGACTTCAGACCCACCCCCCTGTGTGGCCTTGGGGGTGAGAGACTCGGCGAGTCAGTGGCAATTAGCAGTAATTGCCCTGCATCGCCGGAGTCCCCCCAGCTCTCAAATCACATCCAATGAAACAGATGGAGTATTTCTAGCTATTTTCTGAATTAGGTGGTTAGAAATTGGGAGGTAGTCAGACTGAGAACTGTAGCTATCAGTAGCTGCTAGCTGTCAGGACTAATATACTTGTGTCCGTGGGCCAGTGCTTCTTCACATTAGCCCACTGTGCACATGGTTACACTACATTTGACAGGAGAAAATTGTATGCAAGGTAGTGGGACATGGGTAGGCAAAAAACTAGAGGTATAAGTGGATAGAAAAATTAGTAGAGACAAGAAATAGAGTACTGGAGAGTTTGTGGGTTGTGGGTCACAGTGTGAAAAGCAATTTGTAACTCGACTTTACACGCACACACACACACACACACATACACACGCACACAGGTGATACATCCTTGAAGAAGAAAATGGAAGCAAGAGTAAAAGCTGCCAAGAGTTATCGCAGCAAGCTTAATGAGGCCAGTTTGGCTAATGAAGATGATATTGTCATTGAAAAGATCTTCACAAACTTGACAGGTTTGTGCAAACAATATATAGTGTGTGATGGATAAGAACAACATTCTCAATCATTCCTCCTCCTCATCATCCTCATAATATGTAACATTTTGTTGTTGGTCTCTTTGGGAATAGCTATCCTCAAATAGTAACACTTTGGCTGACACAGCTCAGCGAAGTGCTAAATATATGATATTTTATAAAAGGAACCATAACTAAAGTTTTCTACTGTTATTATCATTATTATTATCAGTAGTAGTAGTAGTAGTAGCAGTAGTAGTAGTAGCAGTAGTAGTAGCTTTTACCATTACTGTGCACATTGAATATTTCAAACATATCTTTATTCAGGAGGCATGAATTAAAGTGAATGAGTTGTCATAGCTCAGTGATAGATGATTGCATGTAAGCCAAAGACTCCTAATCCATCCATAATGCCTGCTCAATGTTAGAAATTAGCCAGTATTTAACCACACTCATAATACATTCATTAGAGGAAGTCTACTATAAAACCAAAGCCCTGGAAAAGAGCAGAGACAAGTTGGAGTCCACCGAGCAGGAAGTTAGAGATCTGAGTGAAGAGTTCCAGGCTGACAGACAGGACTATCTGGAAACCATTCGCCGGCAAGACCAGACCATTCGCTTGTTCGACCAGCTCTTGAACACCGTGGCCCCGCTACTCAGAAGAGACTGCAACTACTACAACATAGACAAGATGAAAAAAGACAGCAAGTGGGATAAGGAGGTGAGCGAGTGGGTCATACCAAAGGTCACCACCAGCAAGACTAAGTTGAGCAGCATGACAGACCAAGTCTCACCCGCCATTTCAAATTCATCCCTCGTCGGCCGCAGCGGCATTGAGATCATGAGAGCCAGTGGCTCGGAGGATGAAGATCGGTATTTGTCTCAATTGCACAAGTCAGAACTGGACTCCAGCGACTACTTCAAACCTAAGAGAGCTCAGGAGATACTCAAGAAGCAACAGCAGGGCCTACTCAGTCCGATACAGCAGTCTCGCTACGATGCCGGTGGCTCAAGTAGCGATGACTCAAGCAATAGCAATCTGTCTAACGCTGCTGCCATACATGGGGTAGACACGTTCAACGTGGGAAACCTTCATAGGAAAGAGAAGCTGCAAGCGTTGCCTACTAACACCTCCCTTCGCAAGCTGCCCCCACCAGAGGTAGATCCACTCAACGGCAAGCGGAAGTTGAAGCCTCTAGGCGACATAAAACACCAACAATAGCTTTCAAATTTCATTAATATTAATTTTCATCATCCATTTCCTTGCAATAACGATATGTCATTCTTTAAAATAACAAAATACTAAAAAATTAAAATAGATGTTAAAAATAACAATTTGCAATGATGTAGCTTAAATAAAGAGATCGGGTTACCAGAATGCATTTTTAAAAATAGAGATGAAATGCTCAGTTTCATAAACCAGAGATGATACACATACAAACACACATACATATACGTCCTGCTCTGTACCTCACATGCTCATTTTGACATCACTGATGGTGGTGAAGGCTTGGATGTCATGAGAACCTTGCTCCGGAGTGGGGGAGACGTAGACTTGGCCCACTGCCACCTGGTCTTGTAGCAACTGGGAGCATTGATGCAGTATACCATTGTGCCCGCTTAGCTCCAAAATAATAGTACTACCACTTCCTGGAAGGGGAAATGAAACAAGGGAGGGAAGAGGATATGTGTAGATTGGGTGTGGCACAGGATTGGAAGAAAGGAAAAATTTGTGATGTAACTTACATAGTAAAAAATATATCTTATTGTTCGTCCATGTAAATAAGTATAGGTTGCACCACAACATGGAGGTAGGTATGGGATTGAGGGTGTAAGGCCCAAGGATAGTGATCTGATCATGTACTTATACTGTTGGCTCTAGGCTATAGGAAAGGCATAAAAACTGACTTTTCTGGACAGTTCACTTATTCAACTCTGTATTAAATACATTAACCTTGAATTGAGCAATCTGATTGGACAGTTTGAATGTACAATGGTACAAGCTAAATAATTCACTTCATTTAAATCAATCAAACTTCATTATATTATATAGTTGACTTACCTAAACTTATTTTGTTCCGCAGAGCCTCGTCTGAGGGAAACATTTGGTAGCTTTGGTGCTCCTGTAGAGTCAGCTTTCTACTGGACACAAGGACCACCTGCCATAGTCACATGAACCGGGGAGGGAGGGAGGGAAGGAGGACAAAGTTAATTACTGCAGCAAGCCTGTACATGCTTGACTGTCATGTGTTGGGAAATTCAATATAACTTAATTAGCACAAAATACTCAAATGAATATGTAAATGAACTGTAAATCACATACGTGCGTAGCGTGGGCCGGGACCACTTGCTAAGTGTACCTGTCTATCTCTTAGCTCTGCCACAAACTGGTGAGCTGCATTCTCATGTTGATCACCATCAAAGAACATTGCCAACCCCACCTGAAAGGAAAGAAACGAATCCGAGTAATATTCATAATAACAGATTATCATACAGCCTCGAAGCAAACAATGTAGACACGCCCACTCTCACTATATGCCACTTTACACAAGATGACCTTGGTCTAACGCACAGTAAGAATGAATTAATCTGAAGAAATAGATACAGTCAACTAATTCAGAGTAACTCTTTGATGAATGCAAGACACACCACACACATAATACTCACGCACACATACACACACATACATGCACACATACATGCACCCATACCCACAAGTCCTCACATGTGCACTCACTCACACAACACACACACACACACACACACACACACCTCATTCTTCACTCTTTCAATCTGTCCCACCGTATAAGGCACCACAGACTGGTTAGGGTCTAGAGTTACACCGACGCTTGAAACTTCTGTGGGTGGCTGGTGAAACTCGGGCACATCCTCTTTCTTGACCACACCCCAGTGGGAGGTGCCTGTGCCGCTGTCAAAATCATGCACACTATTCCAGAAGTTGTTAAACACACTCAATCCAGTGGCCTTGAAATGGTCTACATACATACATACGTGTACGGCAAATAATCTATACTATATGGCGAGTGCCCTGAAGCTAAACACTTTGCTTTGTCAATAGATATACTGGACAATAAGTCCCTTCAGTGTGCCAGTTAAAAAAAAAAAAAAAAAAAAAACTAGTCATTTTTTGGTAGTACGATCATAGCTTTTGCACCAATGACAACACCGCCATTGTCATGTCCTAATCACATAAGCAAACAATTTCTTGCTGCTTGCTATAGTTTGGTTAATGCTGCAGAGTGTTGGCTTCACATAGAACTACTGCTGAGTGTCCATTGCATGCTACTTCAATAGATATTTCTAACTTCTCTTGTGGTGACAGCATTACCATTATCTCTTCACTGCCCAAACTATACATTATATACCTAATGATGTCTGATTCATTAACACATTGCCAGTGAAATTCATTCATCTGAGAAATGATTTTGCATTATGTAGCTAGCTAGTGTATAGCTAGTAGCGCTGAGGGTTCGCACCTACGGCCCTCTAATTGTATTCGCAGTCATAATGTATAATAAACGAATTAACTAAACCGTTGTTTTTTTATTTTTTTAAGTCCCCCGAAAAGAACTTAGGAAAAAGATCAAATATCAGTTTTTTATTAAAAACCTTATTTTGTAGTTTTTACATAACTAAAGAACCCTGCTGCAACATGGTACAAAAACTTAAAACCACAACCAGTGAAAGTGTGACACCTTACCTTTTAGCTCAGGGTAGTACAGTTGAAAACAGGAGAATCTGAAGTCTGAAGAAGCCTCAATGACAGGTTGAGAGGCAGAGTAGAGAGAGACATGAATGTCCCGACATCCCCTAGCTCGAAACTGCTCACATGCAACGAGACAAGTGCATCCCTCACTATCGCGCAAATACAGACTAGAAAATATGAATATACAACAATAGTGAACACAATGTAATAATGATGTGTGAGCTTGTCTAGTAGCTGTTTCCCACTGGATACATTATGCGACCGTACACAGGAAAATTGGGCACAACCAAGGCACATATAACATCGGGAAAACGTCTCTCTCTCTCTCTTTCTCTCTCTCTCTCTCTCTCTCTCTCTCTATATATATATATATATCCTCAAAAATGTATTAAGGAAGCCAGTAGATTGAAATGGTTAGGTCCCGTGTGCCGGCAACAGTTGAAACTACCGCTCTAAAACTTGGCGAGCTCAAAATCTGAATGCTGCAAAAAATTATGATTGCAAAAAAAATTTTTTTTTTTGACAAGGCATGCATTGTGCCTAATTTTCCTGTGCATGTGTCACTATAACATATTGACTACATGTATACAATGTGTAATGTTCTTGAGTAATTCCACATCACACAAGTGTCCAGTATTTCCCCTTATTGAACGCTATATTGAACTCTTCAACATGCCCAAGCGCAGTTCTGGACACTTGAATTTTTAAAAAGTATGGCGAAGTTATCTCTGAACAACAAGGTTTTGAAACAGTCTTTTAGACTCTAAAAATACAAGTGTTTAAAACTAAGAGTGACTTAAAGGCCACTTTTTTATGTCTGTAAAGAAGAGTAATGGGGAAGAATATGAACCTGCCAGCTTATATTCTCTAAGCTCAGATAGACAAATATGTGATTCAGGAAAAGACAGTTTTTTCTTGATGGACAAAGAATTTGAAGAGAGTCGCCGATATTAGAAAAATATTAAGAAGGTATGGAAAAGGTGCCAAAGCTAATGCTGCCTGCCATACCTTTCTGAAAAAATACCCTATGTAAAACACATGATTTGTTGCACTTGTTGTACAATACTTACGCATGCTTGTGCAATATCTCCCCAAATTGTAGGCTGACTCATGCAATTGGGAGGTCTTCTATTTTCCTTTTGTCAAAATGTAATACTTTTTTCCTGAATCACATATATGCCCATCCAAGATTTTTGCAAGAGAAGATAAGCCACAGTACCTGGTTTGTATTGCTTCCCAATTATCTTCTTCACATTCCATTGTTCAAAACCCACCACACACACACACACACACATGCACACATACATGCACACACACACATACACACACACACACACACACATACACACACACACACACACACACACATACACACACACACACACACTCCTCCTACTCTTGACATCACACTTACATACCTTCCCTTTGTGGGTGCAATGACAATCTGGCAGTCTTTGCAGTTCTCCACGGTAACTGAATTGGTGTGGTCTAACAACCATATATCCACAGACGTACAGTTCCTGATCCTAAACTGCTGCCCATTGAGTTGCCCTGGCAACCTCCAAGCAGCCCCACCCACTTGGTCACATATAGATAGTAAAGCCTTATCAACATTTTCTCTGTTCTCCCTATAACATATACCAATAATAATTATTATAATAAAATAGATTGCAATTTGGCAAAAGAAAATACAGAAAAGATATCCTGCCAAAAGGTGCCTTCAATTCAATTATAGTTTGCAATCGTCATTCCAAACTGTTTCCAAGTAGCTTAATTAAGTTGGAACTAAAAAGGAACACAAAGCACTTTCAAACTTGCAAGACACTTACCACAGGCAATATGTAAAATAGTGCCTCTATGAAGTTGCACAACCAATTGATTTTTGCACCATTTATTTCACCACTAAGTAAATTAGGCCGGCCTATCCAACAGCTTATTATCTTGCAGCTATGCACTGTGTGTATGTACCACTATAATAAAATGCAGAAATGCAAATCGTATCATTCTCACCAACTGTAAGATTTTCTTGAAACTGCTTCAGAGGATCCTCTAGAAAGTCTAGATACAGATAAACAGGAGCCCATATTTACACACCAAAGTACACACCACACAGCTCAGGCTTTTTCCACACTCGATCTGTTTTTTTACTCCACTGCCGCTGCTCGCACTTCAACCTTTCAAACCAGGCGGGATTTCCTACGGAAGCCACACCTCCTCTGGAATGCAACAACGCGTGGTTAGACACCGTGTGTGGCTCGGTCCCAGGCACTCCTTCCTCCTAAAGAAATTCCCGCAGAAGAATGAGTTTAGAGGCGATTAAGTATGGTAAGAATTTGAGTATTCTCAATCAACTGCTGTTACCTTCGCAGTCAGTTTACGAGGAACTGGTCACCCTGGAAGACGCGTGGAATGCTGTAAAAAGTATGAAGGTAGGAGTGGCTCTACATAATATTAGAAAAGCATGTGTTTGTTTGTTTGTTTTTTAAACAATATAATTGTACTTTTGACTATAAGATATTTATGATCCACACACTGGTATTAACTATATCAAAAAGAAAAATTCAATTTGGAGGTTTCATGATCTGATTTGGCATGATGTCTAGCTATATTCATTTAGTTGACACAATGCTCAGACTTACAATCGCAATGCATTCATCACCTCAACGCAGAACAGATACTTCCTTTAAGCAGCACAATGACATGGTAGTGGAGTTAAGCATAACTTCCTTCTCAGTTTAAAGTGTGCAGAAGAAATAGTCCTTGATAATTTTTTTTTTTTTTTGATTTTTTTTTTTTTGGCCGGGTGATATACAGTCTCGCATAGCCAGACCCTTTACTTTTAGACCGTGCTCAATTGGATGGAACATGTTCACACATTGTCAAATTTGGAACTAGCTTGGTTGTAGATGTATTAACAATTATGTACTACAAGAAACTATTTCTACATCTCAAGTTTCTCTCTACATATTATGCTACAACACTCATATTTTACCAAACCATACAAAAACATACATTAGGTAAAGGGTTGTGAGCAAAATTTAAATCTAATAAATACAAGCAAACTAATTTGGTCATAGTGGCACATAATTCGATTGCATATTCTGTTTTACTGCTTTACTACTGTAATTGTGGGGGTCTTTCCTCTCTGCCCCTTCCCCCCTTCCTATTTATATTTGTGGAGGTATTTGCTCATCAATGTCAATAAAAATGAGATTCCCTGGAATTTCTCACCTCCCTGAAGTTTGATTGTATGTGTGAAATGTACTTGTCATTAGCTAGTATTTAAAATCAGATTTTTCAGCTTATCATGTTACGTAGCAAAGTTTTCAGTTGCAATGGATTCTAACCTTACCTTGTCAAGCTTTCATTTAAGTGACCTTTTACCGATCACTCACGGGGGGGGGGGGGAAGAGAATGGTAATAGATAGAGAGTATGAAGAGTACCAAAGTAAGTAAATGTATTAGCTAATATTCTTGAGTTACAACAATGAATATGCCACAATAGTGCTGCATCTATCTAACTACAGTAATTTAAAGAGGGGTTAATCTAAGTGATGTTGATGAATTTGAATCAAGAATCCTTATAAAGTTTTATCGTATAATATACTTCACCACAGGTGAGAGGTGCGCCAGCTATAGCAATAGTAGGGACTCTCAGCATAGCAATACAACTGAGAAAACGAGTATTTCATGACAGAAATTCTCTTCACAAATATGTCAAGTCATCATACCAATATTTACTAACTGCACGCCCCACTGCCGTGAATATAGCCGAGGCTGCCAGCCGATTCTCTCAGCTGTTAGATAGCATGCCTGAAGCTGTTGGAGCAGAGGAAGCAAAGGGCAAACTCATTGTTATGATGGAAGAAATGCTGGACGAAGACGTCAGAGTTAATCGTAAAATTGGAGAGTATGGAGCTGAAGACATTGCTGGTAACATCGGCGATGCCAAAGCTGTTGTTCTCACTCATTGCAACACGGGTTCCCTCGCCACTGCCGGCTACGGTACTGCCTTGGGCGTGATAAGGAGTCTTCATGCCATGGATAAGCTCGAACAAGTTTATTGCACGGAAACTAGGCCGTACAACCAGGGGGCCAGGCTTACGGCCTATGAGCTTGTTTATGAAAACATTCCCGGGACACTGGTGTGTGATTCCATGTGTTCTCTGCTCATGAGGGAGAAGAAGATCACTGCGGTTGTCGTTGGGGCCGATCGGGTGGTCTCCAACGGAGACACTGCTAACAAGATAGGCACGTACCAACTGGCCATTGTGGCCAAGCATCACAACGTCCCATTTTATGTAGCGTCTCCACTTAGCACGATAGACTTTGGTTTGGACTGCGGAGGACAAATCAAGATTGAAGAAAGGCCTAAAGATGAGATGTTTAATGTGGGAGGGAAGAGGATAGCGGCTAAAGGCATCGGCTGTTGGAATCCAGCATTTGATGTAACTCCAGCACATCTGATCACCGGAGGAATAATTACTGAGCATGGCGTGTTTGCTGCTGACAGTTTGTCTTCTTTGAAGGCCATTCAGTAATATCCCTGTGCTCTATTTCTTAGCTTAAGTTGAAATTATTAAGCAATTTTCATATACAAATTAGACTCTCAGCAAATTTTATATTGAACAATAATGAATGATAACAGGTATTCTACGAAATATTATGACTATGAAGTTCCAACTTTTGACTGGTACAGTTTATGACAGGATGCTTACCCATCATCCAAACACAGCATTTTTAGCTGTAGCTATTACCACGTGTTTAGTCCAGTTCTTACCCAGGAAGATAATCATCCAAACCATGATAATGGCTGCCATGACTGATGACAATAAAGTAGCTCCCTGTAAGACACAGTTACACAAGACAGTGTGTTAATTCGCTATAGGACTCCATTTATTAATAATGTATTTCAATGCCTCTTATCTTTTGCTAAGAAATATTATATTCAGTCATGCTATCAGAGTGACAACAAAGTTCAAAGCAATTGTTCAGATCACAGAACAAACTATAAAACTTTTCTTGTGAGTAGTGTAGACCATTTAATATGGATTCAGCATTTTAAAAAAGTCACTACATACATTCACAACTATTTGTATAGCTAATGCCTTATATTGATTTAATGAGTATTTTGTGTTGTTAGCAATGCACACATAATTTACTTTGGATATATCCAGTTGATCTTTTTATTTACTTGAATAAAATTGAGTCATGCACGCACAGATTAAAGCTGTGCATCTTATAGCTACATGTTGTCTTGTGGTTGTGTGTGCTAGTCTGCAAGAGGCCAATATTCACCTTAGCCTAGTAGACATCACTCGATGTTGCACTTGATTCATCAGAATTATGTAAGCAGCACAGAGTAAGTAGCTAATTAAATTATTGTGTTGCTAAATGAATGCAATACATAACAGTTTTATGGAAGCATAAGGAAACAGTTGTTCTTCATTAATGTCTGCGAAAATTGACATCTGTAAGAAATTTTCCAAATCATTGTTTAAAACATGAACTTTATCAACATGTGACAGCAATAAGCATTATTGTTGCTGTTCGTTCTGTTATTTCATCAAGCTCTGAAGGTCCAAATTCTTTTTTCTTTTTTTCTTCCAGCATCCCAATATATAATATATAAAAAAAATGTCATTCACAAAACAGCATGACTGTTGGTCAATAATGCGCTTGAAAAATGTTTTGTTTCTATAGGAATAGTGTACCACTGTATGTTTAAATACATTTGTGTACTTGCACTTTGATGGGAAGGTCTGTCTGGTTGACGTTTGCACAGCACATAGTTGGTGGCCTCTCGAGTAAGGACTAAAGCACTTGGTTTAGCTGGGATGCTCCCAATTTTCTCAGCAATTCCTGGTTGATGGAATTCTCCCAGTATTTACCAGTTTATGGAATTTTCCTGATTTCTACTGGGAATTAATTCTCCTGGTTTTTGTTGTTAACATTTTTACAGGGGTAACTAATTGGATATTAGTGTGTGTGTGTGTGTGTGTGTGTGTGTGTGTGTGTGTGTGTGTGTGTGTGTGTGTGTGTGTGTGTGTGTGTGTGTGTTATGGTTTGTTTGATTAATCCTGGTATTGGTGAATACCATGTTTAGAGCAGCATTTACCTAATCAATATCTAGTCCCACGTCCCCTCCTCCCCACCCCTCCCCCCTCCTTCAAGGTTGGTCTATGTATCCATTAGGAAAAGTGGACTAAAGTATTGATTAATAATGTTTGTCTTTTGTTTTCATAGTTTATGGTAGGTAAGAATTACCTAGTTATGGCTTATTGTTAAATCACTTAAGGTGACAATTGAAGGTGAGCTTGGTCAACTTGTCAGACACAGAGTATGGACTTACTGATACAGCTGCTAGTAGCTGCAGTGCTCTTTCAACCCGACCATTATCCAGTTGAGTCATGACTACTGTGTTGCCATCAGGGACCTGT
>WLWD01004767.1_pt1 | contig 51797 bp, 22 predicted proteins | sample 6712731 | NCBI WGS metagenome assembly WLWD01 (sample SAMN12718690, study PRJNA576275) | sponge metagenome | isolation source: marine sponge | host: Mycale hentscheli | place: New Zealand: South Island, Marlborough, Capsize Point | collected 2014-11-01
AATAACTGGACCTTATTTTCAGTAGCTTCAGTGTTAGAAGTCAATAAAAATAGTATAGTCTTTAGGCTCGCTCGCCATTTGTGCTCAAGCACACCACTAGTATAGAAGATGAAACAAAAAAATTCATATTGATACAATGGCTAAACAAATCATCCCCAAGTAAATCAATATTTATCACACATCAGTACATACAACAAAGCATTATTTATAGCTAGCTATTATGATGAAAACATACTATTATTAGCTATTTATAAGTCTGCCATTCTTTTAATCATTAAGAAGGATGGTGATGTTGCATTGTAGTGGATTACAGGAGATTAAACTCTGTTACCGTCCCAAACCCTTCCAAATGCCCTCTGTTGCAGAAACTGTCTCTAGAGTTGGCAAAGCAACATTCCTTCCTAAATTGGACCTATTAAAGGGTTTACACTAGGTTCCAATGTCTCTGGAGTCTCACTACACTGCATTCTCTTGTAGACAAGGGTAATACCATTACAAGCAAATGCCCTTTCGGCTAAGGAATGCTCCCCCGCTACATTTCAGCTGTTTCAATGCAAGAACTCCTTAGGGGTTTAGAATATTTCTCTTCGCCTTACATAGATGATATAATCATTGTTTCTGTTGGTTGGGATGATCACTTAATCCACATTAATTCTATTCTTGAGAGATTGTCACCACATGGCTGTCAGTCAAGTCATGCAAGTGGTGTTGGGGCTACACATCCTTTGAGTTTCTGGATTTTATTATGGGTGAAGGTCACTTATTGATACCACAAGCACGCATTGAGTAATTTGGACTTATGTGAAACCAAAGACTGTGTCACAGTAAAGGTCACTTTTAGGTCCGGCAAACATTTACTCAAGGCTTGATGGTTCCTGCCGATGGCAATTCTCTTTGTATTTATTTTGACGCTTCCACTGCTGGTGTTGGTGGAGTGTTGTGTGTTTACAGGTCTAATGAGTGAAAAATTGTGTGATTCTACTCCAAGCAGCTGTTGCCCAGACAATTCCGTTAAGACATCAATGTGTCTAATCCTCCTACGCTAATTATTTAATCACTCTCCTCCATTAACATTACTGTTTACTATGAACATTCTAACACATGTAGGTCTTTGGTCCTGTAATAACTTATCGGACTTTTCATTAACACTATTTAGGTAGGGAAAATACATAGCGATGCCCATTACTTCAGTATTTTAACTTAAAATATAATATCCATATACTTCAAGTTTGCTGCAATTAAGTACAAGTGGTAAACAGTCCTCTTCAATAAACTAATTTTGCAGAAAAAACAAGCAAGAGAACTGAAAGCTATTAGTAAGATAAGCAAAAATATTTAGCTTACTAGCTAGGACATAAAAAAGACAATAATGACTTATTTACCTCACTTGATAGTATAGATAACATATTCACAATATTGTCAGATATGTAACTCGCATTGTGGATGAGTGGGTGTGGTCATTCAAGAAATAAAGGTTACAAAGTTTTGTTGGGACAAAGATCAAGAAGTTGCTGAGAGTTGGCTATATCAAGTCTCTCTTGTTTCCACTGTGTGGTATTTTCTGTTTGACAAAGAGAGAAAAGAAGGTACAAACATTTGGTTATAATTGTGTTTCTTGTTTATAAATATACTATAGCTAAAGGTGTTGCTTGTTTAGGTAGGGTGGCAATCGCATAATTAATGTTTTTTTTTATATTAATAATACATTGCATACACACTTAAAACCAAATTGGATAAGCCACACCTAAATTATAGGTAATGGCAGTGAAATCCAAGGAAGTAGGACTGAATCTACTAAGAGGATGACAATGGCTTTGATTAAACATTGGCAAAATTAGTTTAGAAGAATGCTATTTAAATGACGCTAAATATTTCACATCTGTAGTTTTGAGTATAAGTGCAATCAGTGTTTATCCTACTGTTTTGAGAAATAATTTAAATTTTTGAAGTTTTGCCTAACTTTAACGTTATTATTTATTAACACACAAATAACACAGGAGATTTATCTCTTATCAATTATAGTACAATATAATCTTACTGTTATATTACTACATTGAAGGAAATAATGATCAATTTTCTGAACTTGTTGAGTAAATTCAATAATAGTACGGCGGGTAAGCTGCCCATTCAAAAATGTATGGGAAAAATCGCTGTTCAATTGAAATCGCCCAGGGAAAGTGAAATAGCTCGTAACTAATTGAAATACCTCGGTAACTAAGTGGAAACTAAGTGAAAAACCTCGGTAGCAAGTGAAATAGTACGGGTAAGTGCGCACGCGTGCAGTGTTAACCATGGAAACCTACAGTTGAGTAGTTTTTTGTTGGAGACAATGTCCTTCTTTACCACAGAACCTCTACCGGTATTAGACAGAATGTTTTACAACAGATTAGGAGGAGCTGCACATTGAAAAGAAAGTATCCTGAAATAAGGAGATAGTGAGTGAACGACATAATATAGCTACAATTGCAAATGACTTTTTAAAAGCTGGCCTACTATTAGCGAGTGATAGCACCGGTAACCTGTGCTATTAGGGATCAATAGCACTTGTAAAGCAATTGAAATAGCACGAGGCGAAGCCGAGTGCTATTTCAATCACGTTACTCGTGCTATTAATCCCAAATAGCACGGTTACCCATGCTAATACTCATACTAATAGCACGATATTTCAGCTTCCTGAAATATTCATCAATGTTTGTAACATCACACATCAAAAAAACGGCGGAAATGTCTTGCTATCATTCAATTTACTCATATTATGATAAGTTCAGAAAATTGACTACTATGTTCATTTAACAGAATAAGAAAGAAAATGCATCTAAATATAAAGAATACAGGTATTAACATTAAAAATTACTTTGTACAGTAATAGAGTACAAAATGTTAGACTCACCCTGACAGCAGTTTTATAATCAAGATATAATTCTGTTTAAGTCCTGCAATCAAACACATTTTCACTATAGATAACACAGTGAAATCTGACAATGTCTGTGCATGTTCTAATTGAAATCTCTGGGATTCCTATCAGAGAATGCAGGAAAATACAAGAAGGTTATGAATGAATTATTAAAACCTTATTTTGTATCATATTAAATATTTTAATTAGTTTCCAAATAGCTCCTCAATTCTCTAGTGAGGCCTACCCAATCCGTCAGAGCATCTGTAAAATTTTAAAAAGCCTGAGAGTAAAATATCTTGCCAAATCACTCTGATTAGTAACTAGTGATGTGCTTGAGCACAAATGGCAAGCGAGCCTAAAGACTATACTATTTTTATGATTTTCACTTCCAACACTGAAGCTACTGAAAATTAGGTCGAGTTTTTAAATTAGGCATACACTGAAAGGGATTTCAGTACCATAGTAACAACTCGCTGCAACTGTTTGAATTGAAGGAAAACAAAAACAACAAAACAATACACGCTATTTAAACGTTTTCTTTGTGATATTCTTTAGCTAAATAGTGGCTGTAAAGCACAATGCTTTGACACAACTGGACATACACCTACACAAGACTTACCTTGGCGGTTAGTCGACAATGGAAATACTGTTGCGTATGGCTTATAACCATGCCAAAGAGCATATTGACTTACCACCGCCACTAACTCGAATAGAAATGGAAGTCCCTTAAGTTTTCACGTTTTAACTGCACCCGCAACAGAATTCAAAACGGTAAACAATTCAATTTCTAGGGTGATATGGGTACTGATCGATAAACAGAGGATTCTGTTTAGTGAAGTTTGGGACGGTGTCGACCACGGAACTAACACAAAAACGCGAGGGTCAAAGTACAAAAATGCCTTACGTACGTCCAAACATATATATAAACAAACAAACATCCCCGATTTTCAATTGTGTTACCCCTGTAAGTGTCTTGCTCACTACGCTCGCTCGCCAATAAGTGATATCCTATGCTAGATATTTAACTACAGTAGTTTGTACTAGATTTGATAACTCATCTTATGAAGTTGGCTGTACAACTCAAAGTGTTACTAAATAAGGGCACTATACGCACCCATATTGCCACTCTACTTTCACTCTTGAAAATAAATTAGCCTTCTGGTAAAATATTTCAAAAAATCACAGTCTGACTCGTGAAATAAGAATTATATCATAGTGTATCCTGCAAAATACACAATCAAAGAATATCCATTATCTTGGATCATCAGAAAATGGCAACTGTTCCACTACCTCAGTTAATGCAGATGATATAGTCAAGTATGTAATACTCCACAAAGCAGTGTTTTATTTGATGGAGTTATTCCCTCACTCACTGGAAGAATAACAACACGTGTTGGGCAAGTCAACTACTAGTACTTGGGTCTTGGTACTACTATTACATTTAAATTCTCTAATCATACTTATGGTATTACAGCATTTGGGATAGTAATGTTAAATTGTCCCCAAGAAAACATAGGATCAGCAAAAAAGATTATACTTCAGGCTGGATACGTACACTTAGTACTCCTATCAATCACATGTCTTGTAATCACATAATAAGAGTGTGTGGCATATTCAGTCCCATTACAACTAATACATTTACTTTATCATTTGAAGTCAATATTTTTGCACAATTTTCTTCTCACATACTATATTGCTGAGATGTCATTTTATGATTCTACAACAGATTATTCTTCATCTGGTATTATTAACACACCTACATCATCAACTACTCCAACATGTAGTCCTACTACAACAACGAATGTTAGCAAAGATCACATTTCTATTTCACCAGGTAATCAATATAGCTGGTATAGTGTCTTAAAAATTATAGTTTGTGTATTACAATAAGCAAGTGAAACATGTACTAAATTTGGGTACACCAAATTTTTTATTCATTATGTACTAGCTCTATATCTACCTAAACAACTATGTTTGAAGCTGTTACTTTTGTACTTTCCTATAGTGGCCTTCCTAAAATTCATGTCATTCTAATATTTTGTGATCATTTGATTAACATGTGTGGTTAATCTAGTGTTTGTACTACTACTACTACTATATCATTATATTAATCTTAGTAAACATACAAGCCTTGCACAGTTTTCACTCACTAATGTAATCAGTTAACTTATTTTCTTTGAAATAGGACACAAATAATGTAATACGAAAGGCTTATCTCTCCACTTCAATACATAGACTTTTTTTTTATAATACTACATAACTATTGTATACTCAATTTGAACAGTATTCGTTTAATGTCTTGTACTTAAGTAAAACTGCAATACAAAAAGTTAATAAATGTTTTATTATATTAATTATTAACATAGTAGATTATCTTTCTATATATAAGCATAGACTTAAGCAGCAATATTATTGTTGTAGAGCCAAGAACATAAATTACTTTTATTTTTAACACGTGGTACACTGATACTGATTTCTTTCACTGTTACTTTACCATCTTCAAAAAATGAGTCACTATAAAAAATAAAAAAAATAATACACAAGTGACCGTGTATAGTATATGTAATACACATTATTTTGTGTTATTACAATTGTAAACTTAAACAGGCACAACCAACAATCAACTTTCAACGACTTTGAACTTTTTGCCTTCAACAACATATAAATCAACTTTACAAACTTCACCTAGATGTGATGTACAATCATGCCTCCTGCTAGAATGTAATATTGCATATCTTACTGCAGTTGTCATAGTGTTATCAATTATTACTACCTTACTCATCATTGCAGTAGTCACTATGGGAATAATAATAACAGTCATATATAAGAGGAAATCATTTTTTGCTGTTCCTAACAAAGTAATGTATGAGTCTTCAGATAATATAAAAGAAGAATCATTTCACATGACAAAGTCTAGTGTTTATGAAATCCATTCAATTAACAAAGGACTTCAAGTACTAAAATAATTTTTTTTTATCATTAAGGCATAAACTTACTATCTAGTATCATTAATGTTTTACACATATAATTTACATAGTAGTATTTTGGAATTGTAATTTACTTTTTATTAGCTGTATAGTATCCTTTATTGTATTATGTCATATTTTTTACATAAAGAAATTTACATATAGTGTTAAGAATACTCCAGTGTTAAGAATACTCCAGTGTTAAATTTTGAGACAGGAAAAAATTATTTCTTCGATGGAGCTGTCTCTTTGAATTAACTAAGACAGTCAAGGCACCAATCATCCACATATACATAAATTCTCTTGTAACCCACTAGAAGTTATGCACACCTGGCAGAGCCAGGATGCCTTTGCACTAAGCCTGCACTGTGAGCTATGCAAGTAAAGCTCCTGGAGCCGGCTATGAACTCGCAAGAGAACAGACCTTTCCTCACAGCAAGTGCTGTTGGCACCAGAAGGCCCACCAGGACCATTGCTGTTTTATGAGGAATAAAGGCCTTGAGTTTGCACCCCAGCAAATTCCTGGGTAGACTGATTTGGCTAGTGGGAGGTTGATGGAAAACTAGATGGAAAATTGCCAGACACTGGGGTTTGAACTCAAGGATAGGCTAAGAGCCAGGACACAACCACTATAACACACAGCCACCGTGCACATACATACACACACATCACACATACATACACACACATGAACATAAGGTAAAGTTATCTCATACAGTTGTTAGCTATTATGATTCCAATATTCCACTGTGTAGTTGTGAGGAAGCGATGGAGTGATGAACAAATTGAAACATGTGTCATAATTATATGGATGTTTTGTGGGAAAACTGACTGATTCATTTTCAGTGTATTCATTTGTTATACAATCAGTCAGTCTCAAATCTGTTTTCTTTATAGCTCTTCTTTGTAGTTGTTGATGTTGTTTTGTTTTTTTTGCTTTCTATCGTGTGTAAAAATACAAATAATTTACACAAGTAAGGAGATACTAGCATGTGTTGTCACAGCACCTATTATGCATATACACACATCCACACAAACACATACACACACTCACTCATAAATTCATGTTGCTGGACCAGTTATAAATTTGAAGCATTTGAGGTGCAACGCTAAAGTAATGTCAATTGCTAGTAACAGTAACGAAATATTATCATTGTGGAAGTACTAAAAACTAAATAAATGTTCCATGATAATTTGTGGGAGAGGGGGGGGGGGGGGGGGGAGCTCAAAATAAGCCTTCAAAACCTGACTTTAGTGTGAATAACAAAAACTGACAATGTCTCCAATTTCTTAATCAAAGCAACGCTGGCTAGTAAGCAAATGACTCATTCATCTTACCTTTTCTCTTTTTGGTCAGATAACATGCAACACCTTAGAGAACACTGAATACAAAGGGAATATATTGCCTCTACTGCTTACTAAAACAATCATAAGATTTGATGCTCCGTCCCACGTCACTAATCCTTGGAGCAGCAAAACCTTGGCACCCTTTCCGCTCGTCGTTGTGTGTACAGCTCGCCACGCTGCGCAAATAGCTATAGTGCAAATGCTTTATGCTGCCATTTTGATTTTGGTTTGACCTTATACAGTATGTTCACTATGATTTACTTTCTTTCCATCTCACAGAATTATTGCTGTATTATATATTTATTCACTTTACCCATAATTTATGCAATTATTACTATGTGGAGATAATTAGTTTTTACTAGTCAAAAATCAGCAAACACCTAATTAGGTAGTGAAATATATTACATATATTACTATTAGAAAGTATGCTGACCTGTTACAATGTTATGTTCAATATTGATAATCTGGTTCATGTCTTCATTTTTGTTTGTTGCTTATGAATAGTTTGTGTTTACGTTACTCCATAACTTTCAGTTTCCTTGCTTGTGCTTGTACTAAATCAATTTAGTAAAACTCATTTACCACTTATACATGTTACTTAGGGTATGTTGTTACTATTTTAAGTTAAGCATTGTGCAAACAGTTGTTCCTGATCACAAGTTCGAACTACTATTGCGGGTTCAAGGCAATATTGAGGCTCAAAATTTTCATTCATTGTTTATCTTGATATTAAAGACAGAATTAAATTTAGGATAAAACAACCCTTCCCTTTATTATCAAATTGTGATACTATTATTATTATAATGTTATTCATATTGGCTATTGATTTGCTCATTGTACTATTAGATTTTACTACTATTCTTGTCCCTAGCTAATATTGAACATTGAATAAATGAAATATTTGTGAACAGTAAATGTGGATCACACTCGGAAAAATATAAAATAATTACATAAAAATATCTCCATTAGCATAATATTATATATACACCCAAATTTTATGCAATACATAAATATGAATAGCTATTATTATATATTCAGTCCTTGCAGGACTTTTATGTTCCCAATTGCATCAATTTCACCTCTATCGAAATTTTACTGACAATATCAAGGGGAATGTCAAGTGGTAAACAGTATTCTTCACTAAACTAGTTCTAAAACAAGCAAGAGAACTGAAAGCTAAGTAGTAAGATAAACAAAATATTTTACTTACTATCAAAGACATGAATAAGACAATCATAATAAAAAATAATACAAATTCACAGGCTATGTATTGTTATAAGCCGTCCCCCAATATCCTCAGATCCATATCTCGCATCTGATGCTTTTTGAGGCCAAGTTCAAGAAGTTGTAGATTTAACTATATCCCTCTTTGTTAGTTTCTTTTGTCTGACAACGAGAGAACAGAAGGTAGTGTGCATTATTATGAATGTCATTGTTTATAGATATACTATAGCTGCAGAGATGGCTTGCCAGGGTGACAATCACACAATAAAAGTAGTTTCAACCTGAAAACCAATGATTATCTAATTATATGAGCCACACCTAAATTATAGGCTAACAGAGGTGAGAGAACACATGAAATAGTATTGTAAGTTAAAGTTATCTGAGCTCTCAATCTGTAAGTTTAAAACAGAAATGACTATCTTCACATATGGATCTCTTATAGCCCTAAACGGTTGTGTAATCAGTGGTGTAGTTAATGCTTACTATTTTGTAATTACTAATTATAAACTGTTATATCAGAGAAAATTAGCTAGTTGTTATAATAATATTTGTCTGAATATAGTTAATTCTGAAAGCATCCAAGTTTCATTTTGGAGCAAACGCACAACTCTATTTACTGTCAGAATAATTTTCATAGTGCAACTGTAACTTAATAAAATAACCTAAGCCACTATCTTCACTTCAGTACCACAGGTATTACATGTCTGCATAGTTTATTCCATTCAACTGGAATTGATTCCACTTATATTGGTCAATGAGAAGCTTAAGCAACATTAATTCACTTTAGTCAGACACAAAATAAACTGAATTTTGGCTATTCTACATCAGTAAAGAAGCTTACACCTGGATACTTACCTAGTTACTGTAGCCACACAACTATCTTGAAATTAAAACCATTAATAGTGTAACTACATAATAGTAAGCATCCGAGATATTTGTGCCATCAGGAATCTTTTGTCCCACCACAAGGGTTGTAACTTAATTGATTTGTACAGTAGCAAGTAATTTTTACAATGTACAACTGATAGTCATTTCAACAGTTCATTGATACAAAATGAATGATTCATTTATATTGCAGAATAGTAAAGATTACTTATAGCTACCTTGTAGACCCAACTGACCCAAAGTCTTATAGTATAATAAAGAATATTAATCTGGAGACATTTTTATGATAGGAATGTTCACTGAATGCACTAAGTGGTATTGAAAGTTTAAAGCAGGGGACTTTTTATCGTTATGTCTACATTAGCTAATCTCATGCCATACAATAAATTTACCATATTATATTTCTCCTGCTGTGTTTGTATATATCTCCTGCTGTGATGTAGATTAATATATCTTATCACAACAGATTACTACAGGAAACATTTCTCTTATTTTGTGCCAAAAATAAGATCTGGGTCATAATGATGACCTGCTATAGTGAAACAATATTTAATAGTACAACTTAAAATAAAATGTAAATCTTGCCAGTGTTGTGTTTAAAACAATTATGCATATAAACCAGTCCAAAATGAAAAACAATCCATAAATATAGTATTGAAGTGTTTCATAAGAGAGCATTAACAATAAATTCACATCAGGCTCTCTAGCTTACAAGCTACAGATATTTAATAATTACCAGAAACAAATCCAAGGAAGTAGGACCAAATCTGCTAAGTGGATTTGTTCTACCCAAACCTGACATGCCAAATCTGTTGTGATATTGGCCTTAATTAGCAATGTCAAAATTAGTTTAGAAGAATGCTATTTAAGTGATGCTAAATATTTCATACATGACGACTCTTTGATAATAAGTTAACCAAATGTAATCCTGAATGACCCTAATACAAATAAAATACTTTCAACTTGTTTTTATTTTTATATTAATTATTCTATGATATTATGTTTCGAAATATTATAGCTTTACATAAATTTTAATAGTGAGACAAGATGATGAATTTAATATCATTTATACAAAAATTTTTATTGTAGAACTTATTATTGTCAGATTCAAGAATAGGTGAGTAGTAGTGATTTTAGGTCCACAAAAATATATTTACTATAGAAGATAATCCAAGTATTAAGTTATATTATTAGGTATTACTGATATTAATACATATTTATAAAAGTTTATTTTGTATTAAACTGTAGGAACTAGCTAGGTACTTAATTTTACTATGATTGTCACATTTTCTTCCTATGCATTTTTTCTTGATTTTAATGAGGTCAATAATAATAATATGGGCGCATTGCAATACATGCCCTACTAAAGTACATGTAATTAGAATTTGATGTGAATTGTCATTTTCTGTTTGTCATGGCGTATGTTTACTAATTCAATTATACAACTTTTGGGTCGTAAAAATTCAATGACTATAGTTAGCTTTCTGTGTGGCAGTAGATAGCTTTCACTCCCAGTCTAATGCTAAGGCAGACAACCTTGCTACTCTACATCAAGTATGATAATGAAGCTCAAAGCACATAGCTAAGTATACATTTGAATTTCCATCATTATATTAATTAGCGTCCATTCCTGCTACAGCTGCAACCAGTAGTTTATCATACTTTTTTGAGAAAGCATTTTCAATTTGTAAATTTGTTTGCCTAACTTTAATGTAATTATCTTATTAACACAGATAACACATGAGATTTATCATTTATCTCTTACAAATTACAGTACAAGACATTACTACATTTAATAAAAAATGATAAATTTTCTGAAGATATTGAGTATATTCAACGCTAACAAGACATTTCGGCTTCCTGAAACCTTCATTAACGTTTGTAATATCACACTACAAAAAAAGCTACACATTTAAATACTAGTTAGTATAACCTGGGGGAAGTGATAACCCAAAGTGATAACTCTGAACACAGGTGATATGGCAAAATATTGCCTTAAATCACATCCTAGCTGTTTACTTTAGCTAAAGCATTTCATATGTGGAAACAGGTATTAGGCGCTGTTCAGTACATAACAAATATGTTCATTATGTCTTCATGTCATTTTTAGGTATGTAACCCATGAGATATTTCACAATATCACAGTCAGAAGTGTAGGAAGCCCAATTGGATTGGTGTGGCCATAACCACACCCATGTAACCACTCCCACATAACCACACCCAGTTAACCACAACTGTTTAACCACACCCTCTAGTTCATTTAATTAGTGAACTTGACTTGTAAAAAATTAGAACCTATTAAAAATGCCTGGTCTGTATTTGTAGCAGTCTTTGTTGTTTTATCTTAAACAAGCATGTGTGGCAAAAAAAAACTACATTAGCTGACTCCTTATAGTGCAGAAATGGCCACTTCTCAAACCAACAATACAGGAAGGACCTCTGTGCTACGTTCATTTTTCCAAAAAATAGCACTAAAGGAAGAACCAGGATAGTACGGAGATTTTGGCCGTTTATTCCTGCAGAAGACATTGCCACAATGACCATGAGAGTGGGATGCTAGAAGACAATATGAGCCACACCCCTTTTAATCAAAATATTCGTGCAGCCGTGGCCATTCGGCTGCACCCGTTCATATGCCCCTGAAACAGGTTTATGTTTTGCTGTATTATGCAAGCTTGTTACTCTATATTACGTTATATATAGTTACAACTTGTTCATACTCTGACTCGTGTAACAAGTATTATATTACTTTTAATCATAGTGTATCCTGCAAAATACACAATCAGGGAACATCCATTATCAAGATATGCATCATCAGAGAATGGCCATTGTTCTAATACTTCACTTAATACGGATGATAGTCAAGTATGTAATACTCCACAAAGCAGTGTTTTATTTGATGGAGTTATTCCCTCACTCACTGGAAGAAATAACAACACGTGTTGGGCAAGTCAACTACTAGTACTTAATCTTAGTACTACTATAACATTTGAATTCTCTGCTCCTTTTCATCCTGAAGCATTTGAAATAGTAATGTTTAATTGTCCCCAAGAAAACATAGGAGCAGCAAGAAAGGTTATACTTAAGCTTGCAGGAATAATAATTAAAACTACTATCAGTCACAGGTCATGTCACTACCTAATAAGAACATGTGGCATATTCCGTGCTATTTCTACTAAAACAATCACTTTATCATTTTCAACCATGATTTATGATCAACTTCCAGTAGGATATTATCTTGCTGAGGTATCATTTTATAATTCTGCATCAGATTGTCCTTCATCTGGTATTATTAACACATCTACATCATCAACTACTCCAACATGTAGTCCTACTTCAATGACGAGTGTAAAAAATGATTACTCAACTACTACTACAGCAGGTAAGTGTGCTTATTTTTAAACATATCATTTTAATAAAGATTCTATTTTAGAATTGAATGCTCTTACCATTGTGATATTATACTATTAGTGAGAATTGACAATCTTGATAATGTTGCGGAAATTAGATAGGTGGACTTAGTTTTATATTTAATTGTTACTAAATATAGTAACAGCCATAAGGAAAGTTGTTCATTAATTATGTCATACATTATCATTATTACATATTTTATTGCAGAAATAATAGCTTTACCGACAGATAAATATGCCCCTTCTACGACATTTACATCAATTGTAAGCACTTCAGCAAAATCTGATGTTTCAACTATGGAGTCATGCCATGAAGAAAAATCCAATATTACATCTCTTACTGCAGCCCTCTCTGCATTCTCTATTATTACTACAATACTCATCATTGCAGTAGTTACTATGGTAATAATAATAGTTGTGATATATAAAAGAAACCTGTCTCATTTTGTCTCCAAGAAAGTAATATACGAGTCTCCAGATAATATAAAAGAAGAATCATTTCACATGACACAGTCTAGTGTATATGGAATTCATCCAATTAACAAATAACTTCAAGTTCAATGAATTTTTATTGTTAAGGCATGAACTTACCATTAAGTATCATTAGTGTTAGTTTATTGTGGCATCTTTATTTTTCTTTTGTTATGTTATAATTTTAATATCTAGGTAGCAATCATTTACATTATAGTATTATGTTGCGAATAGTTCTTGCACTAAATTTTGAGACAGGAAGCAATAACATTTGTGGAGAGATAGATATCAAATGATTCAAGACACTTACATGGATTTATCCCAGTAATCATTAACTTTTCCAGATACATATCAAATGACCAAATATAATGTCATATGCTAGCTAATTTATATGAGTTTTTGTTGTGAAATGTTTTGTTAATCACATATAGAAATCAACTTCACATGAAGCAAGTGTAAATGACATTATTTTGAAATTGACTGAGAGTAATTCTCATTAACTTTTTTTCACTAACTATTGCTACAATGCTTATAATAGCAACAGTCATATTACCAGTGATTATATAATTTATCATAATAATAGGGGAAAACTAACATTTGCTGTTTATAGTAAATGAGTCACAAGATGAAGTCAAAGAAAAAATTATTACACTTTATGGCTAATTTAATGTGAATAGAATCATTCCAACAACTAAAACTTCAATTGTTGGCCATTTAGCTGCTTATATCTTACAATGAGAGTAAATGTACAACATAAAGTGAACTTTAAGAATATACAAGTTAATGTGTGTCTCTCTCTATCTAGCTCTTATTCAAACTTCTCACTTTGATCTCCATTAAAATTCCTGCTTATCTCTGTGCCCACAATCAGCGATTGTTTGCTTTAAGAGGAGATAAACAATTGTGGGGAATAATTGTAGAGGCAATTAGCTCATTAATTCAAGATCATTCTGTACACATAAATTATTCTTAAGTGTTGCCCTTACTGTTTATTGGACAATATTTTTAAGGTATAAGGAAAGTGAAACTATGAAGCCAAATGGTTTCACTTTGAGCATCATAGTAGTGTCAATATTGTGATATAGAAAGAACAAGACTTTTTCACTTGAAACATTATGCATATACCCAAAGTTAGTATAACTGTGCAAGTGGTACCTAGGTAATCTTAACTAAACTCTGGTAGCTAGGTAATCTTAACTAAACTCTGGTAGCTAGGTAATCTTAACTAAACTCTGGTAGCTAGGTAATCTTAACTAAACTCTAGGTAGCTAGGTAATCTTAACTAAACTCTGGTAGCTAGGTAATCTTAACTAAACTCTGGTAGCTAGGTAATCTTAACTAAACTCTGGTAGCTAGGTAATCTTAACTAAACTCTGGTAGCTAGGTAACCTTAACTAAACTCTGGTAGCTAGGTAATCTTTACTAAACTTATTTTCTGTATACAAAAAGCAAGTAAAGCTTACTAAAATAATGAATGATGTGCTTTAGGCAGCCTTCTTGGTTCACTAGACTCTGGGGACTGCCCTATAGCATAACTTGTGAATTTTTATTATCAGAGTCTAGTGAACCAAGAAAACTGCCTAAAGCACATTGTTTATTATTTTAGTAAGTTTACATTATTTAGCTTTCACTTTACTTGCTTTTGTATACAGAAAATAAGTTTAGTTAAGATTAATTAACACGCTTTGCGTTTGGGAAAGGGTCTGGCCCTGCGAGGGATAGTGGCCTTAGATAATATGTACTGTAAATTGCGAGTGTTGGCGGGTTGAGCTGAAGTTTCAACTTCAACCAGTAATAATTGCGGAGGTAGCTATTATCCTCTAATTTTTCTAGTTTCTGCTGCTAGTGTTGTACTTTTTTGGCGAAAAGGTACTGTAGTATTGATCAATGTAGCCTTTTATACAAATACTTTGGTTACAAATAATATAGCTAGGGGTTAACTATTATGAGGCACCCTGCACAGTACTATTAATAGCCCAATATTATATTTAATATGCTAAGCAATTTAGATGTTAGTCTTGAATTGTATATTTCTATTGTCATAGGTAATTGTGCTGACTCACACAGAAAATAAGCACAGCATACAATGAAATTCGAATATGCGACTTTATGATAATACTATGAAAAACTATTTGTAGCTGCAACAACACTGCGATAATAAGAGATCCAACAAATGTAGAATAGCTAAGTGAAGATGTTTTATTGCAAGGGGCGTCACTTAGTTTAAAAAAAAAGAGATTGAGAATGCTCTAATAACTCTCACCATAGCAATACCATTCCCAGGCCTCCTATAAGTATGAATGCAATTAGCTGAGGAACAGGAGTGTAAAAAATGTTGGGGGGAGGGAGCATGACTTTTTACTTCAAATTACATGATATAATTTGTACTCTGAGATTAATAATAATTATATTTAACGAGCTATAAATGAGCTCTCCTTATATATTGTTCAGTTTCAGTGGGTATCAAGTCATCAGTTGTTTGTTGAATTACATGTAATAGTAGACAGTAGTAGAACTAGTACCACTTGCTGCAGTCTCGTACTCAACAGACCACCAAATATATGCCGTGAGAACACCTTTTTGATATTAGCCGGAAACACCTCCCCCTCCAGAGAGGAGCCATAATTAGTTGATTGAAAAGGCTTTATCATCACAAATATCAAGCTCTGATCCTTTATAAAACTAGATTGAAACTTTCTCACTTAAAGGGGTCTAGGGGCCTGGGGAAAAGCAAAGGAAAAATGTTAAAATATCATAAAAGTAAAATGTGAAGGTCTTGGAAGTCGTGGGTTGTCGTAGCTCAGTGGTTAGAGCACTGGTGGCTAAAGCCAGTGATCCTGGGTTTGATTCCCCAGTGACAACTAAGATTTTTTTCACATTTTTACTTTGCTTTTCCCCAGACACGTTTAAGTGAGAAAGTTTCAATCTAGTTTTTATGAAGGGTCAGAGCTTGATATTTGTAACAATTTTACACTTGCATGGGCACACGTGACTCTAACTGTAAGCCATATAGACAAGCTATCAAAACAAAGGAAACAAAAACAAAACGAACCATAACTAATTAACTATTATAGAGAGTAATTAGTCCATTATTTATTTTCATTCATGAAAACCTGTTAGGCACACAGTACTTTAAGGACTTTACAAACATGATGATTTTTTCTTTTGTTAAAGGAATTTGTGAATCAACGTAGTAATGATAGCTAGCTAGCTAATATACAATAGCTACTTGCTCAAGTTTTTTTCAAATATTTAATAAGTTGTGAAACTAAGGGGTGTGGGTAGCCCCTACGATGAACTTTAAGCTGTGAGTTACCACTCATAGTACTAACAATGGCAGTGAAGATATCTTGTGTTGAACAAACCACGTATTACACTTGTCAAAGTGTTATGGCTAGACATTTAACTCTCAGGCTTTAAATTTTCATTCACCTTTGACGCGTGAAAATAAATTGGCCTGCTCATGAAATATTTTACCTTATCACACTCTGACTGATGTAATGAGTATTTATATTTTCTATAGCTATGTTTGACAATAATGTCTCATTATTATAATTATAAAAAATTTTAGCATTTCCTTCAGTATAATTATATTCGTTTATATATTTCAGTCGCAAATATGTTATGTACTAAACTTTGTGTGTCAGATGAATCATTTTTAAGCATCAATTTGACTTAGCATTAACTATGATAATTTTTTTAATTTATAGTGAAAACAATGATGATTTCAAGTTCTATGGTACTAATTGTTGCATGGACATGCTATCTATTCGCTATCTCGGACACACGTAGAAGTAAGTGGCATGTGTTTTCTAGTGAATGTTAGATATATTAACTTAACAGTGATCAAATTCTATTGAGCATTGTCAATATAATAGATAAATTGTAGCACTTAAATTTTAAATTAATGTTCTGTCATCATATTCATATATTATATAATTTAACTTTGTAGCTATGCCATATCAATTTCTACGACCTCATTTTAAAATTGCAAATTTTCAGCTTATGCATTTCTATAATTTGCTAACTCATTAAAACCTCTATACAAACCTTTTAAAACCACTTGGTTTAGAATTAATCTTTTTCGGGCTGAAACATATTTTTTCACTTTTAGTGACGGCAGTAGTTCACACAGCCACAGCTTTAATGCAAATAAAACTATATAATTTTTATTCAACTGACTTTGTTTTATATATTTTATAAAAAGGTGAACAAAATTTCAGATTTCTAACATTCACATAATTGTACATGTGGACGAAAAAAGAAATTACACAATAAATATAATCTTTCCTCTTTTAGATGAATGCAACAAGGAATGTGATTATTAACAGTAAACATATACATTTTAATAGCTAGAAGTTTTTCAGCATCATTTGCAGTCACTGAATTAGCTACAATTACGTTGGCCACTATTGGTCACAAACAATGAAAGAATGAGAGCACTTGTGAGCACTGAGCCAACCATAGTATGGTTATTACCATTCGAGTTTATGATGGTAGCCAGAAGCACAAAAGTGTGCATGCATTTGAATTAAAAAAAATGCTTTCATTTATTAAAAGCTGCAGCTCATGATAATATTTCAATGAAAGAATTTATATATTAATTATTGAATTTATACTCTAGTAACTCCTATCAAATACAAAATCGATATAAGTCCATTATCCATACATGGATCATCAGAGAGTCGCCATTGTTCTAATATTTCAGTTACTATGGATGGTGGTCAAGTATGTACTACTCCACAAAGCAGTGTTTTATTTGATGGAGTTATTCCCTCACTCACTGGAAGAAATAACAACACGTGTTGGGCAAGTCAACTACTAGTACTTACTCTTAGTACTACTATTACGTTTGAATTTTCTCCTCCTGGAAGTGGAGCACTTAACAACATTGAAGCATTTGAAATAATAATGTTAAATTGTCCTCAAGAGCTAATGGGAGCACCAAGACGTGTAAGACTTCAGTTTGGATCAAGTGTACGTAATGTAAGAATTGATCAAACATCATGTGACCACCTAATAAGAGTATGTAAGTCATTCAGTCCCATTACTGCTAATACAATTACTTTATCACATATAGTCCGGTCGACTGTAAATCTTCCAATAGGATACTATTTTGCTGAGGTGTCATTTTATAGTTCCAGGAGATCAGACTGTCCATCATTCAATATTGTTAACACATATTCATTATCGACTACTCCAACATGTAGTCTTACTACAACACCAAGAGTAGATACAGATTTCAAGGATATGTCACTTGGTAATCAAATTAGCTTGTATAGTTTTGTCAATGTTATAGTTTGTACATTAGTTAAAGCACAGGAATCATGTATTAAATTTTGGTGCTAGCGACTTAAATTGTCTGTCTCATAAATATTAGCTATTACTATCTAGACAATATTATGTTCAAAAGTCCTCAGTATACAATCAGTAGAATTCCTACTATTCATATTTGTCTAATGTCATGTGATCATCTGATAAAGATGTGTTGTTCACCAAGTGTCATGTAGTTCTATTACTACAACTACTATTATATCATTGTATTAATCATTAGTACACCTACATCTAATGGCTATTGATGCAATGAATTACTTTTGTATTCTATTTTGTATTTTTATAATGATTAACTTATTTGTGTAGCAGATACAACAAACAATCAAACTTCAAAGACTTTGAACTTGTTGCCTTCAACAACATCTCTATCAACTTTAAATACTTCTAATAATGCATCTCTGTCTGCAGCTGTTATAGTGTTATCAATTATGACTATCATGCTCATCATGGCAGTAATTACTATGGCAATAGTAATCGTGATATATAAGAGGAAGTTATCTGTGTCTGTCTCTAACAAAGTAATATATGAGTCTCCAGATAATATAAAAGAAGAATCATTTCACATGACACAGTCTAGTGTGTATGGAGTTCGTACTATTAACAAATAATTCTGAGTATTACATAATAAATTTGTTCATTATGTATTATACAGTTTTTGTGTGCAATAAACGTTTCTGTATTCAACTATTATAATGTTCAAGTGCCATGTTACTTTTGTCAGAATAAACATTGTATAATTTATCAAAAATAGAATTTTTGTCATACATCTTAAATTTTTCAAAACTTATAGTTTTGGTTGCATTTTTTTTATGTATACAATGTATATAGATTTTTATTTGTACTGTTATGCAATTAAGAATTGACATTCGTATTTGCTTTCTTCTGAAATGTGTGATATTCAAAATAATGTTAAACACTTGGTCATAATTCAATTTTACTAATTTATTTATTAGCTAAGTGAAAGAGGTGGATTGGTCTGAAAGATCACCAGCCTCCTCCTTACTTTTTTCTAAAAATGCTATGTGCTACTTGCCCATAACACATTTATATTAGAAACTCTATAATTAATTCATATTAAAACATATGGGCATATATTATATTGATTCAAAATAAACTGGCTTATTATACAGAGTCAACTGAATTTCACCAGTAATTTTTTTCAAAATATAATTTTTCCAAACTAAATTTACCTTTTAATTTAATAAGCTATCTCAAAGTAAAGACTCATTGTGGAAATATTGCTTGAAGTGGGTGCCTTGTACAAGTCTTACTTTTGAGTGAAGAAGTTTATCAACAGATTAATAAGAATAGCTACTTATGGTTCAGAGATGTAAAAAAAAAATTAAATGAACAAAAAACAAAAGGAATCTTTTCATTTTAATAAAATATCATCAAGTGGGGAGGGGAGTTGCATGTCACCCTATACAACCCCATCCCCCCCCCCCCCCCCCTTCCCCCAAGTGATTCCCTGCAGGACTAATATGTTCCCAAGCTTGCACCAATTTCACCTCTATTTAAGATTTACTGAAAAATTCAAGGGGAGTGCACTTACAATTTGAAAGAGTGCATTACTATTGAATCTCATAAGTTAGAAGCCACAGAATATGAATGGATCAAAGAACAGATACCACCTAACATTCTTCTAGCTCCAAGTGTGACATTCTACAGATGATCAAGGTGAACTAAAAAAAAAAAAGACTACAACATTAAATTTCCTTTTTTAATGCTAAAAAGAAGTGTCTGGATGACCTATTAGTCAAATATTCCAATATTAAGTCACATAGGTAGTCCAGCACAACATCTTCACAGTATCTCTATCTGATCAATGTGGGGAATGTCAGGGAGTACAGGCCCGTCTCTGCCATTAAAAAAAGGGTCAGACCAGGAAGTGGGTGTGGTTTCTTCAAAAGTGGTGTGACAAATTAAAAAGTGGGTGTAGCTTAAGCAGTATGCAAAGTTAAATATATAAAAAAAAATTATAGCTGTTTGAAATGTTAAAAATACTTAACAATACACTTACAAAAGCAGCCTCGTCTTTTTTGGCAGCAACATGATTTAATTTCACAGCTTTTAAGCAGAGAAAACAATGTACGCAATCTTCAGCTTCGAGAAGATTCTTCTCGCGACTTATAGTCGATGAAGCCATATCATTTAAATATGAAAGACACTAGGGACAGGAAACATTGCCGCGCACTTTAAACCTCAAAATGTTGACTAAGCAAATAGTCATGGGCGCCTCAGTCATGTCCTTTGACCTTTATTGCGCATGCGTTTGCATAGTAAACTTATTTTTCTCTTAGTTATACATGTATAATTTTTTTTCCGCAGCCTTTTTCCTTTGCGTTATTCCTCCGTAATTAATGTGAAGAGAAGCAAGTACTATAAGGGCGATGTACTGGTTCCCCCGTGGCTTATCAAATACTTCAAACAATTGCTATTTGAATGCAGTTTTTCAATGCCTTCTCAACCTTCCTGCAATAGCAGATTTAGTAGCGATTATGAAAAGAAAAAACGTGTCTTTTCAGTGTTGTCATTCAGGTAAGACACTTTTTTTTTTTTTTGCAAATGCTGGTGTATGATTCCAAATTACCACTACTTTAATTGTGTACAATCATTAAGTGCATATGAACCACAGTGGTTTCAGATTTTTTTGGAGCATTGTCTAGATTTGACATAGCCAAATGTTATCATAAGCCCAGGATAACTGCTGGCTAGTCACTCCCCAATGTTTCCTATACTTTTTACACAAAAAAGTCTATTAGCTAAGCAATTATCACTCCCAACTGTTTCTTTATTATATCAAAAACATTTACCTGTTAGCATTCAAAATGCCATTTGATATGCTGCTGTAAAACTATATAAAGTGCACAGTAGTGAAGTGTAGCTACAACACAAAGTGGTTACACAAGTCCAAGTGATAAGCCACAAAGTACAATTACACTAACAGAAGAAAGGCACAAACAACACTTGATCTGGCAAAAGAAAAAAAAATTAGAGCTAAAGTAGAGTTTGAAAATAATTGCCACTGTAGTCACTAGATGCTATGAGACATGCATTAACTAGTGGAATTATTCATTGAGGAAACAAGGAAAGTGGCACTGTTGTAATTACTGAATGCAGTAAGAGATGATGTATAACTTGAATAGAACATATCTACTATATAGTTTTATAAGTTAGAAGACTGGAATTAGTGTAGAGTTACAGTAAATTATTTTTCCATGCCCTACTCTCCATTAACATGTAATCTATTACAATTATGTACATGTCATGCAACACATTTTACTATACAGTTATTTACATTTTCTCTTTCCCATCTTTGCTCATCCTACTATTAAAGTCTGAACGAACCAAGCTATTTCTGCACATAGGTGGCCTTACAACCCAACAGAGGGTGGAATTACACATGTATAAGGCACAAAGTTGACATGTAACATTTAGATTGATCCCGATTAAATCGTAAGCAATAGAAAATCTTGAAATTAACTGCGACATATTAAGAGAATTAAGTAAAAAATGAGCATCCACACTGCTCTTGTAGGTCCCACACTGCTGGATGATATGTACTTGGAAAATTTTATAGAGTTGACAGAGTCTGAACAAGAAAGTGTCACTTGATACTTGGAGAACAATCAGCCCCTCCCTTGAAAAAGAATACACATTATCTCCACCACCCAGATGATTAGGGTAAAAGAAATAACTTTCACTGTACATGAACATCATTCATTCAGAATGTTGTAAGGGCTGTGGTCTCTTTGGGGGTGACTGCCAGCTCACATATATCTCTTGCATTCACCATTTTAGTCAGTTCCTAGTTCTATGTCATTTCCTTGCCTGTGTCTTTACACAAACTTGAAGTGTGTGAAGCTGGGTTGGACTTTAGCATAGCAGCTCGAGTCACTCCGGTGGCAGCGATTATACCGTAGGTGAAGTAACCAGACTTATCCAAGGATCACCATCCTCCCCATCTCCCTCCCCCCCCCCCACCCACATTATATATATATATATATATTGAATATTACTACAAGATAGTCATAGTAATGCAAAATGTACAAGGTAACTATAGTTGGAAAAGGTGAGCTATAACATCCTCACCAAAGATTAAATGAGTGAATATAACAATAGTTCCACTATATGAAACTATCCACACAAAATAGTCGTGAACTTAATGTTTCAGATAGAACAAATTTGTCTTTGACACTCTACAGTGATTATTTTAGTTCTTAGAACCTTGTGATTCTAAAATGGACTCATTATTGGAGCATTTAAATTCCTTAATACAGCCCATCAGCTGTGTCTGCCTCATCTGTTGCAGTATGTGCACAGCAGGTATACCTATGGTAGAAGAAAGTCTTTGGATTGTCAGATAATTACCAAGTCATGCAAAGCCCTCAAAGGTAGCCAATTCTGCAAGAATTTTGTAAAACCCATGTTAGCTATTGAATATTTTTTGTTGCAGTATGTGCACAGCAGGTATACCTATGGTAGAAGAAAGTCTTTGGATTGTCAGATAATTACCAAGTCATGCAAAGCCCTCAAAGGTAGCCAATTCTGCAAGAATTTTGTAAAACCCATGTTAGCTATTGAATATTTTTTGTTTAGTCAATGACTATAAATTGGTAAGTGGAGAGCAGCAAGATGCACACGAGTTTTACTCCTACTTTCTAGAGGGCTTGGAACAACATGCAAGGTAGGATATAGCTATGTCATTATTCTGGTTATTCTTGTAAATTACATTCTATCAGCATCAAGAGTGAACTTGTGGAAAGATGCTATGTGTCTGAAGAAAGTACAGGAATTCACCATATTCAATATACCGTCATCTATGTAATGTTAGAGTGGAGTGTCACGAGTGTTCACATAGAAACACCACAACTAACAAATCTCCAATACTTGAGGCATATGTTCAAGTATGAAGTCTTGAAACACAAAAATTAAAAACTTGTGAATGAATCATGTAATGTATTGCATTTCAGGGATCAAAAACATTCAATGTGCAGGACTTTGTAACTGATTGTTTCCCTACAAGAGAACATGTGGCTGATCATGTGTGCCAACGGTACTGAAGAAAACATATTTATAGCTCATAACTACTATTTACTTATTACCATAGCTGCAAAACAAGGGGACTTACACACAGCTGGAAATATAACAGCAGCACCAAGTCTACTATGCATTCATTTAGATGTCAAATAGGTATGTCAAATGCATTGTCTGTCATTGTATCGTATTTTAAAGTCCCTCAAATGAGCTATTGATAAATATTGCTGGAAAAAATATAAGCACATAGAAACAATGAGGAATATGCTAGAAATAGGGTTTTGTTTGTGCTAGCATTGATTATTAATGATTGTTATTCATGACAAACAACTTCTGGACAATGCAGACACAATTTGAAGCTTCAAACTCAAGTTTGACCAAGATCTAGAGCCAACAATGAATGTTTTCAAAGTGATGTAAATGTTCGAGTGTTTCCACTCTTGACATCCGCAGTTGTTAATGTTCAGGGGGTGTAAGTCCCTGAGCTCAAGTTATTAGAAACGAAGGACCACCCTGTAGAGGGACATGCACTAGGTAGCTAGAGCACAGAGCTAGGCAGTAGCTGGAGTTAGTCTTAGATTGTTATAATTCAAACTTAGAGCAGCACTTGTTGAACAGAACCAAAGATTCAGAACATGTGATAATAGTAGTGAGCATGCTCATGAAAATACGCACACACATACATACAAGTGAAAGGAAGTGTTAATGAGTCCAGCTCAAGTTCATAGTATGCCACTGAAGAGTGACACAACTATGCACAGTAGAGTGCATACCTCAAAGGCGGTTGTTAGGAGACCCTAACAGTTAAAGAACTAAGAAAGACTCCCTGATTATCTGTCAGTTGCAAATGCTAATTTATTAATAAATTCTCTATTTCATTTGGTTAAAAGACCATGAGTACCCTACCCTGTACCTAATTGAGCTTGAGCACGAAAGTATGTGACTTTAATCGAGCATTTACCAGCTGTAGCATAGTATTTTCACTTCTCTAACTTACTAAAACATCAAGAAAAGAATACTGAAGAATACATTTCAGCTTTGGTTATGTTGCATAACCACTACTAAAATTTTCTTTCTTTCTTTTTTTTTTCACTTAGCTACTTAACTAATTATCTATCACATGAATTTTTGGTCAAACAATAAATGAGAAATATAGGCACATTTTGAAAGAATTACAGGGTAAGTTTGGGACCTATGGAGTAAGAAATTTATCTATGCCTATCAAGCTTGTAACCCTGACTAGTTACTGCTCTTATCTAAATAGTGACATTATTTCACAACTTTTCTTGGACACTTTTGTTCTAAATTGATGTTAGCTACATCATGTTTGAAATTAAATTTGAAAATTATTTACTTACATGCTATGATTTGATTTCTTAGAGATGATACTCCTACCATTCAGATACAGGTATTTTGAAAATTTTCATTAGTACCTAATGTCATATTGTTTATAATTACTCTAGAATACTACCCTATCTGTCCGAACTACTACTACAAAAGCTTCGTATAGTTTAGTAGGTGCAGTGGTTTTCAGGAAGCTGTCTTCTAAAACCGGACATTATACTGCTTTTGTGAGGTCTAAAAATAATGAAATGCAGTGGTTTCATGTCGATGACAATGAGGTAAAATACCAAGATCAAAAATAGCTACACAGTTATTTCCGATAGAATTCCTTACAAATCTCAGGTTTTACCAGTCAGTGTAGCTACCGTTACTATGCAGGATCCCTTTATGCTCTTTTATAAATTGATTCCAAGTAAGTGCTTATTATTTTGTATAAGTGATACTTAATAACTATTCCAGATATATAACTGTCCATGTTATAGACAAAAGAAGTTCATCATTATGCCTCAGTGATATTACCAGATTGCAACCTAAACAATGGTTATCTGATGAAGTTAGTTTCTGGTCATTATTATTAAAGTCTCATTTAGCTATACTCCACAATTACAGATAATAAGAAAATAATATGGAGCTTATTTCTGTAAAAGCCAGTATGGCAAGTTATAAATTATATAATTTTAATAGCTATTAATAACTAGCTATATGTAGTATTTAGGATAACAAGAGAGTGTATGTCCTGGATTCCCATTGTTCAGGTCCTAGACCTTCACACAGCCACAGCCAACAAGTTAATGAGCCCCTCCCACCTATGACTTCTGCATTACACAAACCCTCATCCATTATCACCTATAGAAACTCCAACAAGCTCCCAAGCAGCATTCATCTTGTTCTTTCCCATGTACATATTCCATTCTCAACTTACCTCATACAAACCCACTGTTTACTTTGGTTCTAGTCACTCCCTTCATATACTCTTGTAATGTAGTTCTTAGTAGTATTATTACAGTTGTGAAAGTCAAAGTTATCTTCTCTCTCTCCTAGCTGTCCTTGTACAGTAATAGTTCTAGTGCAAGATCTCTGCTCCCTCGCTAGTAGAGATCTCTGTCTTGCTACTTAGTTCAGTTAGTGTTCTAGTCATCGTAGTAGTTAGTCAGTCGCATTGTGTCTAGATAGACTGAGCTTTAGTAGTGACAGAAGTGCTGTCTGGTGCATAGCTTAGTTCTTAGGTGATAGCTAGGCCTTAGAATTGAGTAGTGCGTTCGATAGCTGGTCCTTCGATTGTCACTTGATTAATCGTTTATGTCCTGGGCGCCTTACACCCGCTCACCCATTTTTATTCAAAACTTAGTGAAAAGGGATATGAAGGAGTGAAAACATGGCATCGAAAGGTGATCTTTTCTAACTTTTTGTTTGATAATAAAATTTATTGCAATTCTCTTAGGTGGATTTTATGGCTCAAGACATCATTCTTGCAGTCATAAACTGCAATAGTAATCATTGGACTTTAGTGGTACAAAATTTGATAATAATATTTGCTTTACAAACTAATGTGGAACTATAGGTTGTGGATATCAATCAGAAGAAAGCAGAATATTATGATTCCTTCAATGGAAGCATTGCTCAATGCTGGTAATATTTAAGGTGAGTTATGAATTGTCAGCTAATTACTCACATGTAGTTCCATTTATTTGGCACAACACTTTTCTTGAGCAACGGCTTAAAGATGAAGGGAAAGTAGTACCAGATTGGACTAAATGGCAATACATACGAAAGCAGGCAAGTGTTTGAGGCGGTACATATTTACACCAGAGGTTGCTGGAAGTGAACTTCTGGCTATAATAATTTTTTAAAGTTTCAAATGTGGCAGTTCACATGTAGTCAACATTGCTATACAAGCAATGTTATTCATCCGGCCAAATAATTCTGCTTAAATCAACAGGGAGCCAAAGTTTTCCCAAACCTAGCTGTGTAAGTAAGTTGCATTAAAGTCATAGTTGCAATGACTTTGAGAAATGGGCTGCAAGTCTGTCCTGTTATAAAGGGTTCAGCATATTTAGTGTTGCCTAGTTGTTACCACTATAGCCCTGCTACTAAGCAGGTGTTCAGATTAAAAAATTTAGTAGCCAGCATAACCCACACTGTATGACAATTCCTCACTTATGAAATAGTTTTCATCAACAGTTAAGTTTACATATTGCATCTTTTGCCATTTAATTATACTTTTTGCTATATATATGTGCATTGCTATATTCATGGTTTATCACTTATAGAAAAAGCCACTTCAATCAAATCGCTACGATTGTGGTGTATTTGTTTGCCAGGTATTCACTTTTGTTGCATTTGGATATCTTACTAGTTGTATATTTTAATAGTATGCATTATGTCGAGTATTAGACAACGAGTGGGACTTTGATCAGGTTAGCTTGCAACAGTTTAAAAAAAGAGATAACTAAAGTAGTACTAGTTACTTGATTTTACTACAGGAAAGTCTTGTCATCCTCAGAAAAGTGATGATAGAAGAACTACTCACTGGGCAGTTAATGTAAGCTGTGAAATCTTAGTGGTATCTTGTTTACAGAAGCAGCACAAAAGTGTCATTATGATAGGTTTGCAGAGGTATGCAAATCTGGTCTCATAGAAACTGATAGTAATATAAGATATGATAATATTCTTGTGATTAATGCACAGACAAGTAATTCTGACCTAACAATACCAAGCAACGAGGAATCAATTGTTGGTAGCACAGAATGTCACTGTGTTGAGCCAAACAGCAAAAAATGTGAAAATTATACCCCATTATCAACAGGTCCTCGTGCTAAAACTCCTACTGCAAGTTCAGATGGTTCAGAATGTGAAAATTTTCCTATAATAATCTCAGGTGACACAGAATGTAAAACTCCCCCTTTATCAAGTACTAATGAAGTACAATATAAATCTCCTCACTCACCTCTTTGTGGTGAAGCTGCTGACTGTAATAGTTTTTTAACTCTATCGGGTTATGCAAACTATAATGACAGCTCAGGTCAAGCAGCTTCTGTTCATACCAATCAATTATTTGTATGTTTAGACTACAATAAAAAGTTCAAGCATTATGCGTCTTTATAATAATATAAACATTCTGCTAATGTTCACAAAAATACATAGGATCCATAAAATGCATGGAACACGACTGTTTATTCACATATGCCAGACTAAATGTACTGCAGGAAGACTTAGTAAATGTCCATAACATTGATTTCAAAGAAGAGACTAGAAGATTTGACAGTGAGAAAGGTAATTTTAGTTGCCATGCATGTTGCTATTAGATTTTATAATTGTACATTTGTAGAGTTTTTAGAATGGAAATCTAAAGTTGAGAAGACTACAAATGTATATTATATAAAGAGTTCTGGCATGAAATTGTCAACCAAAAATAAATTTCAATACTATTATTGCAGCAGAAGTGGTAATTTCAACACAAGAGGTATGGGAAAGCGGTGCCTGAAATCACAGGGTACATCAAAAATTGATGCGTATTGTACTTCCAAAATTGTTCTACAATATTATGAAGATTGTATACAGGCCAATTTTGTAACGACACATTATGGTCATAACTTTTCAGTGGGGCATTTAAGACTATCGTTACAAGAAAGGGAAGCTATAGCAGGTCAACTATAGCAAGGGGTTAGTTTTGATCATATATTAGATAAAGTGAGGGACAATATTGGTCCAGATATAGCTCGAATTCACCTACTTGTAAAGAAAGACTTAAATAATATAGAAAAAGCCTTCAATATTCATGGATGGAAAAGGCATTCAAGTGACGTTATAAGCGTGCATTTGTGGGTCAAAGAGATGGAAGAAAAAAAAAAAGCACAGTAATTTTTTATAAACAGCAGGGTGAGACTTTCGCTGATATTGGTGTTAACCAAGGTTTAAATAAGGATGACTTTGTCCTAGTTATTCAAACACCAATTCAGGCAGAAGTCTTGCATTTATGTGGCAACAACAAAGTGGTTTGCATTGATTCTACTCATAGTACTAATGGATATGATTTTAAATTAATTAGTATTGTTGTTGTGGATGAGTTTGGGGAAGGTTTTCCTGTGGCATGGTGCTTTTCTAATCGGGAAGATAAGATATTATTGATGAATTTTTTCAGCCACTTAAAGCATCAAATTGGCAATGTTAAACCACAATGGTTTATGTCAGATGATGCTGAACAGTTTTATTCTGTGCAATCCATCACCTGATAAGAATTTAAAAGATAGAATTTTGGAAAAATTAAATAGTGTATCTGGTTTTATTTCACAATTTTATTTCCGAAATTAAAGAACTTACAAGTTTGCCAATTGAAGTTCTAAACTTAGCAGATGATCATCTACTCAAAGTTCAACACCATTTTTATGATGAAGCATTTGCATATCTACAGAAACAAGGTTGAACTAATCATAAGTTAGCTGTGTTACCATCGTTATATATGATTTTTTTGCTATTGTAGTATCTGCTTTGAGGGAAATGTGGACGTGTAAATCATGTTGTAAATATGATTCCCATCAAGACATGATTGGATGTGATATTTGTGACAACTGGTTTCACTGGTAAGGATAAATGTTTGATGTAACTCTTATGCTTCTTTCACACAGGAAATGTGTGGGCTTGGATGCTGAAACGCCTAACAGCATAGCTGAGATTCAGTGGTATTGTCAATTTGGCACGAAAAGAGAAAAATCAACATAAACATTTTATTCTAACTTGTTGCTATAGTTGTAGAATGAAGCAATATGTACTTGATTTCTTATGTCATGAAAAAATATTGACATTATGGCCAAATCAATTTATCACTAATATAAAAGCTTTGATGTATTTGATAAAACAGAGTTATTGTATTTAGCAACACCTAATACAAATTAAAATGATTTGCTAGCTACTACATTTTAACAAAAAGTAGCTACAAGTAAGTTTTTCTTACAAAATTGTATAAAAGGTGGAATAAAATAATAATGTTAGTATCAAGGCAACTGTGAATAGAGTAGCAAATTGAAAATATTAGTAGTGACTAGCTACACTGACAAATCAATCTCAATTAGATAATGATTAGCTAGCTTATTCAGCTAATATATCGGTAAAACAACAACAAAAGACAAAAAAAACACCAAAAACTATCACAGCTTGAAAATGTGAATAGGTTAAGCTACTGGCTGGATGCCATAGATATGGTTGCCTAAATCAGATTATCATAGTATCTTTTTAAGTTATTGTCTATGGTGATTTTTAGTGTAATAGCTGAAATTAAATTTTTTCAAATTAATTAAATAGCTAGGTATGTCAAACACATTATTGTTTTAACTTTGGGAGAGAGATTTTACAGAAGTAATTGTTCTTTAGCTATTACCTTTAATGCTAAAAACTACGCACATCAAAATTCAGTTTATTGCAAGGTCAAAGGTTATAGGTTTAAAGTTCGTGGCAATGGTTCCTGACTGGCAACTATTCCGTACGTGGCAATGATTCCTGTCCTTAGCCGCTTCCTTAAATATCAAGACACTCCCGGTGGAAAGACTAGCGACACTTTACCACCAGAAGGAGATAAGTTTTTTTGCCGACCTTTACCCAGTAACTTATTAAATGTACACGCCCACCTTTTTCAAAAAAGGTTCGACCAAGGTCGGACTGGTAGGACCATCTACTACGGCCCTGGAGTACACTATATACTTTAGAGGGTTATTTTGAGTATGGTGACTGAGGTTCAATAAACAGTTGAATAGCTATATCTTAACTGTCCTCACTTTTTACTCCAATGTTTTCCACTTTGTGGCCACAAGAAATAAGTAAAGGTGAAGCAGTGTGTTGTTTACAAAATGTTATGTTTGAGAATTTTAAATCAGTTAAATTTTGTTAATACTATTAGAAAGGAAATAATATACAATTATCTGACAAAGGACATCAACGTTAACATGTCTAAGCCTCTACTTTAATTTTTCGATCACATCTTCTTCATTAACATTACTACTGACTGTGAACATTCTAACACATCTAGGACTTTGCTCCTGTTACAACATATTGGACTTTTAATTAGCACTATTTAAGTAAGAAAGAACATAAGGATGCCCATTACTTCAGTATTTTAATATAAAATATAGTATCCATATATTCAAAGTTTACTACAATTAAGTAGCTACAAGTGTTAAACAGTCCTCTTCACTAAATATATTATATTATACTTATTATATATTATTATTATATTATATATTATATATATAACAATGTATAATAAAATTAACCCTACATTTTCGACTGCATGACGAAGTCAAATTTTGGGCTTAAAACTAATGTAGGTATGACTCAGCAAGTTGAAATTGTATATGAATACTGTTAAGGTAATTTATTTTTTCTTCTAATTATTGTAACAAAGCTAAATGGCTAGTTTTAAAGAGGAAACTGTTTGGTATGTTTAAGTTTACTGCATAGATCACAGCTTTATCTGTTGTTACAAATAGCTATATATATAGTATACAAAAATAGTATACAAGGTTTTACATTCTGATTCTGGAAAGTATTCCTGTGAAGTAATTTTCTATACATACATTAATATTATATATACATTTTTCAGTGGTGTAGGAAGATGTTTCAGTATGGGTGGGCTCAAAGGACATGTGTTTTGTGATTTGCATGTATTCATGGAGAAATCACATTGTTAAGTTGTGCCAAAAATTATGGGGGCTGCAGCCCCCAGAGCCACCCCACCCCCCACTTCCCCTGCCACTGTATAAATATATATAACATAAAAGATCCTTTTCATGCTCCAAATTAAATTATCGTTTTTTTCTGGCTGCCATCCAAATATTAGCTTTTCCTAATAATTTTCCTAATTTGATTCCCTACCAGTCAGATACATGACTATATCTTGGATTGTCAATTAGTATAATAGTTTTGCATTTGGCAATACAGTAAAACCTCTGAACAACAACCGGTCTTGGGGACAGATTGTTTGACCTTTTTGAGAGAGTTGCCTCTCTTCGGGGGTTCTTAATCTAGATAAAAATTGCATACTTCACCAAAATGTGATATGCAATTATGTCTTATAAAGAAATCTAATAATGCACCTCTTACTGCAGCTGTCATAGTACTATCAATTATTGCTGCCATACTCACCACTGATCATTATACCCATTAATAATAATTGTGATATATAAGAGGAAGTTATCTGATGCTGTTTCTAACAAAGTAATATATGAGTCTCTAGCTAATATAAAAGGAGAATCATTTCACATGACACAGTATAGTGTGTATGGAATTCATTCAATTAACAAATAACTTCAAGTATTATGTAATAATTATGTTCATTATGTATGATACAGTTTTTGTGCACAATAAAATCTTTTCATGTTCAAGTAATTATTGTTCAAACCTTTTTCTCTTTCAGAATGCGTTTGTCCAATACTACTAAAAACAGAAATTTTATGATACATCTTAAATTGTACGATACTTGCAATCATTTTTATTGTACTCGTTATGTATAAAATGTGTTTAGAATATTAATAATAAATTGTTCTCTTTTATCAAGATTATATTAATACATAATGATAGTAACGATGTTTCAACAGTCCTACTGCTGTCCTCATAAGGTTACAAAAATTAGTGAATTGTTGTAACCTAATGAGGACCGCATCCTAATTACATCCTAATTAGGGGTGTAACTTCCGAGTTATTAGCTATTATGAAAAGTTAACACTGACCGCTAGTTAAATCCACTCCAAATTATACTGTTTAAATGAATGTGTCCCCAGTTAAACAACCAATACAATAAACCACTAATAGTTAATCAAAGAGGAGAATGTAACAGTAGACTATTGGAAGTTACATGTATTAATTGCTGTTTCATCACTCCAGTAGGAGACAGTGAACTTCAAAAAGATAATAATAGGTTATTTATTTTAAACGTACATATTAGAGTTAGGAGTTGGCTGTGATACTTTTCTGTAACTACCCTAGCTAACAAAATTATTCTTGCTATAAACAATACTCAAATCAAAAACCTTCCCTGCAAGGCATAGCTATGTTGTATTTCTCATTTATATCTATGTACCTTATAGTTTAATGCTAAAAAAAGCTTATTAAAAATGTATATAGCTAGCTAATTGATTACACTCTATCAAGAAATCTTATTAGATGATACTGATTGTATGCATATTCTGGGGGGAATACCTAATCTGTCATTCATAATGACCCAGTTGTAAGAGTGTAGCTGAGGATTTTTTATGAATCGTGAGTCAGTTGCAAGGTTTACTAACTAATAAGTTACATTTACTAATACTCTAAACTACTCAGGTATAATTACACATCAGCAACTACTCCAACAATGATTAATGAAGGTTATGACTACTCAACTAATACATTACAAAGTATCTATAACTCTATTTAAAATATATTAGTGTGAATATCATTAATTGTGAATTGGAAATTATACTATCTGTATAGGGAATTCCAGTACGAGTTACTTCATATAGTCTTGGTAGTATTATGATTACACTTGAATTTTGTAGTCCTTCATTTAGCATACTTGTCGTAGCATAGCTATTTCTTCTCGATAGAATTTTTGTACTATCTAAACAGTTTGGAAATCAAAGTAGTTAGTTATTGAATAGCTGAGCATTAATCACAAGTCATGTGATTATCTGATCATGTGATAAGGTCATATCAGTGTTGATTCAGTTAATACTATTGCTTTTCCTGATTTATCCATTCCAATGCATAATTTTGGGGTCTCATTTTACAATTATTAGATCAGCTTGTACTTCAGTTCCTCATCAATTAGCTACTCAAGCAGCTAATCTACTGCAATAATAAGTGTATATTAAGATGAGCTATACTCAACACTTCTTAAACAGGGCATCTAGTAGATAGCCATGAAAAAAAATGTCAAATGTCATACCCTGAATTAACTATAACTAGTTATAACTATCTCAGAGGATGCAAATATCATTATTTTCTTCCCTCAATTGGTATGTAAACAATATCGGTATTGACTTTCAAATTACAGTAGATAACTATTTCGTTAAATCATTTTATCATGTATATAATTTGTTAAATAGACATAGGATATTCATAATTGTTGCTGGTAATGTTTATCCGATAATATTAAGTAGGAAAGAGAAATAATGAAGCCAAATGGTGTTACTTTGAGCATCGTAGTAGTGTCAGTATTGTGATATTATATGTAGAAACAACAATACAAATGGTATTTTAACTTCATAAGTATCTCATTTTGTGGATACATAGGAACTGAAAGTTAAATAAGGTAAACCTACTAAACTTACTAATAATCTCTATTTTTTAACACTGAATGACACCTCTAGCTAAACAATATCTACACCTAGCTATTCAACTTTTGCTGAGTCTATTATTATCACAGTATTGTTATACAACTTAGTTTGTTTGGTGGTATAATCATAAAAAAACCATTATTTGTATTTAATTAATTTAAGCTATACTTATATTATTTCGTATGACTCAGCATAATTATGACAATATACGTATACAATTCCAGACTGACATTTAAATTGCTCATATTGGACTTTCTAGAAATATTCCAGTGGTAGAAGCTTTATTAGAAGTACCATGCAAGGTGTGGCTTAATAAGTATAAATACAATTAGTGGAGGAGTAGGAACATTAAAATTGTGGGTGGGGTGTATCGGATGAATTTTACATTTAGTTTTTATGATATAGTTTATGGTGAAAAGGTGACTACACGTCCACTTCACTGTATAGTTAAAGACTACATTGACTTTAAGAGAACAAAAATGGTATAAGCCGGTGCTTGAACTTTAATTTAGGTTTTAGTTTTTTAATTCACAATTTCTTTCTCAGCCCTCTTTTACTGCGATTAGATTCATTCTTTCTCTTTTACAAGTTTTTTTTAAACAATACACAGTTTAAAATATTTGGCTGTCACAGTGGTTTAAGCCCAGGATAGCTTATTAGCACACGAGGGCTCTACCACTGAACTACTACAACAACCAATGGGCAACCAAACTTTTCAATTTTAAATTAAATTTTTTTTTTCCCAATGATTCTTTATATTCATGACATTCTATTACTCTGCTATTTAATCACTTCACAATTTCTTTATCAGCCTTCTTTCACTTATTAAATGTATTCGCTCTCATTTACAGGCTTTTGTCAAACAATACAGATTAAAGATTATAGGTTGTAACAGTGGTTTGAAGCCAAGACCACTTGCTATGCACAAGTGCTTTACCGCTGATGAGGTACGACAATTTACGGGCTACCAAACATTTTTAATACAGTTAAGGAGTACTGCTATGCTACAGTTACTCTCTTAAAAGACTAAGTGTTTTTTTTTCGCAAGCACTATATATAGTCATATTAATTATATGCTGCTAGCTAAATGAGTTATAGGGTTAAGACACAAAATTTGCTTAGAGAGGATGACAAATAATGTGAGGCTGTATATTTTGATATTGGTACACATGCTGAATTGGGCATCATTTATTGGGGGAGGGGATAGTTTGAGGATGAACTACTGTTCTCTTCATTTAGTATAAACTCAATTTATTCTTTTGTACAACTATATTTATCCCAATATGCCAGAAATGCTGTCCATTCCAGTGTTTAGCATACTGTTACAAAAGTAATAAAATACAGTGAACTGTAATATATAATAACTATGACCAAAAATAATATTATGCTGAAGTAATAGTTATAATTTATTAAATCCAGTGAGACTTATTCTATGGAATCATTTTTTGATATAATTATAGCTTTCATTTTTAGCAATAATTTGACATTCTTAAAGGTATGATAATATTATGTGTTTTTTATTTATAGTAAAACAATGATGATTTCAAGTTCTGTAGTAAAATGTTTGGTATGGACAATGTATTTACTTGCTTTCTCGGACACAAGAAAAAGTTAGTAGTAGTGTTTCCGTGTTAATAATAAATATATTAACTGGAAAATGATGAAATTCTATTGACCATTAGATTGTAGCTGATAAATACATAATTTGCTATTATTTTATACTTTTTAAGGAGGACACAGCATGAAATGTGAAATGTGTATTTGATTAATACTAAAAATGTGTATTTGATTAACAGCTAAGAGTTTTCAAACATCATGTAGTCAGTGAGTTAGCTACAATTACTTTTGCCACTAATATTATATTATGTCACAAAAACAATGAGGGCACAGGTGAGCTCACACAATATTGTACCATTCTTAAGATTTATAGTAGCTAAAGGAACAAAAGTGCACATATTTGAATTTTCATAAGCTGCAATTTGTAGCTTAACCATAAGCTACAATGCAGGAATGTATATAATTATTATGGTATTCATTCATTAGTAAATACAAAACCAATACGAGTTCATTATCTATTAATGGATCATTAGAGAATGGCAACTATTCCACCACTTCACTATAAATATAGATGGTAGTCAAGTATGCAGTATTCCACAAAGCAGTGTATTATTTAATGAAGCTATTCCCTCACTCACTGGAAAAAATAACAACACGTGTTGGGCAAGTCAACTACTAGTACTTAATCCTAGTACTACTATTAAATTTGAATTCTCTAATTCTTCTTCTGATATGGAAGCATTTGAAATAGTAATGTTCACTTGTCCCCAAGAAAACATAGGAGCAGCAAGAAAGGTTATACTTAAACTTGCAGGAAATACAATTACAACTACTATCAGTCACAGGTCATGTGACTACCTAATAAGAACATGTGGCATATTCCATGCCATTACTACTAAAACAATCACTTCATCATTTTCAACCATGATTTATGATCAACTTCCACAGGATATTATCTTGCTGAGGTATCATTTTATAATTCGATCCATCATCTGGTATTATTAACACATCTATATCATCAACTACTCCAACATGTAGTCCTACTACAATGACGAGTGTAAAAAAATGATTACTCAACTACTACTACAGCAGGTAAGTGTGCTTATTTTTAAACATAACATTTAATAAAGATTCTATTTTAGAATTCAATGTTCTTACCATTGTGATATTATACTATTAGTGAGAATTGACAATCTTGATAATGTTGCGGAAATTAGATATGCGGACTAAGTTTTATAATATTTAATTGTTACTAAATATAGTAACATCAATAAGGAAAGTTGTTTATTAATTATGTCATACATGCATTTATGATGTAGTTATATTATTATTTTTTCATATTTTTATTACCGACAGATAAATATGCCCCTTCTACGACATTTACATCAATTGTAAGCACTTCACCAAAATCTGATGTTTCAACTATGGAGTCATGCCATGAAGAAAAATCCAATATTACATCTCTTACTGCAGCCCTCTCTGCATTCTCTATTATTACTACATTACTCATCATTGCAGTAGTTACTATGGTAATAATAATAGTTGTGATATATAAAAGAAACCTGTCTCATTTTGTCTCCAAGAAAGTAATATACGAGTCTCCAGATAATATAAAAGAAGAATCATTTCACATGACACAGTCTAGTGTATATGGAATTCATCCAATTAACAAATAACTTCAAGTTCAATGAATTTTTTATTGTTAAGGCATAAACCTACCATTAAGTATCATTAGTGTTAGTGTATTGTGGCATCTTTATTTTTCTTTTGTTATATTATTATTTTAATATCTAGATAGCAATCATTTACATTATATTATGTTGCGAATAGTTCTTGCACTAAATTTTGAGACAGGAAGCAATAACATTTGTGGAAAACATTTATTGCATGTAGGTTACTACTAAGAGATAGATATCAATTGGTTCAAGACACTTACTTGGATTTATCCCAGTAATCATTAAATTTTCCAGATACATATCAAATGACCAAATATAATGTCTTATGCTAGCTAATTTATATGAGTTTTTGTTGTGAAATGTTTTGTTAATCACATAATAGAAATCAACTTCACATGAAGCAAGTGTAAATGACACATTATTTTGAAATTGACTGAGAGTAATTCTCATTAAAAAAAAGTTTCTAAAAAAAATTGTGTAGAAATCACTTTATTATTATTAATTTATGTAATCACTTCTTTGAGTTATTTTAGTTAGCTAACTAAAACAACACTAATCCACCAAGGCTACAAAGAATAATTGCTGATAACTATCCTGAGGATGGTTCTAGCTATATTTCTGAGAGTAACCATTGTTTAACTATTTATACAATATTTACCAATTTGAATAGTGTAAATGACCAAATTAAATGAGGGGATATGGTTTTGTTATGCAGCGTATTTTTTCATTAACTATTGCTACAATGCTTATAATAGCAACAGTCATATTATTAGTGATTATATAATTTATCATAATAATATAGGGGAGAACTAACATTTGCTGTTTATAGTAAATGAGTCACAAGATGAAGTCAAAGAAAGCATTAGTACATTTTATGACTAATTTAATGTGAATATAATCATTACAACAATTAAAAACTTCAATATTGTATAGCCATTTAGCTGCTTTTATCTTAAAATGAGAGTAAATGTACAACATAAAGTGAACTTTAAGAATATACAAGTTAATGTGTGTCTCTCTCTATCTAGCTCTTATTCAAACTTCTCACTTAGATCTCCATTAAAATTCCTGCTTATCTCTGTGCCCACAATCAGCGATTGTTTGCTTTAAGAGTAGATAAACAATTGTGGGGAATAATTGTAGAGGCAATTAGCTCATTAATTCAAGATCATTCTGTACACATAAATTATTCTTAAGTGTTGCCCTTACTGTTTATTGGACAATATTTTTAAGATATAAGGAAAGTGAAACTATGAAGCCAAATGGTTTCACTTAGAGCATCATAGTAGTGTCAATATTGTGATATAGAAAGAACAAGACTTTTTCACTTGAAACATCATGCATATACCCAAAGTTAGTATAACTGTGCAAGTGGTACCTAGGGGTAATCTTAACTAAACTCTGGTAGCTAGGTAATCTTTACTAAACTCTGGTAGCTAGGTAATCTTAACTAAACTCTGGTAGCTAGGTAATCTTTACTAAACTCTGGTAGCTAGGTAATCTTAACTAAACTCTGGTAACTAGGTAATCTTAACTAAACTCTGGTAACTAGGTAATCTTAACTAAACTCTGGTAGCTAGGTAATCTTTACTAAACTCTGGTAGCTAGGTAATCTTAACTAAACTCTGGTAGCTAGGTAATCTTTACTAAACTCTGGTAGCTAGGTAATCTTAACTAAACTCTGGTAGCTAGGTAATCTTAACTAAACTCTGGTAGCTAGGTAATCTTAACTAAACTCTGGTAGCTAGGTAATCATAACTAAACTTATTTTCTGTAACAAAAAGCAAGTAAAGCTTACTAAAATAATAAATGAGGTGCTTTAAGCAGCCTTCTTGGTTCACTAGACTCTGGGGACTGCCCTAACTTGTGAATTTTTATTATCGGAGTCTAGTGAACCAAGAAAGCTGCCTAAAGCACATTGTTTATTATTTTAGTAAGTTTACCTTATTTAGCTTTCACTTTACTTGCTTTCGTATACAGAAAATACGTTTAGTTAAGATTAATTAACACGCTTTGAATTTGGGAAAGGGTCTGGCCCTGCGAGGGAGTGGCCTTAGATAATATGTACTGTAAATTGCGAGTGTTGGCGGGTTGAGCTGAGGTTTCAACCAGTAATAATTGCGGAGGTAGCTATTATACTCCTAATTTTTCTAGTTTCTGCTGCTAGTGTTGTACTTTTTTGGCGAAAAGGTACTGTAGTATTGATCAATGTAGCCTTTTATACAAATGCTTTGGTTACAAATAATATAGCTAGATGTTTTATTGCAAGGGGCGTCACTTAGTTAAAAAAAAAAAAAAGAGATTGAGAATGCTCTAACAACTCTTACCATAGCAATACCATTTCCCAGACCTCCTATAAGTATGAATGCAATTAGCTGAGGAGCAAGAGTAGAAAATGTTGGGGGGAGGGAGCATGACTTTTCACTTCATAATTTGAAATCTGAGATTTGTTAAACTATCTTAAAAGTAAAATGTGAAGGTCTTGGAAGTCGTGGGTTGTCGTAGCTCAGTGGTTAGAGCACTGGTGGCTAAAGTCAGTGTGATCCTGGGTTTAATTCCCCAGTGACAACTAAGATTTTTTTCACATTTTACTTTGCTTTTCTCCAGACACCTTAAAGTGAGAAAGTTTCAATCTAGTATTTATGAAGGGTCAGAACTTTATATTTGTAACAATTTTACACTTGCAGAGGCACACATGACTCAAACTGTAAACCATATATAGACAAGCTATCAAAACAAAGGAAACAAAAACTAAACGAACCATAACTAATTAACTAGAGAGTAATTAGTCCATTAATTATTTTGGTTCATGAAAACCTGTTTAGCACAGTGTACTTTAGGACTTTACAAACATGATGATTTTTTCTTTGTTAATAAGGAATCTATGGATCAACGTAGCAATAATAGGTAGCTAGCTAATATAAAAGCTACTTGCTCAATTTTTTTCAAATTTTAAATAAGTTGTGAAACTAAGGGGTGTGGGTAGCCCCTACAATGAACTTTAAACTGTGAGTTACCAGTCCTAGTACTAACAATGGCAGTGAAGATATCTCGTGTTGAACAAACTACTTATTACACTTGTCAAAGTGTTATGGTAGAAATTTCACTCTCAGGCTTTATTTTCACTCACCTGCACGTGATAATATATTTGCCTGCTCAAGAAATATTTTGCCATTATCTCACTCTGACTGATGTAATGAGTATTTAATTCAATATTATTTAATCAAGCTGACCTCAATTATTTTACCTAATAATTTGCATTGTTTATATAGCTATGTTTGACAATAATGTCTCGTTATTATAATTATAAAAAATTTAAGCATTTCCTTCAGTATAATTATTGAGTTTATATATTTCAGTCACAAATATGAGTCATCTTTAAGCATCAATTTGACTTAGCATTAAACTATGATAATTTTTTTTAATTTATAGTGACAACAATGATGATTTCAAGTTTTATGTTAAAAATTGTTATATGGACATGCTATCTATGTGCTATATCAGACACACGTAGAAGTGAGTGGCATAGTGTTTTCTAGTGAATGTTAGATATATTAACTTGACAGTGATGAAATTCTATTGAGCATTGTCAATATAATAGATACATTGTAGCACTTAAATTTTAAATTAATGTTCCGTCATATTCATAATTGGCGAGCGAGCGAAGCGAGCGAGCAACTATAAGATGTAGTCTATGGAAATCCTGAATACGTCGTCGTTTTGAATACGTCGTCGTTTTGAATACGTCGTCGTTTAAACGCGCGCGCGCATTCCATACGTCGTCGTTTTGAATACGTCGTCGTTTAAACACACGCGTGCATTCCAGAACTTCGCTCGCTCGCCCAACCAATGCTACACGAGCATTTTCTAGTATATGTTATAATTTAACTATGTAGCTATGCTATATCGATTTCTACAACCTCAATTTAAAATTGCAAATTTTCAGCTTATGCATTTCTATAATTTGCTAACTCATTAAAACCTCTATACAAACCTTTTAGAACACTTGGCTTAGAATTAATCTTTTTCTGGCTGAAACATATTTTTTTTCATTTTTAGTGACGGCAGTAGTTCGCACAGCCACAGCTTTAATACCAATAAAACTATATAATTTTTATTCAACTGACTTTGTTTATGTATATATTTTTATAAAAAGGTGAACACAATTTCAGACTTCTAGCTTTCACACAAGTGTACCTGTAGACGAAAAAAGAAATTACACAAAAAATATTATCATTCCTCTTTTAGGTGAATGCAACAAGGAATGTGATTATTAACAGTAAACATGTATTTTAATAGCTAGAAGTTTTGCAGCATGGTTTGCAGTCGTCACTGAGTTAGCTACAATTACGTTTACCACTATTGGTCACAAACATCATCATGAAAGAATGAGAGCACTTGTGAGCACTGAGCCTAACACCATAGTATGGCTATTACCATTTGAGTTTATGTTAGTAGCCAGAAGCACAAAAGTGTGCATGCATTTGAATAAAAACAATGTTTTCATTTATTAAAAGCTGCAGCTCATGATAATATTTCAATGAAAGAATATATGTAATAATTATTGTGTTTATACTGTAGTAACTCCTATCAAATATACAATCAGTATGAGTCCATTATCCATACATGGATCATCAGAGAGTGGCCATTGTTCTAATACTTCAGTTACTATGGATGGTGGTCAAGTATGTACTACTCCACAAAGCAGTGTTTTATTTGATGGAGTAATTCCCTCACTCGCTGGAAGAAATAACAACACGTGTTGGGCAAGTCAACTATACTAGTACTTAATCTTAGTACTACTATTACATTTGAATTCTCTGATCCTTCTTCTGGTATTACAGCATTTGAAATAGTACTGTTAAAATGTTACCAAGAAAACATAGGAGCAGCAGGAAGGGTTAAACTTCAGGCTGGAGGCAAGACAATTAATTTTCCTATCAATCACATGTCATGCAACCACCTAATAAGAGTATGTGGCATATTCTCTCTCTTTCCTACTAATACATTTACTTTATCATTTGAAGTCAGTACCACTTCACAATTTCCTCTCGCATACTATATTGCTGAAATTTCATTTTATGATTCTACATCAGATTTTTCTTCATCTGGTATTATTAACACATCTACATCATCAACAACTTCAGTATGCTCGGATTTAAAACCAGGTAATATATAGTTATTATATGAGAAATCATAGACTTACATTAGAAATAGGAGCAGTATGAACTGTAAATCTTGAGTTTGGAAAAAAATTGAGTAGTGTAAATATTGATCACATGTCATGCAACTACCTTATGGCGTGTGGCTCATTCAGTCTCATAATCAACTTGTTGCAGCGGTAACATTTTACATTACATTTCTAGATTAGGTTGTCCTTTTACCTAATATAAGTAAAACATCTTCATCATCAACTACTCCAATATGTAGTTTGTACTAGCTACAACAACAAGCATAAATACAGATTGAATGCTATTTTACTAGATTATAGTTCGTAAATTAGACAAAGCAAGTGAATCATGTACTAAATCTTGGTAGTACAAAAATTAATTCTCTATATCTTATGTATTAGCTGTAACTACCTAAACAATATTATTTTTAAATGCCCTCAGTATACAATTGGAGCAGTTACTTTTTTACTTTCCTATAAAACATTCCTAGAATTCATATCAATCTAATGTCATGTGATCAACTGGTGTCTTTCTTTTTAAACATGACTTTTAACAACAATATTCTTGTTAAAGCAAAATATGTAAACAACTATTATTTTGTTAATGGTTAGTATCACATACTCCATAATATTGATCACTTTTTTTTATTTGCAAAGAAAATATCACTATAATATGGGTAAAACATAATGCACTAGTAAATATGTACAGCATATGTGATTTCATTGCTAATTCAACCAGAAATTAATTTGACTTGTGTACAGTATCATAAAGAATTAATTGCATAATAGAATAAACAAGTAAATTGCGTGATAGTACAAATTTTTCTATTCTTTATGCATTGGCTATAACTAACCTAAACAATAATATGCTTATTTGTTCTCAGTATAATTGAGCAGTTTGATTTGTACTTTCCCTAGAAGCATTCTTAGAATTCATATCAGTTTATTGTCATGTGATCATCAGATAAAAATGCAAAGTTCATTAAGTTTTATGTACTACTACTAATACTACAACTATGTCATTATATGATACATCAGTATATCTGTAACTACTGCTATTGTTCACACTTAGGCACATAGGTTACAGTTACATTTACATTATCATTAGTATATATTTTTTTGCAGAACCAATAGCTTCAACTTACTTTGAGGACTATGTCCCTTATGTGAATTCTACAACAACTGTAAATACGTTACCAAAATCAGAAGTGTGAACTATTGAGTTATGCCATAAAGAAAAATCCAATATTACATCTCTTACTGCAGCTCTCTCTGTGTTATCAGTTACTACTAAGTTACTCATCGTTGCAGTAGTCACTATGGCAATAATAATTGTGATATATAAGAGGAAGTTATCTGATGCTGTTTCTAGCAAAGTAGTATATGAGTCTCCAGATAATATAAAAGGAGAGTCATTTCACATGACACAGTCTAGTGTGTATGGAATTCATTCAATTAACAAATAGCTTCAAGTACAATGAATTTTTATAAGTAAGGCATAAACTTACTATTTAGTATCATTAATGTTTTGCACATAGAATATACTTAGTAGTAGTATTTTCAAATTGTGATTAACTTTTGTATTATGTCATATTTTTATCATTAATAAAGCAATAATTTACATTATAATGTTTGGAATACTCCTGTGCTAAATTTTGAGACAGGAAAAAGAATAATTCTTGATGTAGCTGTCTCTTTGATTAAATCATGCACACATACAATAATTCTCTTGCAACCTGCTAGAGGTTATGCATGCCTGGCAGAGCCAGTATGCATTTGCACTAAGCATGCACGGTGAACCGTGCAAGCAAAGTTCCTGGAACCGGGTTATGAATCACAGTAGAACAGGCCTTTCCTCACAGCAAGTGGTGTTGGCACCAGAAATCCCACCTGGACCATTTCTGTTTCATGAGAAAAGGCATTGAATTTGCACCCCAGCAAATTCCCCAAATTCACAGCTGGGTTAAATGGTTGAGCTGGTGGGATGCAGATGGAAAATTTAATGGAAAATTGCCAGACTGAGGCTTGAACTCTGGGACTCCAGGCTAAGAGCCAAGGACACAACCACTATACCACACAGCCACCATGCACATACATACACACATATATACACATATCACGCACACATACACACATAAACATTTGGTAAAGTAATCTCATACAGTCTATTAGCTATTATGATTCCAAGATTCCACTATGTACAGTGCTTCCAACTTAAAGAGTGGATTTTTTTAAACTACTGTATAGACCCTCACTACAGTAATTTAACATACACATACCTTTTCTTCATCATCCCAACAATGTTTACAATAGTAAAACTGCCTGTTTAGAGAATGGAAAACGGAGAACAGCACTTTTCTCATTCACTCTAATACATTTTACGCCATTTTTTTTTACGTCAAGATTTTGCGGTAGTTCGTCATTAAACGTAACTAGTTAACGAGCTAAGGTCGAACAGTTATTTCCCCGAGCAGTAAGACGGGACTTTCCCTAACTGCAATCGGCTGTATGGATTCTCATCGTTCTACTAGCAGCAGTAAACGAAGTCGAAATCAGTCAGAATTGTTGGCTGGTATATTACTAACTTGGAGCCAAGCCTATCCAAGCGGTCATCTTTTTCAAGAGCTGAAGAAAAGCTGAAGAAGTGTAATACTCCCAAGGCCCAGCATTCGGTATTCTGACAACATCAAGGCGATGCAGTTGGAGTCCTACTGGTTGTGCAGCTCCAGACGGAAGCTAAAACGCTGGCCGTGATAGGCAGTAACGCCGTAAAACTTGATACCTAGGGCCTGAGATACAACCGTAGCTAAACTAGAAAATGCTCGTGTAGCATTGGTTGGGCGAGCGAGCGAAGTTCTGGGGAAATGTTGACACTTTCAATTGCATTGGGGTCGTTTGATTTGAATTTGCATTGGTTTTCTTCCTGCAGGTTGCCAAATCTGAATTCACATCTCATTATTAGTAGTAGAATATGTAATGACATGTAAAGGGGGAAATGATGATTGGTAAAGGGTAAAGAATGGTACTCCTCATGATAAAGTAACAATGATAACAAAATAATGTGTAAAGTACAGAAAAGGGGAAAAGGGGGGAAACGTGTAAAGGGGAAACATGTAAAGGGGAACCGTGTAAAGGGGAAACATGTAAAGGGGGGAAACGTGTAAAGGGGGAAATGGGGATGGGGGATACTCTGAAGTGTCCACATGCTAAGCATGACAGTAATTCAGTTTTACAGACGCATAATACTGGAAGCTGGCCATAGCTAATTGGCATAGAGATAGTACCCTAAAATTAGAGGACAGATTGCACGACCTGAAAATGAGATGGGATGTGCTTGATGTATAAAGCCATGTTGCTGTCTTCTCCTGGCATCATATTTATGGTGTCTTCAATCCTGAGAGTGGGAGAGTACCTCTGCCAGGTAGTGTTGAGTCGTGAATATGACTGAATGTCAATCTGCAGCAAGTGGGCAAATGTGAAGATCTCCACATCAGTACCACACTGTGGACTGCTCCATTATCTAGTGATATTCATGACTATGAAACGCTTGAATGAGTAGCGCTACCAATGATAGTTGAATGGTATATGATTAGCTACACTACCATTAGCTAGAGTAACGAGAGAAAATTAGAAAAAAGCATAATATGCGACCACGTATGTGCGCGTGCGTTTAAACGACCACGTATGTGCGCGAGCGTTTAAACGACGACGTATATATGCGCGAGCGTTTAAACGACGACGCATTCAGGATTTCCATAGACTACATCTTAGAGTTGCTCGCTCGCTTCGCTCGCTCGCCAATCAGCCATACCCGTGTAACAATTAGCGGTAAACTGGCGCCCTTGCACAAATACGCATGCGCTGTTTTGTGACGTCGCGTTTACGTGTACAAAAGGCCCACAACCCGCTCTAAACGTCATCATTTGATGACCCTTACCATGGGTAAAAATATTTTGGTGAAAAACAGCCACAACTCACTTAATTTTTAAGGTATAGCTACCAAAGTTATACATAATAATTTTAAGGCAATTTTACATCATGTGTCAAATTTATAGAGATATAACTCAATAAATTCAAAAATCCTGGCTTAAACACTTTTTTCTTAAAATTTAAAATATTTCGAGATTCAAATTTAGTGTGCCCACAAAATCTGGCTCATATGAAACTTCAGGTATTAAAGTATCAGTATACCAAGTTATAGAGATAAGGAAAAATGATTTCTCTTTTTTCAGCTTAAACACTTCCAAATTCACTGTCTTGAAGCTCCCAGTTCCATCACCTATAACCACAACAATAACCACAAACCCACAAAATTGTTTTGTCTGTATGTTAATATGACATTAATGTATAATAATACAAATTTTTAGCTTTCTATTACACATACTTGAGAAATTATAGCAGAATTAGCAACTTTAACCAAAAAGCTAAAAAATCCACTCTTTAAGCTGGAAGCACTGTAGTTGTGCAGAAGTGATGGAGTGATGAACAAATTGAAACATGTGTCATAGATGTTTTTTTGCAAACAGACTGATTTGTTATATATATATTTTTTTATCTCTTCTTTGTTTGCTTTTTTGTTTGCTTTCTATCATGTGTAAAAATACAAATAATTTACACAAGTAATGGAGTCACAAGCATGTGTTGCTACAGCACCAACTCTGCACATATATACATGCACACAAACACATACACACACTCACTCATAAATACATGTTGCTGGGGACATCCTCAACTGATGAGTGCACCAAGTTCAGAATTGCTTGAGTGTATTTGTGAGGGGTGAGGTAAATGACCCTATTTGGCATTTCCACAATGGTGAATGCTTCTTTAAATCTCACTGCATGCACCATTGACCATTAATATCTTTGTGTATTACAGTTCTATTGTATATTTGTCCCATAAAAATGTTTGGGGGAATTATAAATTTTCTACTTTTACGTAAGATCGCTAGTTGGCCAAACTTCACTATCATGAAATATTTTGACACTAGCTTCTGCATGTTCCTATATGTGATTTTACACTATGTCTTGCAAAACACACACAAAGTCCCCAGAGATGTTCATCTCCCCACATCGGGCCGGGCCGGGCCTGAATAATTCCCAGTAGATCAACACTAAAGGCTGTGCCTACCATACCCACCAAACCCCCAATTCATCCAGGTTTTAATATATTGTTAGTATAATGTTGAAAAATATAAGCCTGTTAAACAATTTTATTCATGCTGCTATGATGCTGAGAAAGTTAAAATTCTACCACTCCATAATGATCGAAATAAATTGACTCTAACTGATAGTATTGTTTGAATCAATAAATATGAGTCATTACTTTATTAAATACTAATATATAAACAAAGGGGCAAGTCAGGTTAAAGCAAAACCTTAGTTCTATGCTTCTAGCAGTAACATTTTGACATATTTTATGCACTAATTAACAGGTCAATGGTAAAGTTTAATAAACAAACATTATTTTTCACATTTATTTCCATCCAATGTAAGTACAGTGAGACAGTATACACAATGGTAAGCTGTTGAAACGGTTGTAAAACTGATCTAACATTTATTTTATAATGACAGAGTTTCTACAATGAAAATGATATAAAAAAGTTGAGGTCTAGTGACTCCCAAAAGAAAAAACTGTTAATACTCCGTATAATGTTCTGTACTCTCAATAAAAAGTCATCCAATCTTATAGAAACGGATTCATAGAGAAATTGCATCGTAACAAAAAGGGGGGGGGGTGGGGCAGATGTAGTAAACACCACCACATAATCAAAGAAACTGCACTCTACAACATACCCATATATGGACTTGATCATTTATGAACGTATGCATAACACCCACTTATTTCATTCTTATATATACTATTTTCGACAGTTTTCTAATTCAGTTCTGACTTATGCTTAAGATTCAATAAACAGTTACAGGTGTAGCTATATCTTCTTCGTGCTTACTTTCTACTCCAGTGTTTTCTTTTTTCTGGCCACAAGAGGTAGGTAAAGGTATTATGTTAGAAGCAGTGTGTCATTTACAAAATGTAATAGAGTAACAACAGTAAAGTGAGAGATGTTTGAGAATTCTCAGTCAGCCAAATGATTTTAATACTACTAGAAAGGAAATGATATCATTATACAAATATCTGACTGAAGACATCAATGTGTATAATCTCTTACTCTAATTATTCAATCGCATCTTCTCCATTAACATTACTGCTCACTATGAACATGCTAACACATCTAGGACTATGCTCCTGTTACAACTTATTAGACTTCATCAGCACTAATTAGGTCGGGAAGAAACGTACGGATGTTATAGCATTCAATAGTTGTGAAGTGAGAGCCAATTGAGAAGTCTCAATCAGCCAAATGTTTTCAACTCTATAAAAACTGAAATGATATATACAAACATCTGACTGTACAATTATCTGACTAAAGACATCAATGTGTTAAACCTTTTACTGTAATTTTTCAATAACACCTCCAGTAACAATACTGCTTATGATGAATATTAACATATCCAAGACTTTGCTCTTGTTATAATATTGGACTTTATCTTTATCTAGGTAGGCAAGAGAAATATGGATGCCAATATGTTACTTTAGTTCATGTATTGTAAATTACAATATTTGTCCATACATTGGATGTTGATTACAATTAAGTACAAGAGGTAGACTGTCTTCTTCACTAAACTAGTTTTGTAGAAAATCAAACAAGGGAACTGAAAGCTAAGTAGTGAGATAAACAAAATATTGTTCTTACTAACAAAGACATGGATAAGATAATTATAATAAAAATAAACCAATTTTTGTTGGGTCAAGTTCAAGAAGTTATGGAGATTTAGCTATATCCCACTTTGTTTTCACCCTGGTTCTTTTGTCTGACAACGGAGAGAAGAGAAGGTAGTGTGCATTAATTATGAAAGTCTTAGTTTATAGTTATACTATAGCTACAGGGGTGGCTTGCTAGGGTGGCAATCACATAATAAGTTTTTTTAAATCTTTGATACATTAATAAACCCTTATAACAAATTAATATTTAATTAAACAATTATAACAAATTAATATTTAATTGGATGGGCCACGTCCAATTTATCGCGTAACAGTAGTGAGAGGACACAGGAAATAGTACTGTAAGTTAAAGTTTTCTGAGTTCTAATTCACTTATATAGAGCAGCTTTAAGAAATAGGGCTAATGTAATCATACAAATCCTACTGTATATTTAGACACGATTTAAATAGTAAGTTTGTGAATGGACTATAAAATTCTGGCAATAGTTGAGTTCATGTATTTAAACTTAACATACTCAGATTCCGTAGTATGAATGCAATTAGGTTTATTATTACTTTTGAAAGTTTCAATCTTTCCAACATAGTAGTATTAATATTTTATACATGTATAGCAGATTTTTTGGCCAATACATATTAACCTGACATTTCGACTTCATCTTGAAGTCAAATTTTGGGTCTACAAATAGTGTAGCGAATGCTTAGTAATTAGTAATTACTAAGCATATCTTCACAATGATATTTTTAAGTACATGACCCTTGAAATAACTGACTATACTTCACGCTCATGATTTCACGCAGTCTTGAGCAAGCTCATTACCCTTTTAGCTATAGCTGGTCTAAGAATATCCAGTTCCCCCGAGCTACCACAAGCCCAGAGTAACTTATTTTATCTGATAGGCACGAAGTCAAGTATGCCACACGTGTGGCTTAATTAGCTGGGCAATAGCGAAGTTTGTATTTATGTGCTCTATGATAACCATATTTGTTTCCCGTATAATCCTGAGATTGAGCAATTAACTTTTATTACCCTTGTAGTTATAGCTGGTCAAGTTCAACACTTTTCCTCGTTTTTATAGCTACCTTCCTTTGGTATAGTCTACTCAACCTGGTTTGAGAAGCTGCTAAAATAGCAGCTGGGGGTTTGGGGGACTCCTACAGCCAACTTTATACTGTGTGAGTTAATATGGTAGAATATTTCACTTTCAGGCTTTATTTTCACTCTGCCTGTGGCTCCGGAAAATTAATTTCACCATATCACACTCTGACTCATGTAATAAGTACTATATATATATATATATATATATATACATTTAATATATACAGTAGCATAAAAAAATTAGAGATATGCACCATTCAGGTATATTAATAAGTCTTAATCTTTATACTGGTTCTGTATTATTTCATTACTTTTTTGTGTACTAGTATTATTAGTTTCATATTTCTTAAATGTAGCAAAACAATGATATCAAGCACTACTATTATAAATGTGTTGGTATGGACCTTCTATCTAGCTATCTTGTCAAATACAAGAAAAATGAGTGCTATTAAAATTTTAATTTATATTTACTGAAGAAAATAAACTATAAAGGGAAATTAAGACAATTAAATGCAATTATATGGTTGTAAAGTTGTTCGTAAATGTATCTGACATCCACTACTAAAAATGAATAATTAAAGCAGTCAGGTGACCATAGTAAAAGGCAGAATGAACATATCCATGTTGGTACAAGAAAATTTTCAGTGATAGCTATTATGCCCTCTATTGATTGTGTTTTAAGGAATTACTTCAATTTTTTTTTATAGTGGTAACTTTTGTTTAGTTATTCTGACTATCAGTAAATAAAAATTAAGAAACTTATGATCCCTGAAAAGTACTTTAGTCAAAGTATAAGATTTGATAGTGATGAGACAGGATATTATTCATTCTTACAAACTCATTTTATATAATAATGTGCAAGATATATTTGTTGGTTATATTATATTATACATTATATGTACATTACCATTACCAATTAATGAATCATAAATTCATGTTGCTGGACCAGTTATAAATTTGAAGCATTTGAGGTGCAACGCTAAAGCAATGTCAATTGCTAGTATAACAGTAACGAAATATTATCATGATATTGTAGAAGTACTAAAAACTAAATAAATGTTCCAGGAAAATTTGTGGGGGCAGTGAGTGGGGGGGGGAAGCTCAAAATAAGCCTTCAAAACCTGACTTTAGTGTGAATAACAAAAACTGACAATGTCTCCAATTTCTTAATCAAAGCAACGCTGGCTAGTGAGCAAATGACTCATTCATCTTACCTTTTCTCTTTTTGGTCAGATAACATGCAAAACCTTAGAGAACACTGAATACAAAGGGAATATATTGCCTCTACTGCTTACT
>WLWD01003069.1_pt1 | contig 51758 bp, 25 predicted proteins | sample 6712731 | NCBI WGS metagenome assembly WLWD01 (sample SAMN12718690, study PRJNA576275) | sponge metagenome | isolation source: marine sponge | host: Mycale hentscheli | place: New Zealand: South Island, Marlborough, Capsize Point | collected 2014-11-01
GGTGTCCATGCATGTGTGTGTTTGTGTGTGTTTGTGTGTGTGTGCGCGCGCGTGTGTGTGTGTGTGTACATATATGTGCATGAATGATTACCACGTGCCAATGTGCTCCTTCATGCTCTAAAAAAAGTAGCACAATAAAGCAAACTTAAATTAACCAGGCATTAGCAAGATTCTATTCTGGAGTTTGGGGATTTTTTTTCAGCAATTTTGTCATAATTGGAATGTATTAAGTTTTCCTCAGCTTACCTGCTTCTTTATTTCATTACTTTCTCTATTGCACTTGGCATATACACAAAAAATATATAAGTACAGATTGGAGAAATTGAGCTATCTGAAAGGACAAAATTAAGCGTGAGTTCTGTTTTTCCCCTTTCTTGTTGTTGTTGCTGCTGTTGATTTTTTTTTGGTTTATTCCATTTAACTGTCATTAATGATAATGCCTGTACATATTTTTTATTACTATTTGTATGAGATGCATAATATTAAAGTGATGAGTGATACACTCTTGTGCAACAATGTTATTAACAATGAACTATAGAATCAACCGTTGTTTAGTCAAATTGGCTGTCTCTGTCATCTACACTTCAATACAAACTCTAGTTGCTTGCTAATTTAACCGACTTTCCTGTATGATTTTATTTATTGATAATGAGGATTTTTACTTGAAAAAATAACAGGATCATTAATAATATAGGATTGATTGAAGCTAGAATTGTCATAAAACCAAGAAAGAAACCTTTGTATGGCAGTTGTAGAAGCAATGGTTTATATTAAAATTTGTGATTCTTTTTTATGTTAGAAATATTTGTTTGTAATGAAGGTAACTTCTACAAGAGTACTTCTGTGGCTTGAATAACTATAAAAAGCATACCCAAAAGTGTACCAATTAAAAAGCTTGCATAATGCCTTGAATTCCATACAATCTAAGAGCTTCTTTGATTTTATGAATCAAGATATTTACAACAAGGAAATATTTCAGCATAGATGGTGCCAGGCCTGGAAGTATTTTAGGCATATTGTATCAGCTTCTTCTTCGGCTCTTTACTGCTACTTCCCTGCAAAAGACATAATGACAACCACTATCTTCATTTACAGGTGGCAGAAGGTGGGGGGCTAAAAGAACTGCGACCCTTATAATTTTGATAGGTAGGGAGCAGAGCCTCTCCAACTTCGATCGGTTGTCTCCAGTGAGGCCTTGTTGAATCGTTCAGATAGGAAAGGTACAAGAGTGAAACAAGCTAACAAGGATAGCATGTGAAGGGAATTTGTCCCAGGAGACTTGGTACTATACCGAATACCTGGTCTAGCAAGCAAATTGGAGGATTCATGGGATGGTCCTTATACCATTTATGAAAGGAATGGCCCAATGAATTAAAAAAGCGCAAGTCCAGACAAACCCCAAGCATATAAGGGTAGTGAATGTGAAATCTCTCAAAATGTTTCATGTAAGGGTGGATGCAATGACCCTCAAAAAGTGAATCTATCCCAGAGAAGTCCATTATTTGTGCACAGTGACATTGATGCACTGCAGTTACTTGTAAACCTAACAGATGCCAGTTTGGCAGTCAAGATTGGAGAACCTGGGCGCCACATCGTAGGCTCAGGATCCCTTGGTGTCCATGCTCATAGAAAGTCTGAACGAGTATAGTAAGCTAACAACTAGAAAACTGTTCAGATCCTTTATAGGCATGATTAAATATTACTGTAAATGTATACCAAAGTACCATAGATCATCACTCCAACATGTCTCAAAGTTATCTCTAAAGTCAGTGGAGTGGGTGGACTCGGGAAATGGATGAAACTTTCATGTCAATAAAGTTAAGTCTATGTGATAACTCTATGTTGTGCACACCCACTCTGATGATTTTATGTTGGAAATAGCCTCGTCAACCAGTGTTGGTGCAGTGCTCAACTTGAAAAGGAATGATTTCTGGAACCCGGTGGCATATTATTATTCAAAACAGCTATGTGGAGTGCAAAAGAACTACTCTGCTTATAAGAGCTTGAATGACTGGCATTATTCCTGTCCATACAGCACTTCCCATATTACTTACATGGAAGACAGTTCACAGTTCTCATGGATCATAAGCCACTAGTCTCTTTCATGATGGCAAAGCAACAAAATAGAAGACTGCTTAACTGGAGTTTAAAATTAGTTGAGTTCTCTTTCACTATTGAATATAGACCAGCTAGTGTTCTAAATCATGCTGCAGTCTGCCTGAGCAGACTGCAGAAGGAAGAAGATGTGTTTCAAGAAAAGAAGAGGAAAAATGTGTTCTGATGGAGGGGGAGATGTAGGTACATGCCTAAATGTCAACAAGTATATATGGACAATAGTCATGTTATCGTTGTCAATAGTCATTGGCTGCCATTGTCACAGTAGCTAGTTATGTTACATGTAAGTTAGGTGTTTATTGTTTTGTTTCTAATACTAAGCACTCAATATAATGACAGGATATTGTTGTAGTGGGGAAAATTATGTCTTATTATGCAGCTTAAAAATACTGACTGCAAGAAGTATACTTCATTTAGTTTTTGAGGCCTTCAAAGAAAATGGAGGTCCTAGAGCGATGATATTTGTGAGGTTCACAAGACAAAGATGTAATGCTCCAATTAGATGTAGTGACCATTCACAAATCGATCTTTGTACAACAAGTAAAAAAATAGTTCCATATGATAGGGGTCCAGGGGGCTCCAGCTGTCCCATCTTTGATTAGAAAGGGGCAGAGCCCCCCCCCCCCCCTCTCCCAACTGTTAAGCAGCGAAAGTTACTGAATTCAAGTGCATTCTTTCATTACATTCACCTAATTGTAGTGTACAGGGACACCCCACCAATAGTTACCTATAGAGTTTGGTCGATGATTGAGTGCATGAATTTATACCAACTGCAGCACTTTCAGCAGAAAATTTAGGGCAGTAGTCAGCAGTAGACATGTGGTAAGTTACTGGTCTATAGTTGTTACATTCATTCCTGCTGATAGACACTCATTGTACAGCTCCAGCTTAGCTAACTACCAACTATCAGACACTAGAAAGTACTGAGAGGAGGAGAAATGGACCCGTCTCTTCCTGGAACAAGGAACAAACGCCATCAGCTCTGATGAATAACGTATAGCTGAGCATGTTAAAATTCATTTGATAACCTGTTGATAGCTTACTTGTTATGCCCCTCCAAATTTAGACTGCTTTTGCACCTATGCTTAACACTGTAGTTAATTATACATTTTACTTTATTTAGTCAGAAAAAAACACTTTGATGTATTGTCCGCAGGCGATTGTGGAGAGAGATGTCACTATTTTTAATCACATGACAGTTTCAAAGCAACACTAGTATATATAATATACATGTATATAAATACATACATATTATATATTACATATATATAATTATATATACCAAATTTCTAATAAATCTTGTTGTCAATTTTCTAAGTTAATATAGTCAATTTAGCTACTGACAATATCAAATATATTTTCTCACATCCTTATACTGTAACTGTTCATAATTTGACCTATTAGCTAAAAATATGGTGATCCTCCTCTCACTGCTAGCTAACTCCTACAAGTCTGGAACCCTTGGAGTTACAGTTGTATAACAGGACAATTACTTACCTGCTTGAATCTCGTTCTTTTGGAAGTTAAGTTTTACGTTTCTGAAGTTCTTATTCTTTTGGTCGTGCATTTCCATCCTTTCACGATGTGTTCAAGAACACGGCGCACTTTACTACAAGTAATCATTATAAACCATTTCATTTTAAGGCATTAATAGCATATCTTAATGGCAGATACTTCTTCTAGAGTTATAAGTATCAGGTTGTCGCCAGTGTGTTTTGATAATGGATAGAGAAGAGGAGAGATTTCAATTATGATATGACAGGTTGTATAATATTTACCTCATTATGCTGAAGGGATACAATTAAGGTGACGAACAAGTCTTATAGGATCTGCTAGAACTAACTTGAATATATGAATGCAACCAACAAAAGTTCCTAAAACACCTTTCAAAAGTCACCAACACCACCAACACTGAAAATTCATGAACTGAATTACAAGCGTTAGCGTTGTGGAACTAAAACATAGCGCTTCAGACATGCGCACTTAGCTAGCTACTTCGAAATTTTTTTAGAATTATTCTTTTTTTATTCAAAAAAAAAATTGCGATATTATTTCAAAGGGATAATACATTTTCCATAAATTTTCTTGTTATTCTCATATTATTCCAATTAGAAATAAGTGAAATAGTGACGATGGCAGTAACTCTAGCTATATAAAGTTGGTAGTTATGAAGTGAATGAGTAAATTTATCAGTCTCTCTTAAATGGTTTCAGTACTCAATAAGGATGATTCAATATATCTAGTCAATAATGAATGGAGAAAGCACGTTCTACTGCAGCTGAAAAACATCCCATTAGGGGGGAAATGGGATTAGGGAATTAAAGGATTTTAATATGCTCAGTAGTGGATGTAATGATTTCCTTTTTTGTCAATTCTGATGCAGTATGATAGCTGATTGCTCAAAATGAGAAACATCTGGCATGATTGTTCAGATGACATATGCTGACTCTGAATCTGAGCAGACAGTGCTCCTAGTATTTTAAAACTTTCCCATTTGAAAGTACAATAACAAGAATATAGCCAACACAAACCCAGCTTCTTTCAATCAAGTAATGAAGACTTACCTTATAGTCAAAAGAAAAAGAAAGTTAAACTATTGATTTTATTTATGATTATGGACTGATTATTCTCATTTTCACTTAATCATTCTTCTAATTGCTTATACTTTCTAGAATTAAATCTAATGCAATTTCATGTCATTATTCCAGAAAAAGCTAGTAGCTATAATCTAGCAGGGCTTAACTACACTTACAATACTTACCAAATCAGCATGTGCCAGAAAAAAAATACTCAGTGTTTAAGAATTAATTGCCAAAAATTACAGGAGAAATTAGGGATTTTATTAGAAAGAGAAACGGGACTTCATGTAAATTCTGCTATAGTTTATTTTGGAATTATTGATGCTTTATTTTATAGGCTTAACTCACATGCACTATCAAATGCATGCTCCTGTAGTTTCATTGTCATTCCACTATGAAACAGAAGAGTAATATTTATTGCTTACCAATTTAATAATAACTACAGTCTTGCTTACTCTTACATTAACATCCCACAGAAGGTCTACGAAAGAGATAAAATTATGCTATGGAGTACCACCCGATGAAATTTCATCTAATTATGTCACTATAGCTATTTATATAATCCTTATTGTGGTATGTTTGACGGTTTCATACATTCAAATGAAGTATATTTCATTTATTTTCCGTAGAGAGGGTGTTGCCTCGCGAGATTAATTCCTGCGCAGAAACGGAAGAGGGACTACTTTTTCTGGGCAGAAACGGAAGAGAGGTGTGGCTTAGTGTAACTGCTTAAAAGCTGAAGTGCAGTAGTGTTCAGTCAGTCTCGTAAAAGTTTACTGCTTTAGACTTGTTCAAATCAGAATTATTTTTATCTGGGTAAGTGTCCCACACCGGTAAGTCGAGTGTGAGATGCCTAACTAGTTAACTGATTTTTTTTTAGGGACACCATAATAAATTCATTCAATGAACTTTAAAAGGGTGCTGGCACATAGCAACGCGCGTGCACTGTTAATTGACCCAATTGAGCTGTCAAACCACGGAGCTGTGGTTGGGCTTAAAAAACACGCGCACACAATCCCGCCTAAAACTCGCAAATTATAGTTGGCGATCTCGCCCTTACAACTCGTGCTTTTATTCAAAGCAGAGGCTCGTGGCCTGTTATCTAATTGTGGTTGGTATGGCTAGCTGAGCAGGCACAAAGAGGAAGAAACAGCTTTCTGCAGCAAGGCAGAAGAAAAGATGCTACTCCAGTAGAGGAACCTGTGGGCCCTTGGTTCCTCGGGACCAGGTCGCACACAAGGTGGGCAGCTTATTGCCGCTGCCACCAGAATCAGTTCACGCCGAAGCGCACAAGCAGTAACTAGTTGATACTTACTATTGAACAGACTGATTACAACTATGATAGTGGATGACTTTATACTTAGCCATCCACGGCAATGAAACATCCAATCAGAATACAGCACATATGACAATTCCAAACATGGCATGCAACAACACCACACAATGACAAAACATCAACGTGATCAGCACCTTACGTGCTATTGTCTGTTATGAGTTCAGCTTTCAGCAGGGCTGTTCCTGCTCTTGCTTGCTTCGCTCGGGACTTTCCCTTTCCTTGAATGTGGGATCCCCCTGTGAGCCCACATCTCCCCCCTCCTCCATGAGGCGATCCTTCTCCTCTTCATCGCCGAAACATCTACTTAACGAATCAGCCGCTCCATTCTCTGTACCCTTTCTATACTTCACCACGAAGTCCAACTCGGCCAGCTTTAAAGCCCAGCCGTGTACTCTCCTATTTCCTTGACGACCCGAGACCAGCGTCTCCAGACTTCGGTGATCCGTCAGGATCGTGAAACGTCTTCCATACAAGAAATACGCAAAATGGCTCACCGCCTCTACCACTGCCAGACATTCCAATTCCTGGGCGCTGTATCGTATTTGGGCACCCCTAAGTTGACGAGAGAAAAACGCCACCGGTCTCCACTCTCCGTCTCGTAACACTGATAGCACTGCACCGACACCCGTTCCGCAGGCATCACACTCTAACATAAAACAGTCCTCACACTGAGGAACACACAAAACTACACAATCAGACAAACATATGCACAATTCACGAAAAGCCTCCTCCATGGGGCTTGTCCACACCAACCTCCCATTACCTGGACCAGACGTATGGGGCGTCAAAACGGCCGTCCAGCGGTGGATGCCACGGACGAACCTTCGATAGAAGCTTATCAAACCCAAGAAGCCACGTAACTGCTTCCTGTTTCCCGGACGTGGATGCTCCAGAATCGCCCGCACCCTTGCCTCAGGAACAGACACAACACCATTCCCCACAAGGTGGCCCAGAAACTCCAATTTTCTCTTGCCAAAAACACATTTCTCCTTCTTTACCGTCAATCCCGCTACCTTCAACGCCTCAAAAACCTCACCCAAATGCCTCAAATGTACCTTCCAACTCCCTGACACTACCAGTACGTCATCGATATACACCCTAGCAAAATCCCAACAACATCTCAACACCTGGTCCATCAGCCTTTGGAAGACTGATGGAGCGTTTGTCAACCCAAAAGGCATCCTCTTGAACTGGAATTTTCCGAAGGGGCAGACAAACGCTGTCTTCAACTTATCCTCCTCCTTCACTCCGACCTGATGGAAGCCTTTCTCCAAATCAAGCTTCGACTAAACCCGACCTGCGCCTACCCTCTCCACCATCTCATCGAAACCCGGAATATAGTACGGCTCCCGCACTGTTGTTTCATTCACCTTCCTGAAATCAACACACAGCCTAATCCCTCCATCCTTTTTCCTCACCGGCACCAGAGGAGAAGCCCACGGGCTGCAACTCCTCTCTATAATGTCACCCTCTTCCAACACATCCAACTCGTGCCTGACCTTCTCCCGTATACCCAGTGGTACCGAATATGGCGTCTGCCTTATCGGCGGCGAGTCACCTGTATCTATTGACAATTGTACCAAATCCGTAAAACCAGGTTTCCCCACAAACAAACAAATGTACTTCCTCAACAGTTCCTCCAGCTCCGATTCCACATATCCTTCGCATTCCCCACTCAGTACGTTCCTCTCGCTCACTCCTTCTTCCAACACTACATCGATCCTATTCACCTCCAACCTCTCCTTGTATTCCTTCAGACAATTGACATGCACAACCTTAACATGTTTCTCCGAATCTATCCTGCTTATCCTGTAATTCACCATTCCCATCCTTTTCATCACTCGATATGGTCCTTCCCACGAATCCGCCAATTTACTCTGCATCCCAGGGACCCTGTACAAGACCAGTTGTCCCTCCTCAAACTCCCGCAACTTGCTCCCCCAGTTCACATAATCCAACCTCCCCTGTTTCCCCTTCATCATCTTCACTGCTGCACACTCACGCATTCTCTCCAATCTCTCAGCCATGCACCTAACCCATTCGCACACATTCAACTTCTCGCTCTCAACCTCGTACAAACCATGGTATAAAGCATCAAGAGGTGTCCTGACCCGATACCCATACACCAGGTCGAACGGACTAAACCCGCTATCAGCATGGGGCATTTGTCTCAATACATATAGTACGAAGGCAACCTGTCCCACCCAATCTACTCCCTCACTCATGCACTTTCCCAATATCCCCTTAAGTGTCCCGTGTAACCTTTCTACCGCCCCGTTTGTCTCCGGGTGGTAGGGAGACGTCCTCAATTTTTCAATGCCTAACAGTTCACACAGTTCCCTCACGACCCTGCCACAAAACTGGCTCCCCTGATCGGAAAGCATTCTCTCAGGGACCGAAGTCGGCGAGAAAATAGCCCACAATCCCTCGGCCACTGCCTTGGCCGTAATACTCCTAAGAGGCACGGCCTCAGGCCATCTGGTGGCTAGACAGACATACGTAAGCAGGAACCTGCACCCACCTTTGCCCTTGGGCAGGGGTCCCACCAGGTCTACTGCCACTGACTCGAATGATTCAGTCAGCACAGGTCTGTCCACCACAGGAGCCCTCCTCGGCTTGTGCTTGCTACGCACTTGACACAACTCACACGAACTACAATATTCACACACATCTTTACTCATTCCTGGCCACATAAAATACCTACCGTTCATTTTCGCTACTTTCTCTCCACTCAAGTGACCCCCTTTATCATGCACCAATGACACTATCCTGCTCCTAAACCCCTTAGGCACCACTAAAACATCCCTAAACTCTTCCCATGCCACATACTGGCTCCTAACCAAAACTCCCCTCTTCCATGCAAATCCTCTCTCCTTATTCTCTCCCAGCTCTCTCCACGCCTTCAAACTATCGTCTTCTCTCAGTTCCCTCCTGAAGTCTTCCCCATCTTTACCACTCCTTACTGGACCCACTTCGCTGGCTAACTCCCTCACCTTTCCCTCTATTTCCCCCTGCTCTGCATTCATACCCTCCAGAGCAACTGGATCGCACCCCTCTTCAACCTCCCCCGTGCTCTCGGACAAAAGAGGCGATTCAGCTTCGTCTTTCGACTCACTGACATCCAACCCTTTCTCTTCCGGTCCTTGCACTTCTTCGTCTGTCTCAATACTACACCACTCACCGACAGATACATCTTGCTCACACACGTCCAACTCCTCCTCCCTTCTTGCCTGACTCCTCGTTAATACCCTGACTGTCTTACACTCAGATGCCTCAGCTAGCCTCGCCTTGTATTCTCTAATTGCCCCTCCAAACGCCTCACACTCCTCCTGGTTCGTCACATCAAAGGGCACTATGCTGACTACATCGCTCCCTGTCCTGTCGTCTATCACTGCCAACTTGGTAAATTCTAACCCCCCGATCTTGTAACTGACTATAGTGCTGTCGTGACTCTTGGAATGGCCATGCACGTCCGCAACGTGCACGCGACCGCACTTTAGTCCGTCCTTAGCCACTAGCGACCTCGGAATGACTCCCACCTCAGCTCCTGAGTCTATCAGCACCCCACACTTATTCCCATTCACGATGCCTTCTGCCATGTTACCCCTCTTTACCCCCACCATCACTCTGGCCACCCTACCAAATGGACCCTCCTTTTTCACCGTATTGCCTACTTTCTTACTCGGGCAATCGGGACTTCGATGGCCCGATTTGCCACAGGCAAAACAAGTCACCGGTCTGCTGCTCTCACTTGACCCCCCTGCTCTTCCCTTCTTACACTCAAAGGCCCTATGCCCCCTCTCACCACAGCTAAAACAACTAGGCGTAAAGTTACCCCTATCGCTCGCTACGCTTCCCTGGGCCCTAAGTCCGCCGTCTCTAAAACTCCTGCCTCCACCCTCACTGCTGCTCCCCAAAACCTTGTAAAAGTTGCCCTTCGTTCTCCCAGACATCCAAGTTTCCCACGCATCCCTCACGTCTTCCAGCTTACTCAACTTCTTCCCCTCCAAGAATACCTTCCCTCCAGGCGGTATGACCCGTCGAGTCAGTGCTGCGGCTAGTGCTCCGACACATTCCTCAAGCGTGCCGCACCCCTGGAGAACCCCTCTGCAGATCTTCTCCACCACCTCCATGATCTCCGAAGCCGACTTGGTCTTCAAGGACTCCCCTGTCAGCTCGAACAGCTGATGGCCGTACGTGAAACTAGTCTCCCCCACAGCCTTGAGAAGCACTCTCTCTTGACCTCCTCGTACTCCGCTCCCTCATCTCTTACTCCTGCTATCCTTCCACACAGTCGTTCCGGCAACCGCGGAAACAACCTCTCTGCCCATCTGCCTTTGCCTATACCACACTCCGACATTATCCGCTCAAACTTGTTGAGGTAACCTAACATCTCTGTCCCATCCTTGTACACCCCCAATACCTTCAGCTTCTCTGCTTGCAGATCCCTTCTATCTCTCTGCTCCGTCTCCTCCTCTAGCCTCCTAGCTCTATTGTCTTCCTCTCTCTCTCGCCTTCTAGCCTCTTCTTCCCTGCGCCTCGTTTCTTCATCTTCCCTCAACTTGCCCATCACCTCCAACAATTCCTGCCTCCTAGCTTTATCCGCCTCAGCCCTGCTGGCTTGGTCCCTTTCCTCCTTCTCTGCCATGAACCTCAGCAACTTGTCAACCTCCGACTCTGCACCGGTCGCCATTCCTAATCTTCCCACTAGTTCTGATTCCCTACTTGATTCCTCTCTTCTCTGTTTCACCTCTTCCCCTTCTCCCTCCTCTCCTAACTCTGCCAGTACCACGCTCACCTCTGAGCCTTCCTCGTCGAGGTAGTGTGTTCCGTCCCGAGGTCTGCTTGGGTACGGGGATCGTGCAGCCACCGTCGGTGGAACGTATGAGGGTTGATAGTCTTCCTCACCGGCCGCCGCTGGCACTCGCCGAACAGTCCGCCTCTTACCACCAGCCGCCCTGTCCGTCATGAGAGGGAGAGTGTCCTCGCCCCCTGGATAGACCTGCACAAAAGAAACACAATGATCACACTGGGCAAAGTACCCAATTAAAAATCAATGCACGACAGAGATTACAAGTAATAACCACAGACACAAAAAAAATGGTCCACCGCCACAATAGAGTGTGTGCCAGTCCTCCCTTCTCCGCAGTGCCACAGGTGGTCCTAGTACTTCGTGTCTTCCGCCTCGGCTCCGACACTGACGAGCTCCTCCGCCGCAGCTGGAAGCTCCTGATATGCGTGTTCCTTGAGATGGGCGCAGGATGCTCAGTTCCCTTGCCCGGCTTTCTTCTCGAGACGTCTCCCAAGAAGTCGAAATATCTTTCGTTGGGTTGAGTTTACGGTTTTCGAATGTCTTCTCCACCGATGAGTATTTCGTGGTTCTGTTAGAAGGTGTTCTTCCTCAGAATTCCACAAGGGTTCGTGGTTCCTTCGGGAATATCTTCCGTTCGGGATCCCACCGCTGCCACCAATTATGTGGGCCCTTGGTTCCTCGGGACCAGGTCGCACGCAAGGTGGGCAGCTTATTGCCGCTGCCACCAGAATCAGTTCACGCCGAAGCGCACAAGCAGTAACTAGTTGATACTTACTATTGAACAGACTGATTACAACTATGATAGTGGATGACTTTATACTTAGCCATCCACGGCAATGAAACATCCAATCAGAATACAGCACATATGACAATTCCAAACATGGCATGCAACAACACCACACAATGACAAAACATCAACGTGATCAGCACCTTACGTGCTATTGTCTGTTATGAGTTCAGCTTTCAGCAGGGCTGTTCCTGCTCTTGCTTGCTTCGCTCGGGACTTTCCCTTTCCTTGAATGTGGGATCCCCCTGTGAGCCCACAGAACCTATAGCAAAATATGATAACATTGATATTTGAACATCATACTTACAGAATACAATCTGTCAACAGTCATGTTTTGAATCATTCTAAGTATTATATATACTTAATATTTTGTTTTTAGTCTAAAATTTATTCATTTTTTCAAGGTCAGCATAACATTACACGTTTTTTGATAAATCTGATGTACAGTCTCATCTATGACTATGATAATATTGTACAGGTCCCCGTTGGTTAGTCATGATGGAGGTGACAGAAATCTGTCTGTGCCTCCCAGCACAGGTCTATCTGTGCCCCCCAGCACAGGTCCGTCTGTGCCCCTCAGCGCAGATTTGTCTGTGCCCCACAGAGCAGGTTCGTCTGTGGCCCCCAGTGCAGGTCCAACAGTGCCCCTCAGCACAGGTCCGTCTGTGCCTCTCAGTGCAGGTCCGTCTGTGCCCCTCAGCGCAGGTCCATCTATGCCTTCTGGCTCATGTCCATTTGTACCAGCTCACGCAGTTTCCTCTAGAGAATCCAGCACTGATTTTCCTGGGCTGACTGATAGTGAGTATGGCACCACCATCTGCAAGTTTCATGTTCCTGAGGCAAAGCCGGCTAATTTTTCCGGATCAGCTGTAGCAGATGTGCCTAGAATTGTGTTGAACAACAGTGAAGGTATGTTTAATGAATTTTGTTATTTCATTTTCTTTGTCTTTCTTGGGATGAACACGTATATAAAAAATATTAAAATTTTAATCTCTTTACTGTGTGTGGTGTATATATAATGCATCAGGGCTTCACACAGAAGGGGAGTAGCCCTGGAATTTTTCTCCCTTAATTATAATCATAGATCTATTCTTATAAATCAATTAATCAATCAATTAATATCGTAAAAATAAGTTAATAAAAATAATTTTTTATTTAATTTTTTACTAACACTTACAGTGTCCAACTTTGATGACAGCGAGTTCATGGAGGATGATGATGGTTTATTGCAGAGGAGTTTGATAGCACCCTCAAAGATGACTTGATAGGCTGCTTGTCCCTGCTCTGTGATGACATCAAGTTTCCTCACGATGATGACATGATTTCAACATGCACGTCTACTGGCACAGTCAGTTTTTGTCATTCCGCGAGCCTTCAGATTTACCAATCTAGCTGTTCATAGAAACAGTACTATCCAGTCTTATCGTTTCTGATCAGTGGTCATTACGCTGATTACGCTCGCCTGAGTAGTCTGCTAGGTCTGCTAAGTTGCTCGAGCACTCATAGCCAAGGTGATCCAACCTGCTGGTTCCATCCCCGATCCAACTTTTTCCTCTCTGGTCCGGACCAGCCGAAACATTTCTGCTGCTGATATTCTATAAATACATTATAAATAATTAGAGTTATAATATTTGTTTCTAGGGTAACAGGCATCACCTCCAATCTTTTAAAGAGTAAACGGCCACTGTCTGTTGTGTTGCCAAAATTTTTAGAGTGGATTGCAAGTAACACCACTCTAGTCAGTGAAAAAACAGGGATTCCTCACTATCCGGGTATGCAAAAGTATTACCCCCCTCTTTTTATTCATTTATTTATTTTTAGTCTTGGTGGCACACAACGGATCTGCTTTTGACTTCCCCGTTTTGTTTGCGGAAGTTGAACGGCGTAGTGAGTTGGCAACTCTCAACTTTCCGAATAATGTCCACTTCTGTGGCATGCTGAGTTGGCAACTCTCAACTTTCCGAATAATGTCCACTTCTGTGGCATGCTACCAGTTTTGTGGAAGGTAAAAATATATTATTGCAGGCCTCTAATTAATAATTTTATTTAGATGAAGAAGGTCGGGGAAGAGGTGCTGCAGGGAACATCACTTGGCATGGAAAAACTCCACCAGAAAATTATTGGAGTTGACATTGAAAGTATAAGCTATAATAAGATTATTCATCATTATTATTATTATTATTACTATTATTATTATTATTATTATTATTATATTACCATTATTATCATTATTACTATCCACCATTACTACTACTACCTACTGTTATTGTTACTGTTGTTATTACCTTACCCTTCCCATGTACTGGCACTTGAGAGAGTTTTGCTGCATCCATCACTGAGTGGCTGTTTGAAGGAACTCTCCATTCTGACTTCTCAGATGCAACTGAAGAAGTGGCTTTCCCAAAAGACTCTGTTTATCAAAGCAGCAGCACTCACCAGGTCCTTAGGAAAACCCAGTGTCACACCAACACAAGCCAAGAAGCTGGTTACTGAGGGCTTCGACTACCAGAGCCTATCGCTTCTCCACCGAACCAGCCTTACTAAGGACGACTTTGAGAGGGCCTGAAGAAGAGGGGACTCAGGAGCAAACCGCTCGGCGAGAAGCTGTTCAAGGCGCTCAGTTCCCGTTAGAAGTCTGCTGTTCGCCGCCTTCTCCATTCGTTGTTCCCGTGTTTTATTTAATTTTTCCAAACCGGCTCTTCTCTGAGCCACTCAATAACGAAAGATTTGGTTGACAACAAAATGCGCGTATTTTTTAACCGCCCGAAAGGGCGCGCCGTTATGGAATAAAGTATGCGTACCAATACTTTTAGCTTCTGCAAGCTATTTCTTGCCAAAACTACAGAATGACGTATCAGAGCCGTTCTAAATTTGGAATAGAGTTACACAAGACTACACAACTACAGAAAGAGATTACGTAATAAAGGTACACAACGGAAGTATAGCGTCAAAGTCTGTCATGAAACAACTACTGCAGTGCATAATTAGAAAAGTAAATTGTGAATCGGAAAAAGCTTCTGTAAGTTTGTTGGGCTTGAGCTCCAAGGCCCGTAGAATGCTGAAACGGGCGCTGTAGCCTTGAACTGCAAACTGTAGCTCGCTCCGTAGGGTGTGAAATTGGAGGGCTCATTTCTTCCGTGTTTCTTGCCGTAGGAGTCCAATTTCAGGTAAACTTGCTTCTGGAAGGGTTCACTTCACAGTCCACTGCATGGAGTAGGCAGCAAGGTTGCTACAGTTGGGACTGGGACTATTGTGCAGTCACCAGACTAGTTAAGTAAATTTTTATTGGCAGAGTAAATGTTCAAATTACAGGTGGAAGGAGGTTGAGCCCACCTTTTGGGAACTTACCTGTTGTCTCTCCACTATTTACCATCCACTTGGGTGGCTAGTTAAACTTCTAATCTTTTGATAGGGTTTTATAATGGCTAGTTCGGAGAGCCCAACTTTGTAGAAACTCAGTAAAATATACAGGTATTTTGGCAAGGCTTTTTTATAACCAGTATAGCTGACATGAAAGAAGCAATGTTTAGTAGGTTGAGACATGGTACATTTAATTCTAGAGAAGAGTTTATTATTAGTAAGCACCAACAAATGTGTTGCTGCCAAGCGGCTTGAAAGTTTGAGGAGTCACAATTTTGTCTGTGCTGTGCATTGACTACCACTTCCTTGAGGAAAAAGTATTGTAAAAAAAGGAAGAGAGCAAAGGTTTGCTACTTTAAAAAAAAAAAAAGCTTGGAAAGGAGAAAGGTTGACATGATAGGAAGTGAATATTTGGAACGAGACTTTTTAGCTGGTAATGGGTCTGTCTTGTGAAATCACTATACAAAATATAGTGGCATTAGTTTGTAGAAAAAGTAATTTTGATGGCCTTACTTATACATTACAGGAATTTAGGATATGAATGATCAACATTCTTCTTGGTTTGCTTCTGTTCCATCATCCGAATTGTATCCATGGCAAAGGACTACTCCTGTCCCGAATGAATTGACTCATACTGTAAGAAATGCAACCAATGCCATTTTTATACTAAAATATTATGTATATATAATATATGTGTATGTAGGAAGTAGCAAAAATTTGCTCAGCACTGAAAGAAGAGGGAAATATAAGCTATATAAAGACTGACTACTTCAATGCACTAAAAAAATATGAGAACTATATTTTATTCTCCCGTGCTTATCAGCTGGGAGACTTACTACCGTACGTTCTCTGCAATGCTGCGTTGTGCTGTTTGAGGCTGGGAGAGGCTAGGAAAAAGGAATTAATTGAATACCAGGATGAAAGATGTTGGTACATTTTTGCTTGTAATTATGCTCAATTGACTCTAGAGTGTAATCCAAATGCTGAATTAGCAGTGAAGGTAATTAATGACTACAGTTGGTAACTTTGTAGAATTATTAAGCAATTGTCACTAGAATGTAATGCAAATGTGTTTATTAGGCTCATCGAAGGCGTGGAAAAGCTTTAAAAATTCTGAATGACTGCAGTATAGAATGTCAAGAACATTGGAGAAAAATGTTTCCTTTTTATCCAAGTTCTCCAAAAAAATTAATAGTCTTTGATTTTTCTGAGTGTTTCAATCTTGGTTCCACTAACATCAGTGAATATCTGTTTGATGCTATTATTGAGGCTGTTAAGCATGGTAAGTATAAATGCATTAATCTAAGGTCATGTTAATTGAGAGATAAAGGATGAATCAATTCCGCATATGTATAATATACATCATAAAGTGAAGATCAGTATTTGGGATTTACACAATTGAGGACCAAAGGCAAAGCCATTTAAAAACCATAGGTTTACATCTTTGAGAGTTTGGTTAAGAAGAAATAAGAGACAATTTTGTCAGCACTCATAGAACCCATATGTTTCAACCTCAATACTTCATTTAATAAACAATAATATGACAAACAAAAAATTATTCCTAGTGGTATCTAGCTACACTTTTTCAACCGGTGCATTTGATTGCATACAATTTTTAAAAATACAGTGGACTCCCGCTAATCCGGACCCCTCATTTGCGGCCACCTCACTTATCAGGACATCAGAGCTAGAACGGTTTACCTTTTCCACAGAAACTGTGTAAATCGCTCCCTGAAAAGCGGCCACCTCGATAATGCGTATACTGGCCGGCACTCGTGGTCCCAATTCAACCTCCATGTAGAAATATTTATCTCTTAACCGACTGGATGAAACAAAATTGGGCGTGGTCAATAATAATATTAGCATCATTCACACACAAATATGCATATTCAGTGAATAATAATTTAGCTAGTATGGTCCAGAAGTGTTTCTTAGCACTCGAGGAGCTATATCATCCTGAAGCATCTTTTCCAGTCTATCGATGTAAAGTTTTGGTTCATAAAATCTGTAGCCACAAATGTAGTCAATTGTTCAAGTCAAGTTGCTAGTATTCATTGTAAACATTTGTTGACACATTGTCGCCTAGCTTCTCTTCTTGATTACACTGTTTCAGTTCCTACAGAATAGTTTTACACAACATTAATAAACTCATATAGCTATTTCATTATCTCTTGACTTATAAATTATGATTCTTATGAAAACTATAGCTAATTCATCAATATTGATATCCAAACCCTTCTTAATAATAATATTTTTTCTTGGTTTCATCAAATAAGTCATACAAACACAAGTAATCAATTATATAATGTTATTTTACTAAACCTCTGAAATGTGGCCACCTCGATAATCAGGCCAATTACACAGGGTCCCAAGGGTGGCCAGAATAACGGGAGTCCACTGTACACTGTGGGTTTTTATCACACACAAATGATATTCAAAACCAAGTAAAAACACTTAAAATAATTCATGATAAAATTAGGGTAAAATAACATCTATTTACTAAACAAAGAGAGAGAAATTTCAGTTTTAAATGTGTATATAAGCTATGGAAGTAACTTCTGATGCATTTAATCATCATAGCAGTTACATTATAATGTCTTTATTGTAGACGAATACACTAATTTGCCAACACTTACTGAAAAACATGCAAAAATTGGAGTAGGCACTAAATTATTGAAGCAGTTAGTGATTTCTACTGAAGCTAATTGGAAACACATTGAATGCCTCGTTTTAAAGCTGAAGCGCAAAATCTCTAATCATCCGTACTTTGATGCTTCAAGTTTGAGCCCTGAAATGCTGTCCAGAAATGGAGCTTGTAGTAATGAAATATTGTATACTAAGTTGAAAGAATATGGACTACCAACTTCGAATGATGTGATAAGGAATACACAAACTATGATACCAGACGAAGATGAACTGGATGACCAAGTGTTAAAATCTGACAGTGATCAAAATGACACAGACAAATTACATCAGAAACACCACAAAAATATTGTTTTGAAGGTAGGTAACTAGCTCAACTAGTATTTAGCATTTGTTGTCTTTTATTTCAATTTTACAAGGTATTTGTAATGGTGATTAGGAATGGCAAACTCTTCAAGAGAATGCCTTCACTCTTTATTCCTCACAACAATATCAGAAAGCCCTGGATACATTCTCACTAGCAATAATCAAATGTGATAATGATAGTGATATTGCACTGCTTCATGATAGCTGTGCTAAGTGCAGTTTGAAAATGGAAAAGTATGATGAAGCTTTAATACATAGTAATAAATCCATTAAAATTTGCCCTGACTATTCTAAGGGCTACTATAGACGAGCTATGGTATTGGAAAAAATACTTGAAACATCAACAGATTGTGGCACAATCAATGATGTCATACAAGATTTCATCAAGTGCCACAGATTAAAGGAAAATGCTGAGGCATTTGGCAGGGCAGTAATTGTGGCTGTTAAACATAGTAAGTCCTTGATATAATGAAATTGGTGGGAGGAGGGTATAGCTCCAGGTTTTTGCTAATGCACCCATTTGTCCAATAATATTCCATGTATGTACAGTAATGGTATTTGAGGTTAAATTAGTTATTATGCCTACTGTATGCTGTTGTTTAATAATGGATTTCCCTCTCTGGCTGGATTATAAGGCCAGCTGTGCACAGAAATAGTTCAGAAAACAGGGAGAAAGTGATTCAAGGTTCTGGTTTTAATACTGGGATTAGGAAATGTGAGAATGAGCATAAATTATAAATATATGCTAATGAAGCACTAAAACATTTAATGATATTTCTTATAGATTGTACTCGGATAATACCAAAGTTGAGTTCAATTCAAGTTGCATCAGGATTCAGTGATCAATTGCTTCAGTATATTAAAAATAATGTTGAATTAACAGAAGCTATGATTGATTTTATTTTTGTGAAATTACCCAGTAGAATGGGAAGGCAGCCATACAATGGTAAACTAATCTCTTTAAAAGAAATTCTCACTGTCACTTCTAATCCGAGAATTATTAATAACATTTTAATGTTGAGAATTAACATTAAATCAGAAGACATTATAGCAGCTGGGGAGTATATTCCAGACTGTAGTAGTGACCGTTTATTAAGTATTTTGAAATATGCTGCAAGGCAAAATGTGGAAATTCTGAATGTATCTGTATTGAACAATGCTTGTCGGAAGGCTATGATGAAGAAGAAGACAAAGATTGTGTCAATATTTATACAGTATGGAGCAGAACCCCACCTGGAAAAGCTTGTTCAAGTCACAGGAGTTTTCATTGACTCACATCTTAGTAAATACTATTTTAAACAACTTGGCCTTTTGATTAAATCGAAGGATAACCCTCATATGATGGTAAACTTTACACAGTATTAGCATAGCTTTTAAAACTATGATCTTATGTATGCCTTCATGTAGTGTATCACATTTGAACAATACTATAAGAGTAACACCCTTCTTAGTAGGTTGCTTCAAAACCCTAAAGCGGCAAGCAAGTTGCAGTGTTTATACTTACTTATTAAAATGAACAAAAATTCAAGCTTATACCTGAGCTCATGAATACTAACAGCTATATATATAAAAAGTTATGTCAAATGGGAATGCAATTATAAATAAAGCAAACCAAATATCAGCCAGTAAGATCTTAATTTAATTAATTTCTCACCAGTTCACCTTAAGTATTGCTGATTCCCAAAGTGCGCATTTTCCATGTAATATAATATAGACATATGTGTTCCATGATAGTAGTGCATGAGGTAGTTTATTCAATGAACAATAAACTTAACTTTACATTCTGCCTTACTTACAATCTTTATCCCTGCAAAGATTTAGTTAATTCATTTTTCTACCACTATGAACTATGGCAGCCCACAATAATAGTAAACAGTGTTTTTCTAATAAAAAAAATCTCTACTTTATGCTTAAATTTATACACAGCCTAGTATCTCTCTCACTATCTCCCCTATTATTGTGATGGCAACTAAATGTATGATAAATGACTTCCTGAAGTGGAATCTTAATTATGCATAAATTTAAACTTCGAATTTCAATCATGTAGGTGCATGTGAAAGCTCTAGATTCAGAAGCAAAGAAATGTTTTGAAAGTGACTCATTGGACCAAGCTATTCAATACTGCAATAAAGCTCTAGAAATATGTCAGACTTTCAATTTTGAAATGGAAGGAGCATCACTGCACAATAGTTTAGCAGAACTATGTCTTTCCAAAGACCAATATGAAGATGCTTATGCACATGCTGATATTTGTATTTCTACCTTAAAAAGCAAAGGACAGGTAATAATTACAAAGTACCAATGCATGTAGTGATAAAATTAACTTAGTAAATTTTAATCACAATTTCATATTCTAATTTTAGGTTTACTTTTGTCGTGCTGAGGCTTTGCGGAACTGTTTGAGAGGAAAAATTTTAATACCTAATAAAAATGCATTGGATGTACTAAATGACTATAAGACATCTTATCAATTAGAAAAGAACCTGAAAGTATTACTAGTAGGAGTTCCTTTCGCAGTGGAGTGCGGTGAGCAAATATTAATTGACAATTAGTAGCATACTCTTTAAGTGTCTGCTCTTTACTGAGGCTTGCTCATTATAAGCATACATTAGCAATGAACTATAATGAGTGGGTGAGGAGTGTGGTTAGCAATATGAGTGTGACCAAAAGTTTGCCGGGTAAATAAATCACTACATTTCTTAATAATTCAAACACTGTAGCAACATGGAAAAATATATTTCTAAAGTAATACATTGTGTGATCACTGAAATATATTATAAATTCTAGTAGCATATTTTATAAATTATTAAAAATTACTATAATCAATTTTCATGTAGATCAAACAGCTTTTTTTCAAAGTGAATGTAGCAACCTTGAAGAGGATTCTTGTGCAATGCTTATTCAAGCTGTGTTAAAACATAAACACAAAAAATCTGCTTTGCCTTATCTTGCAAGCATATGGGAAACTAAGAAAATTGATTGTTCCAGTCTTTCATTAAGATACATTATTATAGACAAAAAAATTTTTGATCAGAGAACAATCTCTTGGCTTATTGCTTGTGGCCTTAGTATTAGTAATGATGATTTTGAAATAATTATCAAGTATCTTCCAAATAATAATAGTGACACTTTTAGCATGCTTATTGGAAAATTGGAAAGTTTAGATAAAAACTATGCTTGTCAAGAATCTTTCAAGCTAAAAAAAATTTCATTTGTAGCAAAACTTTTACAGCAAGGAGCACCACGCCCAACAGATTGCCAGTCTTTGTTGAAAGAACTTATTACTGCCAAAAATTTTGGTGACGTAAAGGAAATGATTTCAAATTATTTTACAAAAGAAGACTTGCAAACATTAGATTTAGGAGGTCTACTAGAAACCATTCTAGTAAAAAAAAGTGAATTGATTTCCATGTTGATACATGCTGGAGTAAATCCTAATGGCAAGAAGTCTCCAATAGCAACTGTCATGAAAAGTGAACTATTGGGAAATGAACAAAAAATGGAGCTGATATGTTTATTAATTAAGTTGGGGGCAGATTATAAACAACTCACACTTGCATATCAATATGCTACTACTCCTCTCCATGTGGCTACAGAATGGGCTGCGAATAATGGTAATTTATATTAATGTAACATTTATAACTAACATATGGCATTTCACCAATATCTTAAGTTTATGTGTGTGTTAAATATTTGATTCAACTATATAATTCCGAACCATCCCCAATTTTTACCCTTTAATTTTTATATTATTTATGAAAATACATATCTTCTCAGTGTAAACCATAATTATTCATTGAGTACATCATTACAATCATCAAACAGTAACTCTAATCACATACAAATGAGTATAATTGGGATTATATAAATTCTTCTTAAATACAATCAACAATTACACATTACTTTACTTTGTGCAGGAGGAAATTCAAATATTATTGATGTGCTTCTCCCAATGTTGGCCTCAAACAAAAATAGCAAAGAAGTAAATGAAAGAGGTGATACTCCCCTTCATATTGCAATCAAATCCCATGTAAGACGTAAAGACAGTGAAAAGGTTTTGTTGAGTTTACTAAAAAATAATCTGGTGGATCCCAGTCGAAGAGATAAGCAAAATAAACGGCCTATAGATCACCTCACTTTAAAGGAAGATCCTCGTAGACAATTGATTCAAGAGTACACTACCAAAAGTGAACCACACAAGGACAATGAAAAAGATGAAACAAGTGGCCAGCAGGAGGCAAAGGATACTTCTACAGAACAAAAAACAGATTCAGAGCCAGACAGTGAGACCTCTTACATCATTATAAAGAAAGAACAATCATATGAATTTTTTTCAAATACCAAAAAGCTCTTACACCACATAGAAAATATAAGAAAGATGGATAGCAGTTTGTTTATTAGCACAGCCAATCCTGAGCTGGATATTTTGCCTCAGTTTAAACAAGAAGATTATTCAGAGACATTTCAATCAAAGTCTGCTTTGACTGAGAAATTGGAGGAAGATTTTAGTGCCAGCCAGGTATGTTTAACTAATAGTAGTGCAGAAGACTGCTTGAATCTTGATGATCTTCCCTGTAAAGTTGAATGCACCAAAGATGTAAAACATTTCTTTAAAGACAAAAAACGATTTTCAAGGGCTGACCATATTAGTGCAATAAAAACAATACAACTAATAGCAGAAGGTAGAAAATTTTCAAAGAAGGTTAGTAGTCGTGCCTATGCTAATATATGCATACAGGAAGCTCGTGCAACACGTTCTACTAGAATCTTGTGGGAACAAGCTATCAGCTATTCTTTAGATCTGAGTGATGAACCGCATAAAGATTGTTCTGTTATTCGAATATGGGATGTAGTTGTAGATCATGATAAACTAAATGAACGTATCAAAAGCATTGAGCAAAGGGCACTAGCTGAGTATGAAAAAGGACACAATAGTGCTAAAAATTTGAGTTGGTCTGATAGTAACTTTGTTCCATTCGATAATAAAGGAAAAAATACTTTTACTACTCCTACATTTTATTCATTTGATAGCTCAACTGTAAAAAGTTTAATAGATGGAATTAATGATAAGAGAGAATATCCTTTCAAAGTGAGTCATGAAGAACATAAAATAATTAAGTTGATTTCACATGAAGCTATTCTTCTTCTTGGAAGAAGTGGAACTGGAAAGACAACTTGCTGCTTATATCGTCTTTGGAATGAATGCAAGAATTTTTGGGATCCCAATTCTTTAACTTTTGGAATGAAATTTTCATGTAATTCACTAAAAAAATCTTCTGTCTGCTCACTTAACAGAGCTACGGCTTTTGTCACAGAGTCATCAAAAGCAGAAAACAGTGAGGAATGCATTAAAGACATAAATGCTTCAAATTTAGATAATGAAGAGATAAACCTACACCAAGCATTTATTTCAAAGAATCCTATACTTTGTGACAAAATGAAAACGCAATTTTACAAACTGGCAGCCGCATATGACTATTTTGAGCCACACATGACTAATGAAAATGCTCCCATTCCAAATAGCTTTCAAAAGTTTCACGATATGTCCTTTCCAGCTTTTTTGACAGCACGCCAGTACTATATCATTCTCGATAATTCATTAGATGATGACAAGCAATTTTTTAAGCGAAATGGCAATGGTGATCTACTATGTGAGATTGTCAGCTGGGATTATAATATGCAAGCTCTAGATATTTCATTGGAGGATGAACATAATTCTGAAGATGAAGATGATGGGATATATTCATTAGAAAATGCATCAAGGATACGATCCAAAGTAAAATGGACTGAAGTGACAGCACTATATTTCAGGGACGTAATATGGCCTAAGATATCAAAATTTAGCAAAGGAAGTCTTGATCCATTATTAGTGTGGCTGGAAATTAAATCTTTTATCAAAGGTTCAGAACTTTCAGTTAGGCTTGGAGCTCCATTGAGTTTCAAGGATTATAAAAAAATAGGCAACAAGATGGCTCCTAATTATTCTGCACACAGAGATTCTATATTTGAATTGTACAAACATTATGAGAAATACTTACAAAACCAGAGATACAAAAGTTATTTGTTTGATGAATGTGACCTAGTCCTGAATCTGCACAAAAGGATAAAAGAGGGCACTAGTTGGTCTATCCACACTATTTATATTGATGAAGTACAAGATTTTACCCAAGCTGAATTGCTTCTGTTTATACGTACTTGTACATTACCAAACTACATGTTCTTTACTGGTGATAGTGCTCAAAGTATAATGCGAGGAATAGCATTTAGATTTGAAGATCTTAGATCTTGCTTTCATCAGTTGCACCAAAGTAATTCTCATATTAAAGTTCCAGAAAAGCCATTCACATTACTACTGAATTACCGCTCCCACTCTGGTATAGTAAAGCTTGCTGCTAGTGTAATTGATTTAATTACAGAATATTTTAGAGACTCTATTGATTGCTTGCCAAAAGAATATGGATTGTATTCTGGTCCACGTCCAGTTTTTCTAAATATCACCAGTGTGGAAGAGCTTGCATTGTTGCTAACTGCTAACGAACAAGACAATCTTACGGCAGACTTTGGGGCTCACCAAGTTATTCTAGTGCAATCAAATGAAGCCAGAAACAGCCTTCCTAAAATACTAAGTGAAGCAAATTGCTTAACTATTTTTGAAGCAAAGGGTCTAGAATTTGATGATGTCCTGCTGTACAACTTCTTTACAAATTCAATGGTAAGCGATTCTAAGCTGATATTATCTATGTGCTAATATGTTCTTTCTGTTTAGGTGGATGAAAAGGTTTGGAACGTGGTTTTTTCATACTTGGAAAACCCCTTACATCATGGACAAGTAAAACAAAAAGGATGTCCTTTAGACATTACTGCAAGGTCTAGATTTAATAACTTTGATATTGAGCAGCATAAATCCCTTAATGCAGAATTGAAGTACCTATATACAGCTGTCACCAGAGCCAAGGGTAGTTTGTGGATTTATGATTCAGATGATAAAGTGAGATGCCCTATGATGATATACTGGCATAAAAGAGATTTGGTCGAAGTAGTTTCCACTCTAATGGAACTAAAGGAAGTAACAGAGAAATTTAGCACTGATACCCATACAACTGGATTCACTGTCAGCTCATCACTAGAAGATTGGAAACTTCAAGGTGATACTTTTATGAGCAATGGTCTTTGGCAACGAGCTGGTTTTTGCTACAAAAAGGCTGGCCCTGAATATTTAAACTTAGTTAAAGAAGCTAAAGCATTTCAGCTCATCCAAGATGCCCGGCAAAATATATCCTTATATTTAGAAGCTTCAATATGTTTTCTGGAAAGTTTTAATTTAAAGCATTCCAATGTTTGCATTCGTAGGGCAGCTATTTGTTTATGCCATTGCAATCCAACTAAATATGCTCAAGCAGCAGAATTGTTTGAAAAAATTGGCTGTTTAGAAGATGCTGCCAGATGCTACCTTAAAGCCAATGACATGACTAATTTTATAATTCTACAAGAAAGGTGCCAAAATTATGACTCTGTGGTGTATCATTTACTTAAAAGGAGGCACAGACGAGAAGCTCTTCTCAAAGCAGTTGAGTATGAGACAAAAGGGTATTGTTTGAGTTTCGAGTATAGTTCTAGTGAGTTGTCAACAGTATGCGCCAAATTTTACTTAAAGAAAAAGGATAATAATACCCTGAAAGAAGTATTGCAATATATGCCAGAACAAGAAAAACGATTGCAATATTTGAAAGATGCAAAGTTGTATGAGGAAGTATATAAGCATTATGTTTCCAGTCTACAGTTTGAAAAAGCATTTGAATTAGCTTTAGCCCAAAATTATTTGAATGAAGCCATTACACTTGCTGTGGAAATCAAAGATAGTACACATCAGGCAAAGTTCACTCTATTAATGGCCAGATCATTTTGCGCTGGTGAAGATAGCTACCCTTCAGACAATATTACGGCATTGCTAACTAAACTACTAAAATCATCAAAGAATCTGCTATGGAAAGCAGAGGCTCACTTACTTCTAGGAAAAATTCATAAACAACTTGAGAATATTGAAGAAGCTATTCGATTATACGAAGAGCTAAATCATAAAGCTGGGATACTGGAATCATTCAAGGTAAAAATATTGCTAAAAGATTCAATCTCTGATCGTCATTTTCTGAACTGCTATCATTTGGCTGAAAATGTTAGCAAAGCAATAAAAGGAAAAAATGACATCAATGTTGATGTGCAAAATACTATGACATTTTATGGATTAAAATTAAGAGGAAAAGTATATCTAGGAACAAAATATAGTCACTGTTTTATTAAGTTTGAAAGACTTCAGAAATATATGTGTGAGAAAGAGCATGATCAAATTGGTATGACTCGATTTAACCTAGATTTAGAGGAAGCATTTGTGGCTTATTTTGACCAATTGCTGGACTACACCAAATTGAAACAAAAAGTTCTTGAGGCATGGAAGTCATCATACATGTACTCAATTTTATTTCCTAAGAAAACCCTTTCTCAGCCACTTAGTAGAAATCAGCTAACAACATCTGCAATCAGTGAGTACTTACAATCCTGTGTAAATGTACTAGACTTAGATTTATTGAACAAAAAGTCATTTAATGAAGAAATAATGGCTCATATAAACCACATTTTTTCTCCAGATGTCTACATGTTTGTGTCTGGTTTAAGTAGGGAGCATATTCAAGCAATTAGAGATGTTGCTCCTTTATTAAATCCTTTAAAATCAATGCTATCTAGAGATTTGCAAAAAATTAGTTCAAACGGTAAACTAAAAGCAGATTTTTGGCTCCATATATGGAGAACGTATTGCTTAACTTATCCTAATTCAACTGAAGCATATAATAAATTACTAGAGCTTGAAGACACAATGAACGAAACAAAATCACCCTTTGACAGTCCAATTGGCTATATTTACTGGAGAAACGACAATAAATTTTATCACTTACTCAGATTGTGGCTTAACTCTTGTGATGATATCAGGAACAATTCTAGACCAAATGTATTGTGGGCCAGTAGGTTGGCTATTAATCACTTTGCTGGCAACATTATCGAAGACAGGGATATTTCAATGACTGTTTTAAATTTAGTCAACATTTTTACTATCCATACCACAGCATTACTAGTTATGATGACACAGAGCAATCGTATTCGTGAAAAAACCAAAAACTTCCGTTTTCCTCAAGTTTATACCCATGTGGTTGAAGTGTTTGACAGTATGAACTGCCACAACAAAGCTCATAGAGGATTATTTTCAGCGTGTAATAAATCTGTTTTACTTTGTCACTACAACAATTTCTTTCGTACCTGTCACGGCCTTTTAAAAAGTATGTTAGAGTATTTATTGGGCATGCACAGGAGAGCACCACATTATTCCATGCTTAAATTCAGCCTTGAAAACCTTAGTGAAAAAGATTTCATTCAATGTTTGATCCTAACCCTGACTCTACTGGGTAACCTTTCTCTTATACAAAATACCATTTATTATAAAAGACGTACTATTCAAATTATGGAACAGTTTGCTTCCAAAAATCCAGAATTGCCTCCACATGTTAATCAAGTTTTGAAAGTATTTAAAAATGTTTACACAATTTCTGTACAAGACATATTTGAATTAACTAGCCAATGCTTAGAACTTTCTAATCAAGATGGTGCTCTCCTATACTTGTCTTACCAAAGTGAAGCCAACACTCCATACTATACTAAAATGACAGTCATGCCATTTAAATCAAAGAAACTAACCTCACCAGATTCTAAAGATAAAAATCAGCCTTCAACATATATACATGGGCAGAAAACATTTCCTAGTGTAACACCACAAGAATTTCATCCCCCAGCAATCCCAGAGTCAACTTCCAATATTGAAATGAAGGACTCATCCAGTGAAGAACATTATGATGAGGAAGCTGAAGAAGCAGCAGAAAATATCATTGTGCCACAGCTACCCAGTGTAGATATAGAGGCAAAGTTTGCTTCTGCAGACATTGTGGATGAAGTAAATCTCTTTTGTAATGTTTGTGGCATTCAATACAGGGATGATGGAGTAGATCAAACTGTTGAAGAATACTCAGAAATTGATAGCTACACTAACCACTTTTCTGGACAAAATCATCAAGAAAATACTGAATCTTACATACTATTTAATAAAAAGAAGCTGATGGGAGATGAATGTCGAAATGAAAGTGAGCAAAAAATAGAAGAATGCGAGGCAGTAAATGAATCTATTGAAAGCCCCAAGCTATATGAGTGCTGTGACAACCTCAAAAGAGAGATTGAAAGTTATGACCGCACTATATCTCACATCAATGATAAAAGATCATGGGCTGAGGGCACACAGAAAGTTGAACGAATCAACACCAAATTGCAACAAATTTTGGAAGATACCAACACTCGTCTATCCAAGGTGATAACAAAAAAAGATGAGCTAAAAAGGAAGGTTTTGCTAAAAGCACAAGAAAAAGAAGACATCATGAAAGAAATGGAAATGGCAGGATTAGAAGATGATTTCCAAAATTTTGAAGAAAGTATAGCTCCATGGTCAAAGAAGAAAAGAAAGCAAGTAAACAAAAGAAGAATATAAAAAAATAAATAATAACTACCTACACAATACAAAATATTAACATGCTTAGCTAGAAAAGTAATAGCTTTAGATTTGTGTTCACTACATAATATATTCACATAGATATTGTACTGCAGTTGATATAAAATTTATCATCTTATTGTCACATCCTTTTTTGTAGTCTGGCTTAACTTGATAGTTGTGCAATTGTTTTTGTTTTTTATTTTATAGCTATTGTTTTATAATTGAGATATTTATAATGAACCAGACAATTTATAAAAGATTGGGGTCATTTTTTGAAGCCAATACTTGAAAATCAGGTTTTAAAAGCTGGTATCATAAAGATGAGAACAAAATCATCAAAATTTGACAGAATTATACTGGACAAATAGCTGAAATTCCTGCTACAGGAAAACTGCTGACCCCCTGAAATGATCTATACATTTCCTGAGAAATCTCACATTTCCTAAGTCAGTACAGTGTCACTTTCCTGCACATTCCTTGAGTTCTGCAAGACAAAAGTGCAGAAAAGTGTACAGGATAGTTTGCCCTGTATTAAAAGTACAGGAAATAACATCTCCTTTATCTAACCAAGCTGGTGCCTATATTCGGTCCATTTTTGGCTAAACAAAATAATACTTTAGGAAGAATCTATCTGTTTTTGTCATTCAAAATGCATTTGATACAACTTAGTACTGATACTACATGAATCTGTGCGCAGGTTATAAGGGCCATTCATAGATTCTCAAATTCTGCAAAAGACCTGTAGATCTGCCAGCTGTGAGAAATGTCACACAGCAAGTTCCATAGAGTGAACAAATATTGCCAAAAAAAAAGTATATACATATATTTATAGTACTTATTACATGAGTCAGAGTGTGATATGGAGAAATATTTCACAGGATAATTTCAGAGGGTGAAAATAAAGCCTGAGAGTGAAATATCTTGCCATAACACCCTGACAAGTATAATAAGTGGTTTATTCCACACTAGATATCTTCACTACTGTAGTTAGTAACTAGAGGTAGGGTAACCCACAGGTAAAGTTAGTTGTAGGGGCTACCCACACCCCCAGCTGATATTTTAGCAGCAGCTCTAACCCTGCTGAGCAGGGTACACCAGAGGGTGGTAGCTGAAAAAATTGAGAAGTTCAGCAGTTGCTATAACTACAAGGGTAGAAATAACAGGGGATTTCACAGGGTCACTTACCTAAAAATATCATAGTGAAGATATCTAGGGTGGAATATATATATTTATTCCACCCTAGATATCTTCACAATGATATTTATTCCACCCTAGATATCTTCACTATGATATTTTTAGGTACTGACCAGTGAAATAACTCAGATATTTCACAAATAGATGCTGTTATTTCACACTGTACTGCTCAAGCTCATTACCCCTGTAGTTATAGCAACTGGCCAAACTTTTCAATTTTCTCTGGTTTTACAGCTACCTTCCTCTGATGTACCCTGCTCTTTACCCTGCTCTACAGGGTTAGAGCAGCTGCTTATAAAATATCAGCTGGGGGTGTGGGTAGCCCCTACCACCAACTTTACAGCTGTGAGTTACCCTTCCTCTAGTACTAACTACAGTAGTGAAGATATCTAGTGTGGAATAAACCACTTATTATACTTGTCAGAGTGTTATGGCAAGATATTTCACTCTCAGGCTTTATTTTCACTCACCTCTGACTCATGTAATAAGTATTATATATATATATATATGTAGCATTAATGATTTTCAAAGATTATAGTATACTCACAAGGAGTAAACATTCACTAAGGCAATGGAAGGTGGAGTTATAAGTAGAGTAGGATGTGTGGAATAATTGAAGTGTTTTTTCTTGGGAAAGGGATTATTGGTGTTAGAGGACAGAGACTTAGCTATAAATATTACAAGAGCACTTCAGAACTTAGCCAGACATCCACACCTTGATTCACTGGACTCAAGAGACAATGAGACACTGCAAACCACACACAAAACAACAATACACCACACTAAACGAATAGAGTTCAAGGGGTTTGCTTGGAAGTCGATTTCGATTAGGCGCAGTCGAATCCAATCCGAAGTCAGCTTGTTACGGTCTCACTCGAACACCGCTGCCGCCAATTGTGGAGGCTCAATCCAACCGGTAGAGTCGGCTTGTTCCGATCTTTAAATGCTGCCACCAGGTTCTCCTCTGTGTACAGCACTGGTTACAGGTGGTAGTAAGGTTGATAGCTACCCCCATGCTGTCCCCAACCTGGCAAAGTAAGTTAGGTTTTAATCAAACAAACACAGACAACAACAGTAAGGAATTACAACAAAGAAAGAACACCAAAAATGACCACATGGCCCCTTTTTATAGGCACATGCTACAACTCCAATACACGCACACTTGTACATCAATTAACACTTAAATACATGGCTCCTGTTCACATGCACAGCACACACAATACCACAAAGGTGACTCACACATTCACACAAACAAACTGTTCCATGTTCACAAACACAAAGGTGACACATACAGTCACACAAACACTGTTCACGGCTTCTTCTTCTCTTTGCTCTACGCCTTCTTCTCCTTGCTCTTATCCTTCCTCTCCAGCCCCACAGCTACAATTATTTAATGTTTAAAACTATTTCATGACTTCTAGTATGTGATATAGATTTATAACTAGATTTTGGCTGAAATATCTGACTAATTGTCACCGCCTGATTCAGAACTTGGTTCCAGTGCTGTGTTATCATCCTAGCTTATAGTAAGTGTCCTGTATTATCAGAATGGAATAGAAACAGTAAAGTAACTAGTCCTTTATAAGTTGTGAAATAAGGCTATGGGTTTAGTGAGAGTTCAGTGAATATCAAGCAATCACATTGCTTCCTCTGTTCACCTTAGGTCAAACAATTTAGAGAAGTGTCTGAATATCTGAAACTGTCCTGATATAATGAATAATGATATTCATAACCACTATATATATATTAATTCATTAGCTTATTTAGCTATTTAACCATTTGAGACTTTACAAATGAACGTTGGAGAGTTTAGCAGCTGTTGTTGTTTTGTTAATTAAGCTGTTACAACATCCTAAGATTTTACAAACCCCAGTTTACTTTCACTGTGCTTTCCCAATCTCACTATGGTAATAAATAAGTTCAGCAGAAGACAAATAGAGATTATAACACCTATATAATTATTCTAGAGTATTAAAAAAAATTTAATTAAAAAAATAGCAGTAGTTCAGTTAATATTTAGGTTGGTGATATTAATAATATCAGCGACACTTGTTTTAACGTGCTTCTGTGATATTTTATATATTATGTCTATGTGGTAAAGCTTTTTATTGGACATAACATACAATATCAATGATGACGACCAAAAGTATCATCTCAATTATTATTACAAATTTCATTGCCTCACTATGTTTATTTATTCAAGAAAAATGTCTGAAACAAGCTAATGAATGAAAGTTTATAACCTAATCACGAAGATGTATATAAGAATAACAAGAATAGCTAAATTGTCCATTAACTACCTCCAGAATTATAATAAAAATACCCTATTGTTCTCTTAATATAACATTACCTTTGTTCCATTATACCATACAACTCACCCGGTACTGCACAGATGCACAGTTAAATAGTTAGGTGGGTAACTATGGTCTTTTGCTGCATAGTGGACTGATTGTGACAATCAGTCCACGTCTTAGTTAAACCCCTACCTCCAAAAGCTTCCTTTGAATGTAATAGTAATGAAGTTACAGCAATAGCTCACAAGTCTTATTATCAAACCAATGTTATATTATCTACACATCAAATTTGTGAAAATTGACTTTAATTACTCCTTTAGTGTCAATTCTGGGTGTAAAAATTTGTCTTTAAGTGTAATTCTCAGTATGACTTACATGTATATGGACTATGAATAAATTATTTTTTTATTTAGATATATATACAATAGTTTATTAATACAATTAAATTAACTCAAAATTAAATATATTTTTCAGTTTTGAGAGTAGAGACAATTTTTGTCATCAAAATTATATAGATCTACATTTTCTTCTTATGTTTAAAATAGCATCTCCTAGTCAGTTCCATGCTGCATGAGTCAAACTAAGAAATCTGGCAAGTGGAAACATACATATGCCAAGAATTATTATAACTACACACATATGGTTAGCACTGACAAATGAATACCTATGAATATGTTTAAATTTTCCCTGGGGATATCCAGGAATGTCAACCATAATAAATTTAATTATGATATAATCACAGTCCATACATTTTAGTGCATGTTTTGGGAATTCACCAGGGGAAGTTGTTAGTTTGGTGTCATAGACAGTAATCCATAACTGTCCAATCAGAAGCTTCCAACTGGCTTCAAGAAACATCACATTTTCCTATATAAGCAGGTACATAACTGTTAACATAGAGGGATTGCATAAATTCTACCAGTACCCTAAAGCATTTTTTTAAACATGGTAAGTTTACGTCAACTGTAAAGTTATAATAAATAGTATTACTATAGTTTTGATTCTCATTGCAGGGTATACTCAATCACAATAAGTTAATACTTTCATGCCTTTTGGTTAATAATTGTTATCTCATTGCAAAAGAAATAATATCAGCACTTACTGCAAGCAATGGTGGCGTCTTCATTTTCGTATTCTGGGCTTTTGGAGCAACCCTGTTTATTTTCCTAGCCATTGTTGAATACCTCATATCTAAATCTGCTTCTAAAATTACTTGGCTGCTGCAAGTTTTCGTGCTTCTGTTATATTACACTGGCTGTAATATTTACGATATTGCTAGAGATGATATACGCTGCACTGCTAATTGCCAGGACATTTTCTGGATTATAGCTTTCACCGCCTTACTGGTGGGCATTTTTATTCATGACAAGTTTCCAAAAATGCCTGAGAATGAAACTTCAAAGCCTGGTTCAGAAGATATAAACCAATGGTGGAGTCGTGTATCAAATCTTACATCTAGATTTATTTCTATAGATGTATACTGTTCTTTGGTAGTTCTCGTAGCATCCTTAGTTCCCTTCTCACATCCAAATCGGTACATTTTCCCAGTTATTGCGACAATTATTGTAATTGGATGGGTCAGCATATTTTTGAAGCTCAAGTTTTCACACTATAATTTACCCATTAAGAAGACCAATGGCTGTGATTTTACACTGCTATCAATCGTCGTAATCTTAATGATTGCTTCACTCCTGCAAATTATATCTAATCTCAATGAGCCTATTAACAACCAGCTTTTTTATTCCATGAAACAAAACTCAACTAGTGTTGGAACATACTTCAGTAGTAAAGATTCAGCCATGCCTGGAATTATTGTTCGTATAATTTCTCTTATTCTAACACCAGCATTATTGCTGCTGGTTTCACTGCTACTCTTCTGCAAGTGGCGTAATGACAAGCATTATCCTGAATATCATAAAATTGAAGAACCCAATGAGGAACCCTAATATACATGTATTATCACACTGTCTTAACATACTTTCTTAGTCTTTTCAACCTGCACTTTAATGTGTACTTATCACCTCCAACATATACAATACAAATGTGTATAAAATTACATGTGTATTTGATTCTTTGTATTATTTTATCGTTCTACTTTCTTACAGTGATTGTACACTAAAAAATGCCTCTAAATTTTTCAGCCAATTCCTTACTGCTATGTTAGTTGATAACTAAATTTGAGAGCTTTTGCTTATTATTCAGAAGAAATATTTGCGGGATGACGATGCATAATAGAAGTGGACCATGATGTAGCAATCAGTTAACTCCAGGAAGACCACACACCCCTGACTATTGAAGTGATAATAAACCATGCATAAAGAATACTAATAACAAGGTTACTCTAATTAGATAGGTGGGTGTAGTTTTCCAAGATATAGCTGATTGCTACAATCAACAAGCTCCTCCACCTCTGTTAAGTTCTGTCTGAATGTAGTAGCATTGAAGTTATTTCACAACGAATATCATAATAAAAACAATTTTCATAATAGTAACTTGTTCTCAGCTGTAAAATAGTTCACTCAGAGAAATGCGTGGCCATATTAACTACGTTCATATTGTTCGCAATGAATGTGTTATTTAAATGCACCATCACTGTCTCACTTAACACACAAGTTCTCTGATCACCACTGAGCAATGTTAGTTATCCTAGCTTAGTTATTTTTATGTAAAGTTTAAATTTATTTTTTCTGGTTGTCTATATATTATATATATATTTTTTTTATGACATAAACATTATGAAGCAAAATTAAATTCATATTTTACCACAGTTACATTATTCACTGTGTGAGAATATGGATTGATTGAAACAAGTAGACACAACAATACATCATAAGAAAGGATGAATTAGAAGCAATTAAACTTTTATTCTATAAATAAAAATTTGTTCTATTGTTATTTGACTATTTAAATAGGATTCTTATATATTTTGTCTTCAATAAGAATTATCATAGGTGGGTATTTGAATAATTTCCAAATTAGTAGAAACTGACTAATTTCAAGTCGCTTTGAAATGTAATAGGTTACATGTATCTGCAATAAGAAGATACAGTGTGAGTAATAATACATCTAGTAATTGTATCTGCTGTATATCTTACAAAGATTCTTTCTCTTTCACCGTTTTTATAGTTTAACTCAAAAATTTGATGAAACTACATTACAAATGAATGAATATGTACTATGTATTCGGAAATGTTTTAAAATCTACTATTTAAAACTGCTCCATTTAAGAGTTTCTGGCTTACAATAACAGAAGCAGAACTAAGCACAGTAGAACCCCAGCAATCTGAACACTGAGGAAGTGAAGGGTGTTAGGATTAGTGAAAAGCTCAGATTATGGAGTATTATACATTTTTTAAGGTAATGTTACTGAAATATTATATGAATCATTGAATAATAATAATAATAATAATAATAATAATAATTATAATAATTGTTGAATAACTACAATAATACATTAACTCAATTATGTTCAATTTAGAATTGGAAATAGAGTTAGCACATTGTCGCTGTGTTAGCTAACTTTACATATATGTATATAATTTGTCTATTGACCTTGTAAAATTGCTATGACTGTGTTCTAGAATGTTCCAAGATCTTTCAGAAATGTGATGACTGTGTGTACTTAGTAGTGAAGCACTGGAAGGGTGAGTGTTTCATGATGTGATGACTGTGTGTACTTAGTAGTGAAGCACTGGAAGGGTGAGTGTTTCATGATCGTTGTCTACTTTTTTTCTACTGACCACACTGCCACAAAACGAAACACAAACAAAGCAAGCTTATTGACTGTGATGAGAACATTATAGTACGACTACTAGCATCTACAACCCTCCAAGTCTTTCCTTGATACATTTGTTATCAAAACAATATGATTCTTATTGTACATTGATTACTACTGTAAGCTATTGGAATAAAGTTTGTTGTTAAACCATTTATGATGATATATGAAATATACTCTACAATAACTATGACTGTGTTCTATAATTTACTAACATAAAATCATTCAAAAAACACATAATGCTTGACAAAGCGCATTTTGTATAATCTTTACTGTACATAAATTGCTGCCCGAGTTATTATGATGTCTTCACCTGAAGGATCCAACCGCCATATCCTTATTTCCAAGTCTTTCTGTGGTGCTCTCTGGGAGTCTGGTACAGAACCATTGGATGAGATTTGTAAGAACAGCATGAGCTGTCATGGTAGCATCCCATACCATCCTACAATGTGTTGTACCTGCGAGCTGGATGAGATGTTCCATGATTTCCAGTCTCACAGAAATAATTATCATTAATGAAAGAGTTCACTTCATATGGCCATGTTGCACTACTGCTGCATAGACAGTTCTCAATCCCGTTATTATTGTTGAGGGCAGATACAACGGTCCAAACATGCTTTCTAGATCCAGGACTCCCACGAGTGAGTGACACTCCAGCCAGGTAAGCACTTTCTAAGTTTTGAAAATACCTCCAAAATGAGATTGTGCTTACGTAAAATGCTTTTGTTGAGCCATACTGGATTCCATTGATCCTCCCGCAGATCCTAGTGTAGAAAACACTCCCATAGGAGAAAAATACAGAGTCACAGCTCCCAGTCCTATGTGTAGACCTTCCACACCCACGAAAATCAGAGGTACTGACAAGAGTCCAGTTAGAGAGACACACTTGGCTTGAGTTGCTCATATCAATGTCTACAATTCTCCTCCATTTTCCTGCTCCTCCACATGGGCAATTGGGAATATGCTTTACAGTGTCCAGTACTTGAGTACCCAGGTGAAGTTTGAGGTCTTCTCCAGAGAGGCACTGGGAGAGGTTGTAATTGGCAATGACTTGAGCAAAGGCTCCTTGGTAACCTGCTAATGACAGAATCACAAAAAATACAGAAAACATAATCTTGAGCAAAAAAATAATAACATTCATGTCAAACGGTGTGAAAATGAAATAAAATCAATTCCTTTTATACTCTTCTGCTCAGTAAAATATGATGTAATCCTACTGTTGAGATTTTTTGAGAGGATGCTATGTTTGTCGTGTGACTGTAATACAATGTATTTATGTGCTGCACTACTTCTATCATATCCAGACAACATTATGTTTTGAATGTGGAAAGTGTATAACATCATGTGACTCTATCTTCTATAGAAATACTATGTAAATATCCTCCATGAAGCATGGAGGATATTCATATGTTATAAGTTGAATATTTTTATAATGTGAAATTTGTATTAATCATTGTCCCGAATAGCTGTAAGAACCACTGGAATGGATTGCCTACTGAGTTGTTGGCACTGCCCTATAATTTTGAGAGTTAATGATGTATAGGATGAGTTCAATCAAATCAAAAAAGCAATGACTATATAAATGACATGGGGAGGATTCAGGGGGGCAAGGCCCCCCCCTCCCTTCCTCCCAACCAAGTTTTTTGATAAATTACAAGGATAAATGTACCAATAAGGGCACTACAGTTTACTGGACAACTGCAATGCTAACATATGCTCTTCACTCATAAAGTAATATTCAAATCATGTACAATTAATCATTTAAACTTCATAAGCATTGACCTAAAATATTTGGGGTGCTGGATCCGTCCCTGACTGATATCATAAAAATTTGATCAACTAGAAGTAGGGATGTGATAGTAAAAAAAAAAAAGAGTGAAGATATTTTAAAAAGGGAAACACAAATGTAAGTTGTAAACTGAAGAAGATAATTACAGTACTCCGAAATAATAGAACGGTTGGTAAGCTTAAGAAAATAAACATGGAAAAAACACATTTGTGTATACAAGGAAACCCTAAACATAAAATGAACAAGGTTAACATAATTAAAAGTAAGAGAGTAGCAAAGCTAACAAAATAAACACAGAGACAGACACATACGTAAACACAAAGATATCCAAAGTAGACTATCTACCTGTATGATCCATACACTATTAAACATACTAACTATCACATAACGGCCAAGTATTTGTTTTCTTTTCATCAAGTTAAAATATTTATTCAAGCTATATCATATCAATTCTGATCCTCCTCTTCAATTGGTACTAATTTAGATTTTTTTAAATACAAATTTTGATTGTGAATGCAGGGATTTACGTAGTGAAATTAATGCCTGTGCATTATTTAGGCAAACATTTTCTTGATCTCCCTTTTTAGTAAGCACATAACTTGGAGATACCAAATATGGCTTTCACTTGAAAGAGGGAATTGTGTGTAGAAAGCAAAGAAACATCAGACAGAAACATCAGACATGGAAAAATCCCACACCAATGGTTGAAATAATATGAACAATCAGAGGCAATTACATTACTGATAGTATAGTTTCACCACAACAATTACTCAAGTTAAAGGTTGAGTGACAGACATCTTCTACTGGAAATTGATGGGCACACATTTAGGATTAAAATTAATTGTGCTTTTAAATATAAGTTCAGGTGCCATCTCTGTTCACTTGAAGCGATAGATTTGAATGGGAGGTGTTATTTAGAACCTAGGAAGGATGCTCTCTCTACATTCAAATGAATTTGCTTATATATTGTATTTTATACAAAAATTCACTTTGTGCTAAGTTTATTTACTTTAAAGTATTTGGCGAATTGGTTGGGAGCAAGTCTTATCATTATGGTGGCCTCAGTCTGCTCAACTATTAGCATAAGAAATACTGCAGGAAATACCTTAAACTATGAACTAGTATGCAATTGTCTAGAAATAACTGAATTTGATGAATTTAACTCGTCTATCAATCAATTAAATTCCAAATACAAGAATTACTGCCTTTAGGGTCAGACTGACTCCTCATAGTACTCAATGAGGTTTGTATTCAAGAAAAAACGTTCAAGATGTGCAGGTAACACTAAAGGATAATATGCTTTCACATAGCAAGTATGATAGGAATCATGCAAGGCAAAATGCTATGACAGGAGGCATTGTTAACATGGTTGCGAACAATCTAAATCTGGCTATACATGTATTAAAAACTACAATTTTTTTAAATTCTATTCTTTAAATGAAATGAGTTCAAAACAAAGGTTTTGAAGAGCCATTTTGGATCCTCGATACACTATTATTAGCTGACAGCTGCATTCATTACACCCTCTTACTTAAGTGTGCCGCCACTGAAGTAAAAGCAGTGATGAAATTAAAGCTTTTCAGATAAACCACTGTTCTATGACCGTTATTTGGGAGCAGCAAACAAATAGCATGGTTTTCTTATCATGACATTCCACTTCATCTCTAGAGAGTAAAAGGTGGCATCTCACCTACTTGTATGCAGAAAAAATGTTCAGGAGGCATACTGGGATAAAATAATCTCAGAATTACCAATAATAAATCAAAACATTACTTGAACCACAATGCAAACAACTGTATCAAAATAGTGTGATTTTATTGATTAAGCTAGGTGGCTGAGACTCTTAAATTTTGGGAGTCTAGAAGTGAAAAGGATCCTATGTTAAACTTTGTATGTTACAAACCTACAAAGTGTCCTTTCACCTGAATGCAATAATGAGTCATGCCATTCCTGACGCCACAACTTTACAGCAAGATTCATAAAAGTTGATTTATGTAATTGCTCCCCCCACCCCATCCAAACCCCACCCTCAGCCTGCCATGTTATCTATGGTTATGTGGTTGGTTATTTGTGGTAGAAGATCTAGATAGATAAGGTGTTGTGCTAAAGATTATAATTTTCAAACATCACAGAACAAACTGCCCATCAGTTTTTGCAATGTTTATCGTAAGTAAACAAACTGCCTATAGATGTTCTATAGATATGTTATAAATATTGTATTAGGCAATGCAAAAAAAATAACACTAAAGTGGATAATTAAATGGAAGATAAATGAAATGATAAAATATCACTAGATGAAAAATTAAACAATACAAAAACATGGAGGTTATCACATTTCGGTTACGTGGTTAATTGGGTAGGTATGTATTATTTGGTTATGTAATGTCATACAAAAGCAATGAGAAATGAGAGAGTTAATCGAATGAAGGTGAAAGAATATATAGGAAAATAATGTGGTTCATACGTGTATTGATGGGGCATGGCACCACATCCAGCATCAAGATTTGCTATTAATTAGAATTAGAATTTCATTAGGTCGTGTCAGTTAGTTAGATGCAACTATATTTAGTGCAAATGATTACGTAGATACAGTATGGCCAAGAATAGTAACAAACTTATGAATAACATTTTTAAAATTCCCTGAGAATGGATTGTTCATTGTTTGCACTACAAACATTACCAAATTAAGCTTTTGCGTCATTCGATTATAGTGCCATTTTTGTCTACAATTTGAGCACTGATGAAAATGACATTTAAAAGTATTATTTGAAGCACACTGTATCACATGCCAAAACAGTGTGGGTAAATTCCCCTTCCCCCACTCTCTTTGCCACCTATTTTTTGACCAATCAAGTACACCCATTTGTCATTTTAACTACCATACATGTAAAATGTTCTGTCTTTTGTAGTAAGTCAGTACATGTTTTCCAAACATCTTTGAGAGAGATTCCTGGGGGAAACCACGTGTTGATTCAGGTGGCTGCAATTGCACTAATGGTGTATGGTATCCTAGCTCTTTGGCACAAGACTTTTTACATTATATTAAGTTGAACCTACAAGATGATCCCTCATAAGGTTATGGATGGCACCGGAAAAATAATAGAAATTTCCCTGGGGAAATCCAGGAATGTCTAATGTTTATACAATAGTAATTACAAAACATGGAGATACTTGAATCAAATCTAACTGAGAGTAGAGAAGGTAGATTGGAAGTTACTAGCTATTGGTGATCTAAAGAAATATTTCAAGTATCATGGTAAGTGGGATCTTATGTCATTAGGGTATGTAGTTTTAGTAGCTACTTCTGAACTATAAAAAAATGATGAGAGATCTAGAAGAAGGATCTGTATTCATCGCAGATTAAGCATAAATTGATTTATTCTTAATGACTTTATTAACACACAATTAAAAAACAATTAGCTAACAAAACGAATAATAGAAATGAATATAAATAGCTTATCTTTCACAGGCTTTTTTTAACAATAAAGAATTAAACAATATTTGAACTTAAATTAAAGTAAAAATTCCACAGACAAAAATAAGAATCATTGAGGAAAGAAAATTTCCATTTGTTTGTTGAGAGCAGGACTTTAACAGTATAAATACCAAATTGGAGTGTTTGATGGATATTGGTTGCTGTAGCTTAGTGGCAGCATGCTTGTGCATTACGCAAGTAGTCCTGGATTTGATATGCAGTGACAGCCAAACAAATTTTTATTCTGTATTGTTAAAAAAAAAAGCCTGTGAAGGAGATAGAATAATCTAATGTAATACATAAGTTATCATGGTTTCAAATATTACACTATATTATATTTACCTAGTCATTAAGTTGATGAGTTCAGCTTCAATTTAGTCATATTAATGTGTTATTAATATTATAAGCTAGTGGAAAGGGGCTCTAGTGAATATATAGCTATATAGAATCAAAGGTTCTTTCTAGCATATAAATATATAATGCATTTAAAGTTATTGCTACCCATATTACTTTTTCAGGATTCACTACAACAGATTTACTTGATGTTTATCAATTTTTTAATTGATGCGTGCTATCACTTGTCAAAAGAACTAATTTTATTCTTTTATCCTGAATATACTTGTGGTTCTGTCTTATGGATATCTTGGGGTAGTGGATTTATTGCCATAATTCTTCTGTCATTTATTGGTTGCTGCATATGCTGTCATACCACCCCGTGCTCCTGTAGCTACTTTATGCAAGTTGTTGTGATGCTAATGTATTACACTGGTGGCAATATTTATTATATAGATCGACAATGTGGAGATCATATACATTGCTATAGTGGCTGCCAAACAGGAAATGGAGTTGCATCAATTGTAATACTTATTATTGGTTTATATATCCAATGCACGATTTCACAAATGTCTACAAAAGAGGATGAAATAATGGAATGGATTTACATCTTCAACAAAGTTATATCTAGATATATTACTATATATGTAGTTTATTCAATAATAAATACTATCCTATCGCTGATTCCTTATTTGCTTGATATCGAATATATATTTTTTATACCTTTTATAAGTTTCACCCTTATTGGTTGGATTGTTATTGCTATAACATTCAGTCGCAATTATAACTTTAATTTTAAGATTTGTCCTGTAATTTTAGCCTTTGTTTTTTTAATTATTGCTCTGCCCTTTCAACTTCTGTCAAACCATTTTGAGCCACTCAATCAAGAAATTTTTAACGGAATAATAAGTGATCAGAATTTGAATACAACAATATTGGTCCGCATTATATCTGACTGTACACTACTGTCAATTTCTGGTTTCCTGCTTTTACTGATGTTATGTGGAACATGTCAGAGAAAGGATCATTCCTACCATTACCACAAAGTAAAGTAGTTTGATGAACATTGATACTGTAAAGCTTGTGGCTAAATTTTTTGTTTTTGCTTTTTACCATTTGTTGTTATTTTTTTGTAAACCCTCAATTTTAACTTGTTATCCAAAATAAAAATATTTTTTTCAATAAAGTTTATTTATGTAAAATTGAATTTAAATTTTGTTCCTCCAAATTTTTATACTTTTTTGGTATTGATTAATTTGATCTATTCGCCTGTCTTAAATTAACTAATGATATCAGGAACTAACAACTGAATAGTTGTCTTGCCAGGATTAAAACACCAGAAATATATCATAAAAAGAAAAATACATAAAAGCTATCAATACATAATTTATTCCACATTTAGAATTAGCTGGTTTAGTTTGGGATTAAATTTTCAAAACAGCTCACTCTGTATTTCTTTGGTACTTGTAGATAGTTGTGCTTCAGTCTGTTATATTTCTGTGCCTCCAAGTTAACTAATTATAAACTAGCTAATCTAGGAGGGTGTCCATGCATGTGTGTGTTTGTGTGTGTTTGTGTGTGTGTGCGCGCGCGTGTGTGTGTGTGTGTACATATATGTGCATGAATGATTACCACGTGCCAATGTGCTCCTTCATGCTCTAAAAAAAGTAGCACAATAAAGCAAACTTAAATTAACCAGGCATTAGCAAGATTCTATTCTGGAGTTTGGGGATTTTTTTTCAGCAATTTTGTCATAATTGGAATGTATTATGCCTGTAGTTTTCCTCAGCTTACCTGCTTCTTTATTTCATTACTTTCTCTATTGCACTTGGCATATACACAAAAAATATATAAGTACAGATTGGAGAAATTGAGCTATCTGAAAGGACAAAATTAAGCGTGAGTTCTGTTCTTCCCCTTTCTTGTTGTTGTTGCTGCTGTTGATTTTTTTTTGGTTTATTCCATTTAACTGTCATTAATGATAATGCCTGTACATATTTTTTATTACTATTTGTATGAGATGCATAATATTAAAGTGATGAGTGATATACTCTTGTGCAACAATGTTATTAACAATGAACTATAGAATCAACCGTTGTTTAGTCAAATTGGCTGTCTCTGTCATCTACACTTCAATACAAACTCTAGTTGCTTGCTAATTTAACCGACTTTCCTGTATGATTTTATTTATTGATAATGAGGATTTTTACTTGAAAAAATAACAGGATCATTAATAATATAGGATTGATTGAAGCTAGAATTGTCATAAAACCAAGAAAGAAACCTTTGTATGGCAGTTGTAGAAGCAATGGTTTATATTAAAATTTGTGATTCTTTTTTATGTTAGAAATATTTGTTTGTAATGAAGGTAACTTCTACAAGAGTACTTCTGTGGCTTGAATAACTATAAAAAGCATACCCAAAAGTGTACCAATTAAAAAGCTTGCATAATGCCTTGAATTCCATACAATCTAAGAGCTTCTTTGATTTTATGAATCAAGATATTTACAACAAGGAAATATTTCAGCATAGATGGTGCCAGGCCTGGAAGTATTTTAGGCATATTGTATCAGCTTCTTCTTCGGCTCTTTACTGCTACTTCCCTGCAAAAGACATAATGACAACCACTATCTTCATTTACAGGTGGCAGAAGGTGGGGGGCTAAAAGAACTGCGACCCTTATAATTTTGATAGGTAGGGAGCAGAGCCTCTCCAACTTCGATCGGTTGTCTCCAGTGAGGCCTTGTTGAATCGTTCAGATAGGAAAGGTACAAGAGTGAAACAAGCTAACAAGGATAGCATGTGAAGGGAATTTGTCCCAGGAGACTTGGTACTATACCGAATACCTGGTCTAGCAAGCAAATTGGAGGATTCATGGGATGGTCCTTATACCATTTATGAAAGGAATGGCCCAATGAATTAAAAAAGCGCAAGTCCAGACAAACCCCAAGCATATAAGGGTAGTGAATGTGAAATCTCTCAAAATGTTTCATGTAAGGGTGGATGCAATGACCCTCAAAAAGTGAATCTATCCCAGAGAAGTCCATTATTTGTGCACAGTGACATTGATGCACTGCAGTTACTTGTAAACCTAACAGATGCCAGTTTGGCAGTCAAGATTGGAGAACCTGGGCGCCACATCGTAGGCTCAGGATCCCTTGGTGTCCATGCTCATAGAAAGTCTGAACGAGTATAGTAAGCTAACAACTAGAAAACTGTTCAGATCCTTTATAGGCATGATTAAATATTACTGTAAATGTATACCAAAGTACCATAGATCATCACTCCAACATGTCTCAAAGTTATCTCTAAAGTCAGTGGAGTGGGTGGACTCGGGAAATGGATGAAACTTTCATGTCAATAAAGTTAAGTCTATGTGATAACTCTATGTTGTGCACACCCACTCTGATGATTTTATGTTGGAAATAGCCTCGTCAACCAGTGTTGGTGCAGTGCTCAACTTGAAAAGGAATGATTTCTGGAACCCGGTGGCATATTATTATTCAAAACAGCTATGTGGAGTGCAAAAGAACTACTCTGCTTATAAGAGCTTGAATGACTGGCATTATTCCTGTCCATACAGCACTTCCCATATTACTTACATGGAAGACAGTTCACAGTTCTCATGAATCATAAGCCACTAGTCTCTTTCATGATGGCAAAGCAACAAAATAGAAGACTGCTTAACTGGAGTTTAAAATTAGTTGAGTTCTCTTTCACTATTGAATATAGACCAGCTAGTGTTCTAAATCATGCTGCAGACTGCCTGAGCAGACTGCAGAAGGAAGAAGAGGTGTTTCAAGAAAAGAAGAGGAAAAATGTGTTCTGATGGAGGGGGAGATGTAGGTACATGCCTAAATGTCAACAAGTATATATGGACAATAGTCATGTTATCGTTGTCAATAGTCATTGGCTGCCATTGTCACAGTAGCTAGTTATGTTACATGTAAGTTAGGTGTTTATTGTTTTGTTTCTAATACTAAGCACTCAATATAATGACAGGATATTGTTGTAGTGGGGAAAATTATGTCTTATTATGCAGCTTAAAAATACTGACTGCAAGAAGTATACTTCATTTAGTTTTTGAGGCCTTCAAAGAAAATGGAGGTCCTAGAGCGATGATATTTGTGAGGTTCACAAGACAAAGATGTAATGCTCCAATTAGATGTAGTGACCATTCACAAATCGATCTTTGTACAACAAGTAAAAAAATAGTTCCATATGATAGGGGTCCAGGGGGCTCCAGCTGTCCCATCTTTGATTAGAAAGGGGCAGAGCCCCCCCCCCCCCCTCTCCCAACTGTTAAGCAGCGAAAGTTACTGAATTCAAGTGCATTCTTTCATTACATTCACCTAATTGTAGTGTACAGGGACACCCCACCAATAGTTACCTATAGAGTTTGGTCGATGATTGAGTGCATGAATTTATACCAACTGCAGCACTTTCAGCAGAAAATTTAGGGCAGTAGTCAGCAGTAGACATGTGGTAAGTTACTGGTCTATAGTTGTTACATTCATTCCTGCTGATAGACACTCATTGTACAGCTCCAGCTTAGCTAACTACCAACTATCAGACACTAGAAAGTACTGAGAGGAGGAGAAATGGACCCGTCTCTTCCTGGAACAAGGAACAAACGCCATCAGCTCTGATGAATAACGTATAGCTGAGCATGTTAAAATTCATTTGATAACCTGTTGATAGCTTACTTGTTATGCCCCTCCAAATTTAGACTGCTTTTGCACCTATGCTTAACACTGTAGTTAATTATACATTTTACTTTATTTAGTCAGAAAAAAACACTTTGATGTATTGTCCGCAGGCGATTGTGGAGAGAGATGTCACTATTTTTAATCACATGACAGTTTCAAAGCAACACTAGTATATATAATATACATGTATATAAATACATACATATTATATATTACATATATATAATTATATATACCAAATTTCTAATAAATCTTGTTGTCAATTTTCTAAGTTAATATAGTCAATTTAGCTACTGACAATATCAAATATATTTTCTCACATCCTTATACTGTAACTGTTCATAATTTGACCTATTAGCTAAAAATATGGTGATCCTCCTCTCACTGCTAGCTAACTCCTACAAGTCTGGAACCCTTGGAGTTACAGTTGTATAACAGGACAATTACTTACCTGCTTGAATCTCGTTCTTTTGGAAGTTAAGTTTTACGTTTCTGAAGTTCTTATTCTTTTGGTCGTGCATTTCCATCCTTTCACGATGTGTTCAAGAACACGGCGCACTTTACTACAAGTAATCATTATAAACCATTTCATTTTAAGGCATTAATAGCATATCTTAATGGCAGATACTTCTTCTAGAGTTATAAGTATCAGGTTGTCGCCAGTGTGTTTTGATAATGGATAGAGAAGAGGAGAGATTTCAATTATGATATGACAGGTTGTATAATATTTACCTCATTATGCTGAAGGGATACAATTAAGGTGACGAACAAGTCTTATAGGATCTGCTAGAACTAACTTGAATATATGAATGCAACCAACAAAAGTTCCTAAAACACCTTTCAAAAGTCACCAACACCACCAACACTGAAAATTCATGAACTGAATTACAAGCGTTAGCGTTGTGGAACTAAAACATAGCGCTTCAGACATGCGCACTTAGCTAGCTACTTCGAAATTTTTTTAGAATTATTCTTTTTTTATTCAAAAAAAAAATTGCGATATTATTTCAAAGGGATAATACATTTTCCATAAATTTTCTTGTTATTCTCATATTATTCCAATTAGAAATAAGTGAAATAGTGACGATGGCAGTAACTCTAGCTATATAAAGTTGGTAGTTATGAAGTGAATGAGTAAATTTATCAGTCTCTCTTAAATGGTTTCAGTACTCAATAAGGATGATTCAATATATCTAGTCAATAATGAATGGAGAAAGCACGTTCTACTGCAGCTGAAAAACATCCCATTAGGGGGGAAATGGGATTAGGGAATTAAAGGATTTTAATATGCTCAGTAGTGGATGTAATGATTTCCTTTTTTGTCAATTCTGATGCAGTATGATAGCTGATTGCTCAAAATGAGAAACATCTGGCATGATTGTTCAGATGACATATGCTGACTCTGAATCTGAGCAGACAGTGCTCCTAGTATTTTAAAACTTTCCCATTTGAAAGTACAATAACAAGAATATAGCCAACACAAACCCAGCTTCTTTCAATCAAGTAATGAAGACTTACCTTATAGTCAAAAGAAAAAGAAAGTTAAACTATTGATTTTATTTATGATTATGGACTGATTATTCTCATTTTCACTTAATCATTCTTCTAATTGCTTATACTTTCTAGAATTAAATCTAATGCAATTTCATGTCATTATTCCAGAAAAAGCTAGTAGCTATAATCTAGCAGGGCTTAACTACACTTACAATACTTACCAAATCAGCATGTGCCAGAAAAAAAATACTCAGTGTTTAAGAATTAATTGCCAAAAATTACAGGAGAAATTAGGGATTTTATTAGAAAGAGAAACGGGACTTCATGTAAATTCTGCTATAGTTTATTTTGGAATTATTGATGCTTTATTTTATAGGCTTAACTCACATGCACTATCAAATGCATGCTCCTGTAGTTTCATTGTCATTCCACTATGAAACAGAAGAGTAATATTTATTGCTTACCAATTTAATAATAACTACAGTCTTGCTTACTCTTACATTAACATCCCACAGAAGGTCTACGAAAGAGATAAAATTATGCTATGGAGTACCACCCGATGAAATTTCATCTAATTATGTCACTATAGCTATTTATATAATCCTTATTGTGGTATGTTTGACGGTTTCATACATTCAAATGAAGTATATTTCATTTATTTTCCGTAGAGAGGGTGTTGCCTCGCGAGATTAATTCCTGCGCAGAAACGGAAGAGGGACTACTTTTTCTGGGCAGAAACGGAAGAGAGGTGTGGCTTAGTGTAACTGCTTAAAAGCTGAAGTGCAGTAGTGTTCAGTCAGTCTCGTAAAAGTTTACTGCTTTAGACTTGTTCAAATCAGAATTATTTTTATCTGGGTAAGTGTCCCACACCGGTAAGTCGAGTGTGAGATGCCTAACTAGTTAACTGATTTTTTTTTAGGGACACCATAATAAATTCATTCAATGAACTTTAAAAGGGTGCTGGCACATAGCAACGCGCGTGCACTGTTAATTGACCCAATTGAGCTGTCAAACCACGGAGCTGTGGTTGGGCTTAAAAAACACGCGCACACAATCCCGCCTAAAACTCGCAAATTATAGTTGGCGATCTCGCCCTTACAACTCGTGCTTTTATTCAAAGCAGAGGCTCGTGGCCTGTTATCTAATTGTGGTTGGTATGGCTAGCTGAGCAGGCACAAAGAGGAAGAAACAGCTTTCTGCAGCAAGGCAGAAGAAAAGATGCTACTCCAGTAGAGGAACCTGTGGGCCCTTGGTTCCTCGGGACCAGGTCGCACACAAGGTGGGCAGCTTATTGCCGCTGCCACCAGAATCAGTTCACGCCGAAGCGCACAAGCAGTAACTAGTTGATACTTACTATTGAACAGACTGATTACAACTATGATAGTGGATGACTTTATACTTAGCCATCCACGGCAATGAAACATCCAATCAGAATACAGCACATATGACAATTCCAAACATGGCATGCAACAACACCACACAATGACAAAACATCAACGTGATCAGCACCTTACGTGCTATTGTCTGTTATGAGTTCAGCTTTCAGCAGGGCTGTTCCTGCTCTTGCTTGCTTCGCTCGGGACTTTCCCTTTCCTTGAATGTGGGATCCCCCTGTGAGCCCACATCTCCCCCCTCCTCCATGAGGCGATCCTTCTCCTCTTCATCGCCGAAACATCTACTTAACGAATCAGCCGCTCCATTCTCTGTACCCTTTCTATACTTCACCACGAAGTCCAACTCGGCCAGCTTTAAAGCCCAGCCGTGTACTCTCCTATTTCCTTGACGACCCGAGACCAGCGTCTCCAGACTTCGGTGATCCGTCAGGATCGTGAAACGTCTTCCATACAAGAAATACGCAAAATGGCTCACCGCCTCTACCACTGCCAGACATTCCAATTCCTGGGCGCTGTATCGTATTTGGGCACCCCTAAGTTGACGAGAGAAAAACGCCACCGGTCTCCACTCTCCGTCTCGTAACACTGATAGCACTGCACCGACACCCGTTCCGCAGGCATCACACTCTAACATAAAACAGTCCTCACACTGAGGAACACACAAAACTACACAATCAGACAAACATATGCACAATTCACGAAAAGCCTCCTCCATGGGGCTTGTCCACACCAACCTCCCATTACCTGGACCAGACGTATGGGGCGTCAAAACGGCCGTCCAGCGGTGGATGCCACGGACGAACCTTCGATAGAAGCTTATCAAACCCAAGAAGCCACGTAACTGCTTCCTGTTTCCCGGACGTGGATGCTCCAGAATCGCCCGCACCCTTGCCTCAGGAACAGACACAACACCATTCCCCACAAGGTGGCCCAGAAACTCCAATTTTCTCTTGCCAAAAACACATTTCTCCTTCTTTACCGTCAATCCCGCTACCTTCAACGCCTCAAAAACCTCACCCAAATGCCTCAAATGTACCTTCCAACTCCCTGACACTACCAGTACGTCATCGATATACACCCTAGCAAAATCCCAACAACATCTCAACACCTGGTCCATCAGCCTTTGGAAGACTGATGGAGCGTTTGTCAACCCAAAAGGCATCCTCTTGAACTGGAATTTTCCGAAGGGGCAGACAAACGCTGTCTTCAACTTATCCTCCTCCTTCACTCCGACCTGATGGAAGCCTTTCTCCAAATCAAGCTTCGACTAAACCCGACCTGCGCCTACCCTCTCCACCATCTCATCGAAACCCGGAATATAGTACGGCTCCCGCACTGTTGTTTCATTCACCTTCCTGAAATCAACACACAGCCTAATCCCTCCATCCTTTTTCCTCACCGGCACCAGAGGAGAAGCCCACGGGCTGCAACTCCTCTCTATAATGTCACCCTCTTCCAACACATCCAACTCGTGCCTGACCTTCTCCCGTATACCCAGTGGTACCGAATATGGCGTCTGCCTTATCGGCGGCGAGTCACCTGTATCTATTGACAATTGTACCAAATCCGTAAAACCAGGTTTCCCCACAAACAAACAAATGTACTTCCTCAACAGTTCCTCCAGCTCCGATTCCACATATCCTTCGCATTCCCCACTCAGTACGTTCCTCTCGCTCACTCCTTCTTCCAACACTACATCGATCCTATTCACCTCCAACCTCTCCTTGTATTCCTTCAGACAATTGACATGCACAACCTTAACATGTTTCTCCGAATCTATCCTGCTTATCCTGTAATTCACCATTCCCATCCTTTTCATCACTCGATATGGTCCTTCCCACGAATCCGCCAATTTACTCTGCATCCCAGGGACCCTGTACAAGACCAGTTGTCCCTCCTCAAACTCCCGCAACTTGCTCCCCCAGTTCACATAATCCAACCTCCCCTGTTTCCCCTTCATCATCTTCACTGCTGCACACTCACGCATTCTCTCCAATCTCTCAGCCATGCACCTAACCCATTCGCACACATTCAACTTCTCGCTCTCAACCTCGTACAAACCATGGTATAAAGCATCAAGAGGTGTCCTGACCCGATACCCATACACCAGGTCGAACGGACTAAACCCGCTATCAGCATGGGGCATTTGTCTCAATACATATAGTACGAAGGCAACCTGTCCCACCCAATCTACTCCCTCACTCATGCACTTTCCCAATATCCCCTTAAGTGTCCCGTGTAACCTTTCTACCGCCCCGTTTGTCTCCGGGTGGTAGGGAGACGTCCTCAATTTTTCAATGCCTAACAGTTCACACAGTTCCCTCACGACCCTGCCACAAAACTGGCTCCCCTGATCGGAAAGCATTCTCTCAGGGACCGAAGTCGGCGAGAAAATAGCCCACAATCCCTCGGCCACTGCCTTGGCCGTAATACTCCTAAGAGGCACGGCCTCAGGCCATCTGGTGGCTAGACAGACATACGTAAGCAGGAACCTGCACCCACCTTTGCCCTTGGGCAGGGGTCCCACCAGGTCTACTGCCACTGACTCGAATGATTCAGTCAGCACAGGTCTGTCCACCACAGGAGCCCTCCTCGGCTTGTGCTTGCTACGCACTTGACACAACTCACACGAACTACAATATTCACACACATCTTTACTCATTCCTGGCCACATAAAATACCTACCGTTCATTTTCGCTACTTTCTCTCCACTCAAGTGA